>Ga0194119_10002625_pt1 | contig 29984 bp, 32 predicted proteins | sample TA2MahC100mmetaG_FD_148620 | JGI IMG/M metagenome (GOLD analysis project Ga0194119, IMG submission 148620) | Freshwater microbial communities from Lake Tanganyika, Tanzania - TA2015018 Mahale Deep Cast 100m | ecosystem: Environmental > Aquatic > Freshwater > Lake | place: Tanzania: Lake...
ACACCGGCCCCCGTCCTTCTTCGAGGTCGCAAGACAAGTATCTTCTTTGTGTAGTTGTTCATCAGCTCCACATCCTTTGAACGAACTAGCGCTTCTTCGGACCCAAGAGCATCTGCGTACGTAGATGTCGTCGACTGCTGCGCATGTCTTAACAGATGCTGTATGGTGTTGAGCGGCACTCCCGCCTTGTTATTTTTAAACAGCATACACAATTCTGTCTGAACGGTCCTCGGCGGACGTCATATCACCGGATCGCGTAAACGCCACAGTGAAGAGCGGGCTTCACGCGTACCAGCGTCGAACACCTGCGCCGCTTTCAGTGAACCGTCCCGACCCTAAACCAAGCGCGCCACGGCCAGAAACACACCGACCCCGAGCGCAATCATCGCACCGTGCGGCAACCCCACGCTGGCCGGATGCGCGACGTCCAGTTCCGGGTTCGCCTCATACGGCGGACGGAGCCGCGCCAGTTGCAACAGAATGGCCCAGACGTTGCGCAGCGTCTTGCCGAGGCGCCCGCGCAGCAGTACCGTCACCAGCACTATGGGCCCGCCAATCAGCGACGTGATGAAGAAGATCACCAGCCAGTTGGCAGGCCCGGCAATCGCCCCGAGCGCGGCCATCAGCTTCACATCGCCCCCGCCCATGACGCGCAACGCAAACAAAGCCGCATAGATGGCCATCGCCAACGCAAACCCCATCGCCGCGGCCAGCACGCCCGTCCAGCCAGACAACGCGGCGCGCACGGCGAAGGCCGCCACCACCGCGCTTACGGTGAGCCAGTTGGGAATCCGCCGCGAGCGCAGGTCCGTGACGGCAGCCGCCATGGCCACCGCCACGAGAATCGCCTGGAGCGCCGGGTGCGGAAGAGTCAATTTTCAGGATAGAGCGTTTCTGCGATTAGAACGAGTAGCGCAGCCCCAACTGCACAATACGCGGCTCGCCCGCCGACGTGATGCGCCCAAACAACGCATTGATGCGCGACGTGTTCGGATTGCTGAGATTGGCGCGGTTGAACAAATTGAAGAACTCGGCGCGGAACTCCACTTTATGCGCTTCGCTCCACGGCATCACGAAGTTTTTGAAAGCCGAGAAGTCCACTGTGGCCAGGCCCGGACCGCGCCCGGTGTTGCGGCCCAGCGTGCCGAAGGTGCCCGGCGTGGGTTCGCGGAACGCCGCCGTGTTGAACCAGCGCAGAATCTGGTCGCCCCTGGAACGGCCGCCCGCGAGCTTCGGTTCGCCGATGATATCCACGCGGTCCTGACCGATGCCGCTGCGCGAGATGTCCACGCCGTTGACGATGTTGAGCGGTCCGCCCGACTGGAGGGTCACGATGCCGTTCGTCTGCCAGCCGCTGGCGATCACGCCCAGCGCGCCCTTGCCCTTGTACGGCAGCATGTAGTTGAAGCTGGCCGTGAGACGGTGACGGCGGTCGAAATTGGAGGGGCCGTAATCCTTTTCAATCTGCCCGAACGGATAGGCGTTGCCGTTCCCTTCAAACGCAGTGTTGGAGAGAATGTCGAGGCTCTTCTGCCACGAGTAACCGCCCAGAACGGTGAGGCCGCTGGAGAAGCGCCGTTCGAGGCTCGTCACCAGCGCATGGTAGTTGGCATACCCGTAGGTGCCCGCGTAGGTCACCTGCGTGTACTCGCGGCGCGGCCGGCGCTGGTCGGTATTGGCGAGTGTGGCGTTGGGTCCGAACACCGCCGCGTTCAGCTCGGACGCATGAAACAAACGGCGGCCGGCCGAGCCCTGGTACGTGGCGCGGGCGACGAACGAAGCCGGTAGCGCCTGCTCCAACGTCAGGTTCCATTGATGCAGGTTGGGATAGGTAAACTCGGGCGCGTAGCCCACCACGAGGAACGGAAACACGAAGCGCTGCGATGAGGCAATGGGGCGCGTAACCGGGAAGGGATTGGTGAAGCCGCGGTACGGGTCTTGCGTGGAGAACGGCGCGTTGATGTCCACGCGCACCGAGTTCGGCGGCGATGTCACCTGGCGATTGTAGGTGAGCGCCGACATCTGATCGTGGAAGCGGCCGTAGCCGCCGCGCAGGCTCGTTTTGCCCTTGCCGAAAATATCCCAGGCAAACCCGAGGCGCGGATCGATCACCGCCCACGCCGTGGGAACGCCCGACTTCGGCACGCCCGGATCGCCCGCGGCGAGCTGGCCCGGCGGCAGATTCGGGAAGCGCTGCGACCGCGTGCCCGCGCGGTAGGCCGCATCGTTGAACTGCGAGAACTGATTCGCCGGCCGGTCCGTGAAAGGCACAAACGGATTCCAGCGCAGGCCGAGGTTCAGCGTCAGGCGGCGGTTCACTTTGAAGTTGTCCTGAATGTAGCTGCCGTACAGGTTGCGCCGCAAGTTGTAGTAGAGCGTGTTGATCTGCGAGAACGCGCTCGGCTTGCCAATCATGAAGTCCGCCAGGTTGTCGCCGGAAAAGCGCGAGCCGAACGTGAAGTTGCCGTCCGAGAGAAAGTCCTGATCGAGGATGGTGTGCTCGTGCACGACGTCCACGCCGAAATCAATCTCATGACGCCCCCGAATCAGCGTCCATGAGTGCGTGAGGTTGTATTGGTTGCGCGGCACGCGGTACAGCGCGTTGTAGCTCTGGCTGAAGTACTGCGTAATGCCCATGCGGAACGTGGTGCCCGCGCTCATCGTCGGCACATTGATGCCGAGTTCGCGGTGGCCGGGAAACTGCGTGGGGCCGAAGGCGATGTTCGACGTCCGGTTGAAGGAAAGGCTCGTGTTGGAGATCACCGTGGGGCTGGCCGTCAGCGTGTAGTTAAAGACGGCGCTTTGGCTCTGCCACCGGCGGTCGGGGAGCGCCGTGAGTAGGTTCGCCGAATCGACGATGGCTGGAACCTTCAGCGAGTCAAAGAAGTAGCGTCCTGAGATCTGGTGGCGCATGGAAAACAGATGGTCCACGCGGGCAAGGTATTGATTGTCGGTCTGCTTGTCGCCGCGCTGATAGCGGATGAGCCCGTCGGCGGCGTCGGCGGCGGGAATCACCTGCAGCACTTTCGTCGCAATCGGATCGATGCGAGAAGAGGGGATGATGTTGCCGGGGAACGGCTGGTTGCTGTTGCTCGGGTCGGTCAGTTGCTGCCGGAAGCTGGAGAAGTCGCCGCGGCGTTGCGGCCCGGTAGCGACCACGGAAGTGAGTCCGGTGGGCAGCGAGCGCACTTGTGTGCCCTGCCACGAGCCAAAGAAAAACGTACGGTCGCGCTTCATGGGTCCGCCGAACGCAAAGCCGTATTGATTGCGCTTCAATCCATCGTTCCGCGGAGCAAAGAAATTGCGCGCGTTCATCTTGGCATTGCGCAGGTATTCGAAAAACGCGCCGTGGTATTGGTTGCTGCCCGAGCGTGTAACGATGTTCACCACGCCGCCGCCGCGGCCGGCGAACTTGGCGCCGTAGTTGTTGGTCTGGTAGCTAAACTCCTGCACGGCGTCGGGATTCGGCAGCACATTGGCCACTTCCGTGTAAGGGTCTTCGTGAATGCCACCGTCCATCACAAACGTGGTGGAGTTGCCGCGGCCGCCGCTGGCGGAGATGAGTTCGTTGCCGGCCTCGGGCCTCGTGGCCGCTTGATTGAATGTGCCTGACGTGGTGAGCGTGCCCGGCGTCACGCGCAACAGTTGCAGCACGTTGCGGCCGTTCAGCGGCAAGTCTGTCATCATCTGGTTGTTCATGACGGTGTTGAGCGTGGAGCTGCGCGTGTCCACCGCGGCGGCCTGGCCCACTACGTTAATGGACTCGCTCACCGCGCCCACCTGGAGCGCCGCGTTTGCCGTCGCGCTCTGGTCCACCTACAGCACAATCTCTGGAATGCCGAACGTGGAGAAGCCTTCTTTCGTGACGGCCACCTGATAGCGGCCAGCGCCGAGCGCGGTGACGGTGTAGTAGCCGCTGTCATTCGACACGGTATCGCGCGCGATGCCGGTGGCGAGATTTTTCACCGAGACTTTGGCGCCCGGCACGGGTGCACCGCTCGCGTCGGTAACCGAGCCCGCGATGGAAGCAGTTTGACGTTGGGCGAGCGCTGGCAGCGCAAAAACGAGCATGATTCCGAGAAGCGGGCGAAACAGTCTAGACAATTGTAAAGTACCTCTTGGCGAATGATATCAAGCCTCTCTAAAGCGCGGGCGGATACTTGGCGAAGGCAAACACCACGGCGCGGAGCACGCGCTCTTCGAGATACTTGTGCCGCCAGTCATCCGCTTCGCCGGTGCCGGTGGCAGTCCACACGCGTTCGCCCGTGGCCGCATTCAACATGCGGATCTCCAGTTCGTAGTGTCTCCACTCGCGCGAGCGTGTGCGCGTGCTTCCCCGCTTCGGCCGCTCGCGTTCTTCTTCGGCACGCAGGCTGTAGGTGATCACCACATCCGGCTTCGCGCCGGCTGCCACCGGCCGCAACCCGCGGGCCGTGGCACGCCCAACGATTTCGGTCTCGAGGTTCTTGCGTAACAGAGCCTCATCCACTCTGTAGTGGCCGCCGGAGAAGGTACCGGGACGAACCTGGAACGACGCGATGCGCGCGAAGTCAGGCGCAGGTGCGGCGGCCTTCACCCGGACATGTTGCGCCGCGAGGGGGCCAGCCAGCAGACATAGCGCCAGCCAGCGCATCACGCCAGAATCTCGCGCAGCACATGGCCGTGCACGTCCGTCAGCCGCCGGTCGATCCCGTTGTGGCGGAAGCTCAAGCGCGTGTGGTCCACGCCCAACAGATGCAGCATAGTGGCGTGGATGTCGTAGCCATGCGCCGGCTTGTCGACGGCTTTGTACGACCAGTCGTCCGTCGCGCCATAGCTCACGCCGCCACGAATGCCGCCGCCTGCGAGCCACGTGGTGAAGCCGAACGGATTGTGATCGCGCCCCTTGCTGCCTTGGCTGCACGGCATGCGGCCAAACTCGGTGGCCCAATGAACGATTGTGTCCTGCAGTAGCCCGCGCGACTTCAGGTCTTTCAACAATGCCGCAATCGGCCGGTCAATCGAGTGGCCGAGTGCGCCGTGGTCCTTCGCCAGGTTCTCGTGGCTGTCCCAGTTGCGCCGCGGGAAGCCGTTATCGGCCCCGCTCCAGATCTGCACAAAGCGCACGCCTCGTTCAAGCAGCCGCCGCGCGGTGAGGCAGCGGCGGCCCATGTCGGCGGTGTTCGCGTCGTCAAGGCCGTAGAGCTTGCGCGTCGCGTCCGTCTCGCCGTCGAGCGCCAGCACTTCGGGCGCGGAGAGTTGCAAGCGCGCGGCCATTTCGTACGATGCGATGCGCGCGTCCAACCGCGAGTCACCCGTGCGCTCAACGCGGTGCTGCTCGTTCAATGCTTTCAGCAGCGCGAGCCCGTCGCGGTCACTCTCCTTGGTGATGAACGATTGCTTCGGCGCTTCGAGATCCTGAATCGGCTCCAGCGTACCCACGCGGATCGACGTACCCTGGTGCGACGCCGGCAGAAACCCCGCGCCCCAATTCGCCGGACCATTCGGCGGAACGCCCCGCGGATCCGGCAACACCACAAAGTCCGGCAGATTCTTGTTCATCGTGCCCAGTGCGTAGCTGATCCACGCGCCCGCGCTGGGAAAGCCCGGCAGGATGAAGCCGGTGGTTTGCAGAAACGTCGCCGGGCCGTGGATGTTGGACTTCGAGATCAGCGAATGCACGAACGCCATGTCGTCCACACACGAGCCCATTTCCCGTAACAGGCTACTCACCCACTTGCCGCACTGGCCGTGCGGTTTCCACGTCCACGGACTCGGCATCACCACGCCGGGGTTGCTTTGGAACAGTTCTACTTTTTCACCAGGATCGAACTTCTCGCCGGCCTTCTTGATCAGCAGGGGCTTGTAGTCAAAGGTGTCGCACTGGCTCGCGGCGCCGGAAAGAAAAATCTGCACCACGCGCTTGGCGCGGGCATCGAAAGCGGGCGAGCCGCTCAGCAGGGAAGCGAGCGCAACACCACCGAGCCCGCCACCGGAGCGGAAGAGAAAGTCGCGGCGTGATGGGCTAGTCGGCAAAGAGGAACTCATTGGTATTGAAAAGGAGACGAGCGAGATTGGCAAGACCGTGCTGCGCTGCGTAGGCGCTCAGCTGCTTGAACTCTTCGGCAGACGGCTCACGCTGAAACGCCAGTTGCACCGCCTTGCGCACGGCGTCGGGCCCCTGCACACGCTGCGCGAAGGCCTCGGACATCCGCACGATGAACGGATTGTTCATCAACGCGAGCGCCTGAATCGCGGTGAGCGTGGTGTTGCGCTTGGGCGTGAGCACGGATGGATCGGGGCAATCGAGGCGGTCCATGAACGGGTCCACCACGCTGCGCACGGTGAAGCGGTAGATGGAGCGCCGGTTCGCGCCGGGCGAGCTCGGATCGAAGCGCGCGTAGTCGTACACGGGCGAGTGGTCGTCTTTGAAGAAGAACATGCGCACGGCCGGCCCTCCCATAGTGACGTCGAGTTTGCCCGCGGTTTGCAGCACGGTGTCGCGCACCACTTCCGCTTCGAGGCGCGCGCGATTCATGCGCCACAAGTAACGGTTCGGCGCGTCGATCTTCGCGGCGTCAGCACGGTCGCCGGAGGATTGCTTGTACACTGCGCTCGTCAGAATCAGCTTGTGCAGGGCTTTGAGAGAGCCGCGGGCTTCGTCGCGAAACCACAGTGCAAGCCAGTCCAGCAACTCCGGATGCGAGGGCTGCGAGCCGAGCCTCCCGAAGTCGTTCGGCGTGTCCACCAACCCAGCGCCGAAATGATAGTGCCACACGCGATTGACGATCGAACGCCACGTCAGCATGTTGTCGGGCGAGGCGATCCACCGCGCCAGCGCCGTGCGCCGCGCGCCATCTTCCGCTGCCCCGTCCGCATCGAACGGCAACCCCAGCATGGACAGCGCGCCAGGCTCCACGTCATACCCCGGCGACTTCACATCGCCGCGCGCGAGTAGCGCAATGGGGCGCGGCTGGAGCGATGGGCGGAAATTGCCTACGCGCGGGAAGTACGCGGCGGGACCATACACAAAGCGCGGCGCGGGCATGGCGGCCAACTTCGCGTCCACGGCTTTGGTCTCGGCTTGCCGCTCGGCAATGGCGCTGGTGATCTCCGGCCCCACCAGCGCGTCCACCAGTTGCGTGCGGCGCGCGCGGTCGTCCTCGCGGCGTTTGGTGAGGCGCTCTTTCTCGGCCTGCTCAGCGGGCGTTTTTGGCGTACCGAGATGCGCCAGCAGGAGGCTGGCGTCCTGCAGGCGAATGTCAAGTTCCACTATCTCGGGGCTCGAGGCGAACTCCACTTTGTCGAGCAGCGGCTGCACACGTCGTTGCGCGCGGCGGCGGTCGACCAGTAATGTCTGGCGGCGCACGTGTGTCACCGGGTCGTCGTCAAACGGGCGGTCCGCGCGGTCAATACCGGCGAACGCGGCCTGCAGGCGGTAGTAGTCGGCCTGCGGAATCGGGTCGAACTTGTGATCGTGGCAGCGCGCGCAATGCGCGGTGGTGCTGGTGAAGGCCGACATCACTTGCGTCACCACGTCGTCGCGATCCAGCACGCGCGTGAGGTTTTTGTCGACGGTGCCTTCTTTCAACTCCTGATGTCCGACAAAATCCCAAGGGCCCGCGGCGAGAAATCCGGTGGCGGTGAAGGCCTGCGGATCGCCGGGATACAGCACGTCACCGGCGACCTGCTGCTGCACGAATTCGGCGTACGGCAAGTCCTGATTCAACGCACCGATCACCCAATCGCGGTACGGCCATGCGTTCTGGCGCGGCTTGTCTTTGTCGTAGCCGTGCGAGTCGCCATAGTGTGCCACGTCCAGCCAATGGCGCGCCCAGCGTTCGCCGTAGCGCGGCGATTGCAGCAATTCGTCCACCAGCTTTTCGTACGTGGTGAATTTCTGCAGGTCCGGGGGCGTGGGCGCAAGACCAGTGAGATCGAAGTGGACGCGGCGGATCAGCGTCCGCTTGTCCGCCTCGGCGCTGCCCTTGAGTCCGCTCTCTTTCCACTTCGCGGCGATGAACGCGTCAATCGAATTGGGCCCGGCCGGCTTGCGCAGCGGGCGGAGTGACCACCAGCGGTTCGCCTCGGTCCCCGCTGCGTCGTTGCGCGCGCCCTCGGCAATCCAGCGTCGCAGCAGGTCCACGTCGGCGGAGGCAAGCGGCGTCAGGCCTTTTGGCATGCGCGGCGGGCTCCCCGTGGTGGGGTCACCCGTGATCGCTGCGATGAGCTTGCCGCTGTGCGCGATGCGCGCAAGACCGGGAAACTCGGCGAGGTTGATCGACGCCGCAGGACTGTCGCCCTGATGGCATGTCTGGCAGCGCTGCGCGATCAGCGGGCGCACGTCGCGCTGGTAGCTCACCCCGGCCGCCGCCGCTAAAGGCGGCAAAGCGCACAGCGCCGCAAGCGCGGCAAGTTCACTGCGTACCATAGAGTCAACAATATCAACGATGCGACACGTTCTGGCGATTCCCTTGGACGAAGTGCGCCGATACTTTGCGGTGAACGAACGGCAGAGCTTGAAGATCGTGGCGCCGGAGCGGCTCAGCACGGCGCTGGCGGCGCGCCTGGGCGCGAAGCCTGAAGTGCCGCACGAAGGCGAGGAGTGGCGCCACAGCAGTGCGGGCGAGCCGAATACGATGTGTGAGTCCGGCGAGTTTGCCGCGGGCGAGGGCACGGGATTCACGATCTCGTTCGGCACCGAGCGCGGCGTGCAGGAAACGCACGTGCACCGGCGCCACACCGAGATCTACTTTTCTGAACACCCGCTGGGCGCGGATTATCGCGTGGAGGATGACGGCACGGCGGGCACGCTGGATTTGCCCACCGGCGGCGCGCTGGTGTTCGGCCCGGGCGTAGTGCATCGGGTGACGCTGGGCGGGTTGACGATCGTGATTGAAACGCCGGCAGTGACGAACGACAAGTTTGGAGCGGAGCCGTGAAACTCGTCCTCATCGCGGCTTTGTGCGCCGCCTGCCTTGCCCCAGCGGCGGACCCGGCATGGAGATTCAAGCCCGCACGCTACCAAGGCCTCGTGTTGGGCACATCCACGCGTGCCGAGGCTTGGCGCGTACTCGGCAAGCCCGATCACTCCGGCCCACTCGAAGATTCACCCGGTGTCACAGTGGACGACTACCGGCGGCGCCCCAAGACCAGCGTGTGGATGGAAAAGGGAGAAGTGGTCTACATCCAAGTGAGACACTTGTTGCCCTGGACGCGCGAGGGACTCACCCAGTCCTTCGGCCCAGGTTGGCAGATGACCACGTGCGGCGGGCGCCAACAATTCTGGGAGAACCGGCCACTCGGAATAGCCAACCCCCTTGGCTCCCAGGAAATCGAATACTTGCGTTCCCCTATCCCCAACTGCCAGCCGCCACTGCCCATCAAGCAGTAGGGCAGTTCATCGCTCCCATCAACCGCACCGCGCCCGGACACACCGCCTGCACCGCGGATCCCAAAACCATGGATAGCACCAGCATGACCGCGAACGGAATCGCCGTCGCCCGCACGGCGCTCACTAGCCAGCCTCGCGCTTCGGCTTTCTTCGCTGCGCGTTCGATCGAAGCGCCCAGCGCCGTGCTCACTGCCAGCTCCGGCAGGAAGTCCGGCGCGATGTAGATGAGATAACCATCGCAGCCCGCAATCACCGCCAACAGCGCCATCAACGCCGCCACGATCCAGAACGCATCGCCATCGATGTCGAAAGCAGGGCCGTTCAAACCGCCGCCGCCGCCGCGCGGCGCGAACGAAGCCAAGTCAAGCCCCGCGTCCGCCGCGTCCACGCCCGCATCCAGCAACCGAGTCGCGTTCTGCTCGCGCTCGGCATGCTGCACGTAGAAGATCCACATGCGCAGCATCGCCACAAACATCGCGTATGCCGCCAGCGCCGCCAGCGGATAGCGCCAGAGTGGATTCAGCATGCCCCACTTCAACAACGCCTTGCTCATGCCCACGCCGGCAATGCTCGCGGCGAGATACATCAGCCCCATATGGAAACACAGGAAATACCGCTTGGCCAGCGACACCTTGTAGCGAACCACTGGTGACGAAGACATCTCTATTCCACGGTGAACGTGTGACGCTCTTCGTGCGTCTGTGCGCCCACTTCGTCGCGCAGCTTGAGGATAACGATGTAGTCGCCCTTGGCGATGTCGGCGTTCAAATTCAAGCTCAACGCACCCTGCATGTACCGCTTGCGATAAAACGTTGCGTCTTTTTCGCGCGCGGCATTCGGCTCGGCGTACATGCTCTTCTGGTCGCTTGCGCGGAGAACCTCCAGGCCGTACGCCACGTCGATCGCGTTCCGCTCGCCAATCTTGTAGCCGGTCATTTCAAACCGCGCCCACACCGTGTCGCCGGCCTTGTAGCGCGCGGGGCTCAGCGGCGCGCCCTCTTCCTCGCGGCGCTGAAAACGGAAGCCGCGCGCTCCCAGAGTAGGGCTCGCCGGCACGTCCCACCCCTTCACACGAAACGGCAGTTCGCGCCGCGCGGTGGCCTTGCTGAACTCGTCCGTCACGGTGAGGATCACTTTGTGCGCGCCGGTCTCCGGCAGCGGAGGCAGCACGAAGTTGTACCGCTCCTTGGGCATCCAGTTCTCATCCTCGCGCGCGAGGTCCGTCTCGATCTTGCCGCTCTTGGCTTCGGCCACCGCCACGCCGTCCGGGTCCACCGCTTCAAAGCGGTACGTGAGGTGGATGAAGCGCCGGTCCTTGTCCTCGTCCACCCTAACCGCAAAACCGGCAAGGCGCGCGGTCACCCAAACGCCGTCACCGGGCCCCAGCGTCTCGGTGTCTTTGATGGCCGGCCCGTCGTCGTAGGAAAGCAGCCGGGCCTCGGCAATGGCAAGTTTCTTCTCTTGTGCACCCGCCAGCATGGCAGCGAGCAGCAACAGCAGGCCTCCGCGCAGCAGCATGGCGGCGTCCTTTCGTGCGTTAACGGCTGGCGGGCGTTTTGAGCAGCGGACTTTCCAAGTCGCCCTTCTTGTTGGGCAGGGCCACCACGGCCGTCTTCTCTGAGTCCGGATCGGCGCCATCGGTGAGCCGCAAGTTGTAGGCGGCCTGCGGCACATCGAACACAATCCGCCCAACCTTGGTCTCGGTGGGAGCCAGCGCGCGCAGAATACCCAGCCAACCTTCCACGCCCTGGCCTTCGGAAAGCTCCAGCACTTCACTATTGTCCGGCTTGACGACGTGCAACAGGGGTAGCGCTATCTCCTTGTTGCCGACATTGGAAATGCTGAGCTGAACCACCAGATAAATGTGCTGAAGCATACGCGGCAGCCCGCCGCCGGCATCGAGTTCGTTCTGCCACGAAGCGTTTAGCACCGAGTACAACACCCCGCCCACCTAAACCTTGTCGCCCAGTTGGTAAATTTGTTGTTGCTTGGTGCAGCCAGCCAGCGCCGCGAGCATCAGGAAGGCAGCAGCGGCGAGGTCTGAGCGCCGAATCGCGCGTGTCGTATGATCGTTCAGCAAGGTCATAGTTGGATGGAACACCTTTATTATAGAAGTTTTTTCGCCGTGGCTTGCTTGGCGTTATTATCTTGGGGCGCGTGGCCCGCCGCGGCACAGGGCAAGCACCCAGTAAGTGGGCGTCAGTATGCCTGGGTGATGGGGGCGGCAGGCGCGGACTGGCTGGTGCGGCCCGAGCGCGAACAGGAAGAAAATCCCGATCTCGCCGTCTCGCTGCTGGGCCTCAGGCCGGGCATGGTGGTGGCCGACATCGGCGCCGGCGTCGGGTATTACTCGCTGAAGATGGCGGCACAGGTGGGCGATACAGGCAAAGTCTACGCCTCGGATCTGCAGCCCGAAATGCTGCGCCTGCTGCGTAAGCGGCTGGAGAAGAGCAGGGTCTCGAACGTCATCCCGGTACTGGGCAGCGAGACGGAAACGAATCTGCCCGACGGCTCTGTCGATCTCGCCGTGCTGGTGGACGTGTACCACGAGTTTTCAGAACCGCGGAAGATGCTGGCGTCGCTTGCCCGCGCGTTGAAGCCGGACGGTCGGCTGGTGCTGCTTGAGTTTCGAAAGGAAGACCCGAAGGTGCCGATCCGTGAAGAACACAAAATGAGCGTCGCGGTGGTTCGACAGGAGTTGGAAGCCGACGGTTACGTGCTCGAGAAGCTTTTGAAAGATCTGCCCTGGCAGCACGTCTTCTTCTTCAAGAAGGCGAATCGTCCCGAATGAGCAAGGGCGCTCTGTATGCGTCTGAACACCGGGAGTATCGCGACCCCGCGACCGGTGCGCGCATTCATCAACTCACCGCGCATCCGTCCGTCAACCACGCCACGTACTTCCTGCAGAGTTCGTTCACGCCCGGCGGCGCCGCGCCGATCTTCGTTTCCTATCGCGACGGAAACGCCGCGCAGTTGTTCGAGATTTCGCCATTTCCCCATGGGCCGGTTCGCCAGCTTACGAGCGGCCCCGCCACTATTCACCCGTTCTCTCCCGCCATTCACCCGGACGGCGGCAGCATTTTCTTTGTGCGCGCCGGCGGCATCTGGGTGCTGGACCGTGCCACGCTCGAAGAGCGCTGCCTCGCCGGGTTTCCCGGCGCGCAATTGGGCGAGTGCTCGCTGGGCGATGGTGCGCGCTGGTTGACGGCGGCCGCCAAGCGCGGCAGTGAATCCGGCATCGTGGTGGGCCGTGCCGACGGCACGGGCTGGCAGTTTCACCCATTCCCGCGCACCGTCATCCATCCGCAGTTTCATCCCACCGAGCCGGAGTGGATCGAGTTTGCCGGCGACCCGGCGCCGCGCATGCATCGCGTCCGGCGCGACGGCACGAACCTCGAATGCCTGTACGAACACGGCAACGATGAGTTCGTCGTGCATGAGACCTTCCTCGGGGTCACCGGCGATCTCGTCTACACCGTGTGGCCGCATCGGTTGTGCCGTATGAACTGGCAGACACGGAAGCGCGCCACCATCTGCGAGTTCAATGCGTGGCATATCACGCCCAACCGCGCCGGCACGCAAGTACTGTGCGACACGAATCCCCCGGATCGCGGACTTCACCTGATTGACGTGGCCACGGGCGCGCAAAGGCTGGTGTGGTTGAGCGCAGCCTCCAGCGGCGGGTCGCAATGGCGGACCTCTCGCTACGCGCTGGCCGAAGATTTTGCCGCCGCGCGCAGTGCCGCCAAAACCGGAGCGTTGAGCTGGATGGAGGTCTCCACCGACACCGTCTACGGGCCGCAGTGGACGCACCCGCACCCGTCGTTCTTGCCAGACGAGACGAAGGTGGTGTTTGCGAGCGACCGCTCGGGGCACCCGCAGGTCTACGTCGTCGAGATCGCCGCGGGAACGTAGACCAACGGCCTCGTCTTCCCTACGCCTTCTTCTTGCCGCCCGTCGCCGCCGCCGGGCGCGGGTTCTCCCAGCGCGGCGCGATCAACTCACGGTCCCACTCGCGGCGCGCGGCGTCGAGTCGCGCCACCACCTCCGGCTGCCCGGCGGCAAGGTCGCGCTGTTCGCCGGCATCGGCCGCGAGATCGTATAGCTCGGCCTTGCCCTCCCTCACCACCAGCTTCCAGTTGCCTTCGCGCACCGCATACAGCACACCGCCGCCGGTACGCCAAAACAGCCGCTCGTGCGGCGAGCCCTTTTGCTTGCCTTCGAGAAACGGCAGCAGATTCACGCCGTCCAGCTTGCCGCCCGCGGGTTTCGGCATCACGCCCGCCGCGGCGCAGGCCGTGGGAAACAGATCTAGCGCGCTCACCGGCGCGTCGAACCGGCCTAGCTTCAGCCGCCCGCTCCAACGCAGTACAAAGGGCACGCGGATGCCGCCTTCGTAGACTTGGCCTTTGACACCGCGCAGCGGAGTGTTGTCCGCCTCGGTCACGCCGGTGGGTCCGCCGTTGTCGTTGATAAAGACCACGAGGGTCTCCCGCTCCAGCCCGCGCTCTTCCAACTTCGCCATCACGGCGCCCACGCCATCGTCCACCGAGCAGACCATGGCCGCATGTTTCCGCCGCTTCTCGCTGGCGATGTGCTTCACGCGCTCCAGATATCTGTCTGTCACATGCTGCGGCGTGTGTGGCGCGTTGTAGGCGAGGTACAGAAAGAACGGGCCGGGGCGGCGATCCACAAACTCGCAGGCTGCGCGCGTCAGCTCATCGGTGAGGTACTTGCCTTTCATCTCGACGGGTCGGCCGTTCGCTTCAACCGGCACCAGATACTCGCGCGCCGGCAACTCCATTTGCGCCTCGAAGTAGTCATGCCCGCCGCCGATGAATCCGAACTGCTCCTGAAACCCGCGCTTCAATGGGTGGAACTGCGGCGCGGCGCCGAGATGCCACTTGCCCACGATGCCCGTAAGATATCCGGCCGAGGCGAGCGCCTGCGGCAAGATTGTCTCGGTGAGCGGTAAGCCCAACCGCTCGTCAGCCGGATCGTACAAAGGATTGTTCTCATGGCCGAAGCGCTGCTGATAGCGCCCCGTCAACAGCCCCGCGCGCGTTGGTGAGCAAAATGGATGCGACACGCTGCCCGCGGTGCACTGCACGCCACTGCGCGCCAGCGCGTCGAGATGCGGCGTAGGAATATCTTTGGCCCCCTGAAAGCCAACGTCGGCATAGCCCAAGTCATCAGCAACGAAGCAACGATGACGATCACATTCGGGCGGCCGCGACGCGATTGGGCCCAAGCGGCGGCGGTGGAGGTGGCGGCCCAAAAGCCGCGTAGCGTCAGGGTCACCGGTTTGGGATACCATTTGATGTGCCGTCGCCCAAAGTCTTCCTGTTGCTCCCGCTGACCGCCGCGCTCGCCGCCGCACAGACCGGCGTCTGCCAGCCAGACCACCACCCGCGTACCAACTCGTCGTTTTGGAACGGCTGGGGCGCCGATGCCGCGAACTCGCGCTATCAGGACGCCGCTTCGTTCGACGCATCCAAGCTGCGCCTGCGCTGGAGCTTCGGCGTGCCCGGCGTTACCGCCATCGCCGGCCAGCCGGCAGTGGTGGGCGGCGTCGTCTACTTTGGCACGCAGAACGGTGTGATCTACGCGCTCGACGCGCGCGCCGGGTGCCAGCTATGGACGTTCCAGGCGGACGCGATGGTGCGCACGGCCATCACCGTAGCCGCGATTCAGTCGGGCCGCTACGCGCTGCTGTTCGGCGATGCGAAGGCACAGGTCTACGCGCTCGACGTACCGACACGCAAACTGCGCTGGAAGGTGAAGGTGGACGAGCATCCCTGGGCGCGGCTCACCGGATCGCCAAAGCTGTGGGAGGGCAAACTCTTCGTTCCCGTTTCTTCCAATGAAGAAGTGCCCGCGGCCAAGCCCGATTATCCGTGCTGCACGTTCCGCGGCAGCGTGGTGGCGATGGACGAGGAGACGGGTAAGATTCTCTGGAAGACGCACACCGTACCGAAGGGCGCCAACGGCGGCGCAGTGTGGGGGTCGCCCGCGGTGGACGCGCGCCGCAAGCGCATCTACATCGGCACTGGCAACGCCTACACCGCGCCTGCCGCCAACACCACCGATGCGGTGCTGGCGCTCGATGCGGCCACGGGCGCGGTGCAATGGTCGCGCCAACTCACGCCGGGCGACCGTTGGACGTTCGGCTGCGTCGCCCCGCGCGCGAAGCACTGCGAAGACGGCGCCGCAGGCCCGGACTTCGACACCGGCGCCGCGCCGTTGCTGTCAGGCAATCGCATCTTCGTTGGGCAGAAATCCGGCGTCGTTTATGCACTCGATGCAAACGAGCAAGGCGAGCTTCTTTGGCAACAGCGCATTGGCAAAGGCTCCGCACTGGGGGGCGTGATGTGGGGCATGGCCGCTACCGCGCAAGCTCTGTTCGTGCCGCTGTCGGATCAGGTGACGCCCGCGCCCGGCGGTCTATTCGCACTCGATCCGGCCACCGGCAAGCAGCTTTGGTCTACTATGCCCCAGCCACGCTCGGCTCAGATGGCGCCGGCCACGGCCACGCCCGGCGCGGTCTTCTCCGGGGACATGACGGGCCGGCTGCGCGCCTACGATCCGGCCTCAGGCAAGGTCATCTGGGAGTACGAAACGGCGCGCGAGTTCAGCGAAACGGCGAACGGCGTGAAAGCACGCGGTGGGTCCATCAATGGCGCGGGCGTTGTAGTGGCCGAGCGGATGGTGTTCGCCGGATCGGGCTACGGCATTCTCGGCGGACGGCCGGGAAACGTCCTGCTGGCGTTCAGTATGGACTAAGACGCGAGCCGGCACAGCAGCGCCGACTCGCCAAACACGGCGCGCCACGTAAACCCTCTGCCCGCTTCAAGCGGCATCCAGCCGTACGTCATCATCGAATCCACCAGCGCCGCATTACGGAGCGGTGCACGGCGATGCGTCGTGGTCAGAAGAACGGCGCCTTCTATCACCACCCGGCGCAACTGCGCAAAGACCGCGTCCCGGTTGGCCGCGGGCGGCGCGCTCAAGCAGAGCAAATCGAAACTCCCGTTGGGCAGAGCGCGCAACAGACCCAAGTCGGCGGCAGGTACGCAGATCGCGCGCCAACCATTGGCTTCCAGCGTGTCCGGCGCAGTCTCGCCCACCACCAGCGCCACGGCACCTTCGCGCGAACAAGGGGGCACAAGGGGCGAGCAAGGGCCGGTCTTGGCCATCGGCCGCGCCAGTTGGTATGCGAGTACATTCGCAGCGCTCGTGGTCGCCATATTCATAGATGAGGATGCGGCTTGGGAGTGCCGGCGGGGAGGTACGGCCAGACTGAACCGGAGCCGTTTTGGTTCCGGTACTCGCGGTAAAAGCCTAACGTGATATTTTGGGATTTGGGTTACCTTCGACTCGCCTTTTTCCTTGCCTGCGCAGCCTCTGTTCATGCGCAGAGCAGCGCCGCGGATGGCCCCGTTTTCCCGTTCATCAAGCGGAATTGCGCGGGCTGCCACAACGCCAAAATGGCGAGCGGCGACATCAACCTCGTGGACCTCAAAACGCCGGGCACCTTCGACGCGGATCGTGAAATCTGGGAGAAGGCCCTGAGCAAACTGCGGACCGGCGAGATGCCGCCGCCCAATCTGCCGCGCCCGAAGGCTGCGGACGTAGCAGCGGCGGCCAAGTTCCTTGAAGCCGAGTTCGCGCGCCAGGACCGCACGGCCAATCCCGACCCCGGCCGCGTGACCGCACGCCGCCTGAACCGCACCGAGTACAACAACACCATCCGCGACCTACTGGGCGTCGACATCCGGCCCGCCGACAATTTTCCGAGCGACGAAACCGCCTTCGGCTTTGACAACATCAGCGATGCGCTGACGCTTTCACCCGTGCTGCTGGAAAAATACCTCTACGCCGCCGAGCGCGCTGTGCGCACCGCCATCTTCGGCCCGGAAAAGCTGAAGCCAGCCGCTATTCACTATCCGTTGCCGGTACGCATCAACGACACCGTGGAGACGGCGTCGCTACCGAAGGATCTGTTCAACTACGACCGCACCGGCCTCAGCACGCGCCACGCGGCGCACGTGGTGCATCGCTTCCCGGTGGATGGCGAATACAGCTTCCGCATCGTGCTGAACGGCCACCGCCCCAATCAATCTGAGCCTGTGCATCCGGCGCTGTTCATCGACGGCAAGCAGATCAAGGAATGGGAAGTGGACGCGACGGACCTCGAAGGCCAGATAGTTGAAGTGCGCACGCACGTCACCGCCGGAGAGCATCTGCTGTCGTGCGCCTACCTCAACAACTATCACGGACTGCCGCCCAGCTATAAAGGTCCGGCGCCGTCCACGCGGCCGGAAGGCGCGCTCATCACCACCCGCGGCAAGCTCACCGAGAAGGACATCGAAACGCTGCGCAAGTTCGGCACCAAGATCAAGACCGATCGTCTGGAAACTCGCGTCGACAACCGGTATGAGTCGATCGACGTGGGCGGGCCCTTCACGCAAACGCTGGGTCCCACGGCCGAAAGCAAGCGCCGCATCTTTGTGTGTCCGCAGCAGACAACGGCGTGTGCCAGCCAGATCACCGCCACATTCGCGGCGCGCGCTTTTCGCCGCGCGGTGACCGCCAAGGAAACCGCTCCGTTCACGCAGATCTACACGCTGGCCCGCCAGGAAAGCGACAGCTTCGAAGAAGGCATCGCCACCGCCCTCCAGGCGGTGCTGGTATCGCCCGAGTTCCTGTTCCGCATCGAGCGTGACCGGCCAGGAAAGTTCTCGCCGGTCACGAACACCGAACTTGCTTCGCGCCTATCGTACTTTCTTTGGTCCTCCATGCCCGACGCCGAACTCGCGTCCGTGGCTGCGCGCGGCACGCTGCGCCAACCCGCCGTGCTGAATGCGCAGGTGCGGCGCATGCTGGCCGACCCGAAGTCGCGCGCGCTCGTCGACAACTTCTTCGGCCTCTGGCTGCAGTTCAAGAACATCGACGTGATGAAGCCGGACCACGAAAAGTTTCCCGAGTTTGAAGACAGCCTGCGCCTTGCGATGCGCCGGGAAACCGAGCTGTTCCTCGAAAACCTGATCCGCACCGACGGCAGCATCCTCGATATCGTCGACGCCAAACACACGTACATGAACGAGCGGCTGGCGCGCTTCTACGGCATGGAAGGCGTCACCGGCCCCGAGTTCCGCCGCGTGGACATGTCGCGCACCGAGCGCGGCGGCGGCATTCTCGCGCATGCCTCGACGCTCACCATTTCTTCCTACTCCACACGCACCTCGCCAGTGTTGCGCGGCAAGTGGATCATGGAGGCGATCCTCGATCAGCCGCCGCCGGTGCCGCCGCCCGCCGTGCCGACGCTCGATGAGAGCAAGGTGGGCGAGTCGGCCTCGCTTCGCCAGCAGATGGAGGCACACCGCGCCAACCCAGTGTGCACGTCGTGCCACTCACGCATGGACCCGCTTGGCTTTGGCCTGGAAAATCTCAACGCCATCGGCGCCTGGCGAGCCATGGACGGCAAGTTCCCGGTGGATGCTTCGGGCGTTTTGCCGGGCGGCCGCAAATTCAATGGCCCGGCTGAACTGAAGGCGCTGCTCACCGCGCAGCCCGAGGTATTCGCGCGCGCGGTGACCGGTAAACTCCTCACCTTTGCGCTGGGCCGCGGGCTGGAGCGTTTCGACAAACCGGTGGTGAACGGCATCACCACCCGCCTCGCCGCGCGCGGCTATCGTTTTTCCGCGTTGGTGCAGGAAATCGCCGCCAGCCTACCATTCCAGCAGCGGCGTCCGGCCAACGCGCCAAGCGTCAAGCCAGCCGGTGTGGAAAAATCGGAGTAGCCCCCACATGAACCTTGTGACCCGTCAGTTCTTATCCCGCCGCGCGCTGGTGCGCGGCGCGGGCGGCGCAGCCATGGCTCTGCCGTTTCTCGATGCGATGCGCCCGGCATTGGCGGGGCCTGCTGAGGCTGGCTCGAAAGCGTTGCAGGCGCGCCGCGTGGCAGTGGTGTACGTGCCCAACGGCATCATCATGAATCAGTGGCTGCCGCAAGGCACCGGCCGCGGCTTCCGGATGGCGCGCGTGCTGAAGCCGCTTGAGCGCCACCGAAGCCACATCACACAGATCACGGGGCTTTCCAATCCCGCCGCCTCCGGCTCCAAGGGCGGCGCGCACGCCAAGGCCTCCGGAAGTTTTCTTTCCGCCGCACAACCCAAACATACGGCAGGCGCGGACGTGCGCGCGGGCGTGACGTTCGATCAACTGCTGGCGCAGCGCTTTGCCGCCGAAACGCGCGTGCCGTCGCTGCAACTCGGCTGCGAGGATTCCCGCATGGTGGGCAACTGCGATACGGGTTCCAGTTGCGCCTACACGAACACGCTGTCATGGAAGAATGCCGAGACGCCGCTGGCCGTGGAGGTAAATCCGCGCTCGGTGTTTGAGCGATTGTTCGGCACCATGGACCCGAGCCTCGATGCCGCCACGCGCCGCCGCCGCGAACTGTACCGCAAGAGCATTCTCGATCTGACACGGCACCAAACGCAGTCACTCACCGCCACGCTGGGCGCAACGGACCGCCGCAAGATGGACGAGTACCTCACCTCGATCCGCGAGGTGGAAACCCGCATTGCACGCGCGGAGAAGGAACCGGAAGTGCCGATGGGCGAAAAGCCATCCGGCATCCCGTTTGAGTTCCGTGAGTATGTGAAGTTGATGTTCGATCTGCAGGTGATCGCGTTCCAGGCTGACCTGACGCGCGTTTCCACCATGATGATCGGCCGCGAAGGCAGCGTGCGCACCTATCCCGAGATCGGCGTGCCCGACCCGCACCACCCGCTCACGCACCACCGCAATCACCCGGACTTCATCGAGAAGGTAACGAAGATCAACGAGTATCACGTGGAACTGTTCGCCTACTTCATCGAACGGTTGGAAGCCACCCGTGACGGCGACGGCTCGCTTCTGGACAAGTCAGCCATCCTCTACGGCGGCGCGCTTTCAGACGGCAACGGCCACTCCAACGACAACCTGCCGCTGCTGCTGGCTGGCCACGCCGGCGGCATCCGCGGTGGCGCGCACATCGCCGCCGCGCCGAAGACGCCGGTGTCAAACCTGTTCCTCACGATGATGGGCGAGACCGGCAGCAACGCGGCTTCATTCGGAGATTCCACCGGCCGTCTGGAAGTAAACGTGTGAGCCCCGCCGCTTCGCTCTGGGCCGGACGCATTCTGAGCGTGCTGCTAGTGGGCGTGTTGACGATGAGCGCCATCATGAAATTCGTCCAGCCCGCCGGCTTTGCCGGCGGCATGGCGCACATCGGCATACCGTTGACACTCGTGCCCGCGCCGGGCGTTTTGGAACTGGCCTGCACCGCCATTTACGCGTTTCCCCGTACGGCGGTGCTCGGCGCGATTCTGCTCACCAGCGACATGGGCGGCGCCATGATGACGCACGTCCGCGTGGGCGACCCGTTCATTGCCCAATTCCTGCTGAGCGCGATGGTGTGGGGCGGACTCTACTTCCGCGACGCTCGCGTCCGCGCGCTGATCCCGCTGCGCACTGGCGCTTAGCGCAGCTCGTCGTAGTCGAACATATAGACCTCGTCCATCTTTGAGCCGGGCTTCACTGAGGCGATTTCTTTCAACTGCCCAGTACGCAGGTCATAAACCCAGCCATGCACAATCGGGCGCTGATGAGCATGCCACGCCCGCTGCACGAATTACGTTTCCACCAGATTCTGCACCTGCTCGGCCACATTCAACTCCACCAGCCGGTCCCATCGCGCCTGCTCACTTTCGATAGTTTCCAGCTCGCGCCGGTTGTGGCGGTACACATCCTTGATGTGGCGCAGCCATTTGTTGATAAGCCCCAGGTCATGCCGCGACATCGCATTCTTCACGCCGCCGCAGTTGTAGTGCCCGCAGACGATGACGTAGATCCTGCCGCCGCCCACCAGCACGTGCGTGTTGTAGAGCGTGTTGCCCGTGGATTCCAGGAAGCCGGCCGCGACGAGCAGCCCGCTGCGCCCGGCAAGTTCAATGAGCCGCTTCACGGCGAGCCCCTGCAGCGGCAGCGCCATGCGCCACGCACCGGCAAGCGCTTCGGCCAGCCAGCTTGCGTGTTCCATGCGCGGATGATTGGGAATGAAGCCGGTGAGCGAGAGCTCCGGCAGCAGCAGCAATTCGGCGCCGAGGTTCGCCGCGCGACGGCAGGCCTCGCCAATCCGGTCCAGGTTGTCGTCCAGCCGCGCGGGGTGCGATTCGATGGAAGCGGCGGCGGCGATGAACTGGTCCTTCATAACGGGCTCCGGTCATCATAGAATAGGCGACGCCATGCCAGACACTCGCCGTTCCTTTATCACTGCCACCGCGGTGGCCGCCAGCAGCTATTCACGCATCATGGGCGCGAACGAACGCGTCAGCCTCGTCATCATCGGAGTGGGCGGACGAGGCACTGCTCATGCCAAGTCCTACGCCGGATTGAAGTCGCATTGCGACATCACCGGAATCTGCGATGTGAATCAGGCGGCACGCGAACGCGTGTCGACGATGCTGCAGGGGCTGGGCTCCACCAAGCCCAAAGAGTACGCCGACATGAAAGAAGTATTCGCCGACAAGAGTGTGGACGCGGTCTCGATGGCCACGCCGAATCACTGGCACGCACTCGGCACCATCTGGGCCTGCCGGGCGGGCAAAGACGTATACGTTGAAAAACCGGCGAGCCACAACTGCTTTGAAGCAGACCGCATGGTGGACGCCGCGCGCAAGTACAACCGCATGGTGCAGGTGGGCACGCAATCGCGCTCGGTGCCGCACATTCAGAAAGCCGCGCAGTTGCTGAAGGAAGGCGTGATCGGGCAGGTGTACATGGCCAAGGGGCTGTGCTTCAAACGCCGCGTGTCGATCGGCCGCAAGCCCGATACCGAAACGCCGCCAGGCATCGATTGGGACAAGTTCCTCGGCCCCGCGCCGATGCGCAAGTTCAACGAACTGCGCTTCCGCTACAACTGGCACTGGTTCTGGGACACGGGTAACGGCGACATCGGCAACCAAGGCGTGCACCAGATGGACATCGCGCTGTGGGGACTCGGCGTGAAGGAACTGCCCACGTCGGTCTCGTCGACGGGCGGCAAGTTCGTCTACGACGATGACCAGGAAACGCCCAACACGCAGATGGCGACGTTTGACTATGGCGGCCGCGAGTTGATGTTTGAAGTGCGCGGGCTGATCACGGGCAGCGAAAGCGGCAGCGGCCCCGAACGCGGCGTGAAGGTGGGGAACCTGTGGTACGGCTCGGACGGCTACCTGGTGCTGGACGGCAGCGGCTTCCGGGTGTACAAGGGCGAGAAGGGCGAACTGGCGATGGAAGAAAAATCGTCGCGCGATGACGACGCCCCGCACATGCGCAATTTCCTCGAAGCGGTGAAGACGCGCCAGCGCGATAGCTTGAACGCCGAGATCGCCATCAGTATCAACTCGGCCAAGCTGTGCCACCTCGCCAACATCAGCTACCGGCTGAAGCGCCAACTACGCGTCGATCCCAAGGCGGGCCGCTTTGTGAACGACGCCGAGGCCAACCAGATGCTGACGCGCAACTACCGCGCGCCGTACGTGGTGCCCGCCAAAGTGTGACGCATCATGCCTCTGCCACGGCGCCGCGTCCGTTGTCTTGTCGCCGCCGGTTTGCTGGCGATCACCGTTGCTGCCCTGGCGCAGCGGGGATTCCGCCCCCGGTATGACGATGACGAGGACAACCCCGCGCCCATGCCCGCGGACGCGGCCGAAAAGACCGAGTGGGTCTTCGGCCGCTTACGCTATTCCTCAAGCGGCGGGCAGCGCTGGGGCGGCGGCTCATGGGGCACTGACTATCCGAAGGCAGACCGGCAGGGCGTACAAGGCATGCGCCGGCTGACGCGGCTCCACACCAAGTCCATCGAGCAGGTGGTGGACATCGATAGCGACGAGATCTTCACCGTACCGTGGCTCTACGCAGTGGAAGTCGGCCACTGGGGCATCAGCGATCAGCAGGCCAAGCGGCTCCGCCAGTATCTGCTGCGCGGCGGCTTTCTGATGACGGACGACTTTCACGGTACCGAGCAGTGGGAGAACTTCGTGGAGGTGATGCAGCGTGTTTTTCCGGACCGCACCATTACGGACATTGAAGACGAGCACGCGATTTTCCGCGTGCTGTATAACCTCGACGGGCGCTTCCAGGTGCCGGGCATTCAGATGTTCCGCAGCGGACGCACGTATGAGCGCGACGGCGTGGAGGCGCGCTGGCGCGGCATCGCGGACGACAAGGGCCGCGTCATGGTGGCCATCTGCCACAACATGGATTTGGGCGATGCGTGGGAGTGGGCGGACCATCCGCGGTATCCGGAGAACTTCGCGTCGCTGGCGTACCGGGTGGGCGTGAACTACATCATCTACTCGATGACGCATTGACGGTGGCCATTGCAGCTACAGTTGAAGCATGGTGGCCGAACTGGTGCAACCTCGCGCAACGCGGCAGGCGCCGCAAAGCAAATTCGATCGGCTGATCGCCCCCGGGGTGATCACGCCGCCATCGGAGGGCGGAGACCCGCTCGAACGCTGCCCGAATATTCGTCTACCGAGGGGAGCGGCCGCCCGGTTGATCGATGCTGATCGCGAAGAAAAGTAGGCCGGTCTTGCCGCGCCCCCTTTGCTCCCGCCGCACCGTTTGGTAAACCTCAACGCCATGCGCACCTCAACGCGTTTGCATACTCTACTTGAGGCCAAGGGACATCAGGTCACGTCCGTGCCGCCGGAGTCATCCGTGTTTTTGGCCGTGGCGACGATGTCCCAATACGAAACCGGGTCTGTGCTCGTAGTGGACGAACGGGGACAGCTCCTGGGCATTGTCACCGAGCGCGACTATACACGGAAAGTGTTGCTGCAGAACCGGACGTCGCGCACGGCGGCGGTGACCGAGATCATGACGCCAGCGGTAAACGTCACGCCGGATACGACCGTGGAGGAAGCCATGCGGCTGATGACCGAGCGGCGCGTACGGCATCTGCCGGTGGTGGACGCCGCGGGCGCGGTGACCGGGCTGCTGTCGATCGGCGATCTGGTGAAGTGGGTCATCTCCGAACAGGAGGGGCAGATTCAGCAACTGGAGCAACTGATCGCGGGTACCTATCGGGGCTGAAACGGAGAGTGCTTTGATACCGTGAAGGGGAAGGGATCGGCATGACACCAACCGAAACGCTGCTCACTCTGGATGAGTATTTCGATCTCCCTGACCAGCCGGGCGTCGTTCACGAGATGCTGCATGGAAGGTTATTGGAGATAGCCAAGCCGCGCTTTGAGCGCAAGGAGATCGCGGGGAATTGGCTGCACCTGCTCAAGCTTCTTTGCCAGAAGCAGTTTCCCGAATTTCGGATCAGCGGCGACACCGAGTTCATCCTGAACGCGGAGACTGTTCAGGCTCCTGATGCGCTGCTCGCCCGATCTGGCCGTGGAAATCGTCTCCCCGAATGAAGTGCCGGCGAACCTGGATGACAAAGTGGGCAACTACCTGGCGTCCGGCACGAAGACCGTATGGGTGTTATGGCCGCGCCGGCGGCATGCGCTCGCCTACCACCGCGACGGCTCGGTACAGCACGTCATGGCCGGGCAGTTTCTTGAAGCGCCGGAGGCTGTCCCCGGCGCCCGCGTACCGATCGACGAGATTCTGCTGCCGGCCGATCAGGCCTGAAACCGGCGGAAGATCAGACAACCGTTGGTCCCGCCGAAGCCGAACGAATTCGACAGGGCGATGTCGATCGTCATCTCACGTGCCTTGTTGGGCACGAAGTCAAGATCGCAGCCCTCGTCGGGGTTGTCGAGATTGATGGTGGGCGGCGCGATCTGGTCGCGCATGGCGAGAACGGTGATGCCGGCTTCGAGTCCACCGGCGCCGCCGAGCAGGTGCCCGGTCATCGACTTGGTGGAACTCACCGCCATCTTCTGCGCGTGGTCGCCCATAACGGCTTTGATGGCCTTTACTTCCAGAGGGTCGCCCACGGGCGTGGACGTGGCGTGCGCGTTGATATAGTCGATCGACTCAGGCGGAAGACCCGCGTCTTTCAACGCGCGGCGCATCACGCGAATGATGCCGTCGCCGTCCTCTGACCCGGAAGTGATGTGATAGGCGTCGCCCGACATGCCGTAGCCGATGACTTCGGCCATGATCTTGGCGCCGCGCCGCTGCGCGAACTCGAGCTCTTCGAGAATCAGCACGCCGGCGCCTTCGCCGACGACGAAGCCGTCGCGGTCGCGGTCCCAAGGACGGCACGCCGTCGTGGGATTTTCGTTGTTGGTGGACAACGCGCGCAAGGCGGCGAACCCGCCCACGCTGAGCGGCGTCACCGCGGCTTCAGACCCGCCGCAGATCATGGCGTCGGCATCGCCGCGCTGGATGATCTTGTAGGAGTCGCCAATGCAGTGCGAGCCGGTTGTGCAAGCGGTGGCCGTGGCCGAGTTCGGCCCCTTGGCGTTGTATCGGATGGACACGTGCCCGCTGGCCAGATTGACAATGGTGGCTGGAATGAAGAACGGCGAAATCCGGTCCGGGCCTTTTTCAAGCAGGTTCCGGTGTTCGCGTTCGATGATCTCGAAGCCGCCGATGCCACTGCCGATATAGACGCCGACATTGTCGGCAATCTCATTAGGCACCTGCAGCCCGGAGTCTTCCATCGCAAACTGGCTGGCAGCCATCGCAAACTGAATGAACCGCCCCATCTTGCGCGACTCTTTACGGTCGGCAAACTGCAGCGGATCGAATCCCTTTACCTCGCCGGCAATGCGGCAGGCAAAACGCGTGGCATCGAAACCCTCGATGGGCGAGATACCGTTGCGACCTTCGCGGCAGCCCGCCCAAGTTGCTTCGGTTCCGATGCCGAGCGCCGAGACCAGCCCGACGCCGGTAACAACGACTCTACGTGCCAAACTGTTTTATTTGCCCTTCTTGGCCTTGATGTACTCGATCGCATCCTTCACGGTGGCGATCTTTTCGGCGTCCTCATCCGGGATGTCCAGATCGAATGCCTCTTCAAACGCCATCACCAACTCCACGATGTCGAGTGAGTCAGCGCCGAGGTCGTCGACGAACGAAGCGGGCCCGTCAACCTGCGCCTCATCCACACCCAGTTGCTCGACGATAATCTGCTTTACTTTTTGGTCGATTGCCATGGAACCTCCATTGGTCCGCAAAGGACCTGATTGTAGCGCACAACCGGAGGCCCTGTGTAGTAGCAGTACCAAGGTTTCGGTTTCCGGACGGAGGTTCCATGGATGGGGAGAGCCAGATTCCGTAGACTAGAGTTATGTCGGCATCGGCGCTTGTGATTCTGTTGGCCGTGGCAGACCCGCGCCTGGCTTCGATCCTCGAACGCGTTTCCGAGGAAGCCCAGGTGTTCGCGGAGAAGAGTCCGCGCGTGGTGGGCGTAGAGCAGTTCACGCAACGCGGCCGCATCGCCCCGCCCCGGTTCCGGTTGCGCAAGGGCGCCGATCCGAACGCAGCGCCGGGCCTTGGCTACCGCCGCACAGTGATGGTTTCCGAATACGGCTTCGGTATGTTGAAAGAAGCGCCGGGTGATATTCGCGAAATTCGCCGCGTGATCTCGGTGAACGGCCGGCCGGTGACCGGCAATTGCCCCGCCTCGCGCCTGGAGTTGTCTGAAGGCATGGCCAGCGATGCCGACCGTTTAAACAAGCAGATGCTGCAGGACATGGAAGCCAACGGCCTGGTGGACCCGTGTCTGACCTTGGCCAGATGGTGTTGATGTTCACGCGCAGTCAGTTGAAGAACGTCCGCTTTTCGTTCCAGGGCGAGCGGGCAGCCGAGACTCCGGGCGGCGCGCCGGTGGCGGTGGTGCGCTACAAACAAGAAGGCGGCGACGATCAGACTGGGGCCCGTGTTTATGCGGACCATGAGCTACATCATTTGCCGCTGGAAGGTGAACGGTGGGTGCGCGCCAGCGACGGCGTGCCGGTGCGAATCACCACGCAGGTCACGGCCCGGGAAGCCTGGGGGGGGGGAAGGTCCTGCATCTGATCACGGTGGACTATGCCGTGGGCAAGCAAGGCGTGGTGCTGCCCGAGCGCGCCACTTATACCAGGCGCCAAAACGAAATGATGTACGTGGAAAGCGAGTCCCTGTACTCGGACTTCAGGATGTTCGGCGCGGATACAAACATCAAGTTCACCGTGGATGACGAGGCGCCCAGCAAGCCGTGAGCACCCCGCCTCTTCCCGTGGTCTATCTCCATGGTTTCGCCTCCGGCCCCGGCTCGAAAAAGGCCCGGTTTTTCGGTGAACGCTTCGCGGCGCGCGGCGTGACTTGCCTCACGCCGGACCTCGCGGCCGGTGATTTTGCCGGACTCACCATTACCGGACAGTTGCGCGCCGCCGAGGCTGCCCTGGCCGGGCAACGCGTGAATTTGATCGGCTCCAGCCTGGGCGGATATCTCGCCGCCCTGCTCGCCGCCGCGCACCCGGAGCAGGTAAACCGGGTGGTGCTGCTGGCGCCCGCTTTTGATTTTGCCGCCCGCTGGCGCGCCCGCCTGGGTGAACAGGCCTTTGCCGGCTGGCAGTGCACGAACGCGCTTGAGGTATTTCACTATGGCGAGGGCCGCCCGGCTTCCGTCCGTTTCACACTTTATTCCGATGCGCTCCACTACACCCCCTTCCCCCCCCTATCGCAGCCTGCACTGGTCTTCCACGGCCGCGCCGACAACGTCGTACCGTTTGAGTTGTCTGAGCGCTTTGCCGCCCTCACGCCGTCGGCTCAACTGCGGCTGCTTGACTCCGGACACGAACTCGTTGACGTCACGGAGACGATGTGGAAGGAAAGCGCCGCCTTCTTTGGGATCGCCGCATAGACCGCTCTAAGGTATAGCGCCTAATCTGACATCGGGTAAGCTCCCAAGGGCTCACACCCGCCGCGGGGAGGACGATGAGACGAGCGAGTACAGAATGACACCCCTTCAACAAATCCGAGACCGTATTGAGCGCTGCACGACGCTGCCTTCACTGCCTGCCGTCGCCTTACGGGTGCTGGAGCTATGCCAGCAGGAGAGGTTGGATCTCAACGAGATCGCCAAAGTGATCTCCAGCGATCCGGCCCTGGCGGCCAAACTGGTACGGACGGCCAATTCGCCGATCTTTGCGCTCCGCCGCGAGGTCACCACCATTTTTTACGCCGCCAGCCTGCTGGGAATCAGCGCCGTACGGACGCTGGTCTTGTCATTCTCGCTGAACAAAGCCTGCCGGACGGAAAAACAGGGCGGCCTCGAAAGATACTGGCGCCGTTCCGTATTGACGGCCCTGGCGGCGAGGCAGATTTGCCAGGGACCGATGTTCGGTCTGCGGGAAGAAGCTTTTTTGTGCGGCCTGTTGCAGGACATCGGGATGCTGGCAATGGCCAACGCGCTCGGCAAGTCCTACACGGACATGCTCAGGAAATCGAAAGGCGATCACGATGGGTTGATCGAGCGCGAGCGGGCAAACTTTGGCGGAGACCACTCGGACGTGGGCGCCTGGTTGCTGGAGCGCTGGCGGGTACCCGCTGCGCTGGCGTCAGTGGTGGGCGCCAGCCATGATGCCAAGCAACTGAAGAGCCCCTCTGAGGAAGTGCAGTTTCTGGCTCACGCGGTGAGGCTGGCCAGCCGGTTTGCCGACCAGTTGGCGGGAGACCCACAGCGGGCATCGGAAAAACTCTGCCAGGAACTGGCCGCGTGGCCTGGTGATCCCGTGAAGGCAGAGAGCATCAACATGGCGCTGCTCGAACAGGGGCCGGAAGTGGCGCCGTTGTTCGAGATTCGCCTGGAGGCCAGCAAGATGACGGCGGCGTTGTCGCAGGCGCAGGAAATCATGCTGGCGCTGAGCGTGCGGGCGTCGCAGGAGCTCAACGACATTCATGAGACCCTGACGCGGCTGGAGTCGCGCACGGCCGCGCTGCTGGCCAAAGCCCAACGCGACGCGCTGACCGGTGTTGCCAACCGGGGCTATACGATGAGTTATCTCGAAGAGGTGTTCCGCGCGGCGGTAGAGAGCGGCAAACCGGTAGGTACGATCTTTGCAGACGCCGATCACTTCGAGAAAATCAACGACACGCATGGGCACGCGGCCGGAGACGCGGTACTGCAATCAGTTGCGCAGTGCATTTCGCGCAGCGTGCGCGGCGGCGACTTTGTGGGACGGTACGGGGGCGAGGAGTTTCTGATTGTGCTGCGCGCCGCTAGCCTGAACGAACTGGCAGCCGTCGCCGAGCGCGTGCGCCACAACATTGAGGTCACGCCGCATCCGCTGGGCAGCGGGCGCACGCTGCGGGCAACCATTTCGCTCGGCTGCGCACTGATTGACCCCTTACGTCACCAAACCGCACAACCGTTGACCGATGAGGCCGACCGCGCTTTGTACGCGGCCAAGCGAGGCGGCCGGAACCGTTACGAACTCGCGGCAGGAAGCCGCGAGCCGCAGCTAGCCTCGGTATGATGAAGCCAGCAGCGGCGCGGGCTTACCGGTCTTTGGGTCCTGCCTGCCTACTAGTGCTTAGTTGCATTAAACTATTAGTATAATAGAATGTTTGGGAGATGCCCAGACACGCGGCACCCCTCAAGTGTTCGGCGGAAGTTCGCGCAGAG
>Ga0194119_10002626_pt1 | contig 29979 bp, 25 predicted proteins | sample TA2MahC100mmetaG_FD_148620 | JGI IMG/M metagenome (GOLD analysis project Ga0194119, IMG submission 148620) | Freshwater microbial communities from Lake Tanganyika, Tanzania - TA2015018 Mahale Deep Cast 100m | ecosystem: Environmental > Aquatic > Freshwater > Lake | place: Tanzania: Lake...
CGCGCCCCAGTGACGCTACTCGCTTGGCTCAAGACCCGCCGCCCCGGTCAACGACAGCCGCATCGGCGTCTACGTCATCGTAGTTTCATCGCAAGCCTTGCCGCATTCGGAAAGCCAGGATGACCGGGATTACTTTTGGGATATGTGTTTAATCAGCCCCAAAACGCCCACAAAAACAGGCGTTTTGACGATCACGGGCATGTTCCCCTCACCCGTCATCACCGAATCGCCGGGGGTAGCGTCCGAGACCGCCACGCCCGCACCGACCAGCGTCACGCCGCGCGAAACGATCGTGCAAGATCTGCTGGACCGCGTGCGCTATTTACTCACCCTCAAAGCGCGCCCCCCGTTTCGGCTGGCGGGGATCGAGATGGTGGAACAATTGCGCCAAGTCGTGCAGTGCCTCAACCAGTTGTTGCGCTATCAGCCCGAGCCGCGCTTGCACCAATTGCGCGCCGGGTTGCGGCAGGCACTCAAAACGGTGCGGGCCGATTATCGAGATGTGCGCCAAGCCGCGGAGTGGTTGCACCAAATCGCGGAGACGCTTGACCCCGCAGGCAAACCTGCTCGCTCGGGTCAGCAAGTGCAAACCGAATGGCAAGCCGTGCTGGAGACGATTCGGACCGAGAGTGAAACCCAACCGCGTCTGCAGTCCTATGCCGAAACGATCCGGACGGTCTCGGCGAGTTACGCCCCAGGTTTGTTTCACACGTATGACCTGGCGGAGTTGCCGCGTACCAACAATGCGCGCGAAAGCGAGTTTCGCGATTTGCAACGGCGACTCTTGGCGACGACGGGGCAACGCGGGGCAACCAAGCGTTGGATTCAGCGGAGTGGTGCCTGGGAATTGATTCCCGGGCCTAGCACGCTGCGCGAGACAGTCCATGCGCTAACCCAGGTCGCGCCGCAAGAATTCGAGCAAGAACAACAACGGGTGCGCACGCATCGGCGTCGGTTTCGGATGCACACGCGCTCAGCCAAACAAGCCGATGCTCAACTCAAAGACTTGGTGCGTCGTTGGAAAATGCTCCCAGCGGACAATGTGCCCAAGTGACTTTTGCGGTATTGCCTTTTTTTCCTGGTGATCGTACACATCTCGCATGCGGAGTCAAGCGCATCCGCCAGCGCGCCGATAATGTGTTGCGCTTCGGCGAGGGGCAGAGAGCGCAGAGTTTTTAGTTTTTCTCTGCGTCTCTGCATTCTCTGCGGTCAAATTGAGTTGCTACGCGGTCGCTGTGCTACACTGTCATTTTTTCCGCTGTGTTCTCTGTGGCGGATTCGAGTTGTGGGTGAGTTTGATTTGCGCGATTCATCGTCTAGTGTTACAATATCGTCGCACGCGACAAGGAGAGTTTTTTATTCGTGTCAGCCCGTTCGATCATTTTCCGCCGCCGCCGTTTGCGCCAATCCTCCCCCCGCGCCACGCCCATCGTCCTGCGACTCACCCTGGGGAGTGTGGCGTTGATCGTGGGACTCGCGCTGACTGCCATCGGCATCAGCGCGGCATCCGCCGTCGGTTTGTATAACTATTACGCCAAAGACCTCCCCGCGCCCGGCGAAATCGCCAAGCAAGCCTCCAGCCAATTCAAGACCACGCGCATTTTCGACCGCACGGGTCAAGTGTTGCTGTACGAAATCATTGACCCGCAAGGCGGCAACCGCACCGTCGTCCCCTTGGATCGCATTCCGAAAAATTGCACGAACGCGACGATCGCGCTGGAAGATCGAAATTTCTGGAACAATCCCGGCTACGACTGGTACGGCATTCTGCGCGCGGCGTACACCACGCTGCGCGGCGAGCAAGTGCAAGGCGCGAGTACGATCACGCAACAACTCGTCAAGAACGTTCTAATCCCCCCGTCCGAACGGTACGTGCGCGATCCGGGCGACATTAGCACGTACAATCGCAAGGCGAAAGAATTGATTCTTTCGACCGAAATCGCGCGGCGGTACGAAAAGAAACAAATCCTCGAATGGTACTTGAACGCGAATAATTACGGCAATCTGGCGTACGGACTGCAAGCCGCCGCCGAAACGTACTTTGGCAAGCAGGTGCAGGATTTGGATTTGACCGAGTGCGCGACGCTTGCCGCCGTGCCGCAGTATCCGTTGCTGAATCCGATTGACAATCCGCAAAAGGCGATCGAACGGCGCAACATCGTGCTCGATCAAATGGTGTTGCAAAATTACATCACCGCCGATGAAGCCGTCGCCGCCAAGGCGCAAAAACTGCGCGTCACGCCCAAACGCTTCGACATTCGCGCGCCGCATTTCGTCTTCTACGTCCGCCGTCAACTGGAAGAAAAGTACGGACCCGACATTGTTTATCGCAGCGGATTGAACGTCTACACCTCGCTCGATTACAACACCCAGCAAGTCGCGGAGAATGCCGCGCGCGAGCAAGTCAAAAAACTGAGCGCCGAAAAGCGGAACGTGACGAACGCGTCCGTCGTCGTGATGCGTCCGAGCACCGGCGAAATCGTCGCAATGGCTGGGTCGGTGGATTATTTCAATCGCGAGATCGACGGGCAAGTGAATGTCGCGCTCGCGGCGCGCCAACCGGGGTCGGCGTTCAAACCGATCACGTATCTCACCGCGTTCGCGCAGGGCTACACCGCCGCTTCGATGTTGATGGACGTGCGAACCGTGTTCGACGATCCGGGCAATCCGCCGTACGTCCCGGAAAATTACGATCGCAAATATCACGGACCGACGCGCCTCCGCACCGCGCTCGGATCGTCCTACAACATTCCCGCCGTCAAATTGATCCAACTCGTCAATCCGAAAAACGTGGTGAACACCGCGCATCGCTTGGGCATCAACACGCTCAATCGCGAAAAGTACGGACTCGCGCTGACGCTGGGCGGCGGCGAAACGACCTTGCTCGATCTGACGTACACGAACAGTGTGCTGGCGAATCAAGGCGTGATGACCGGCGCGCCGGTCGATCCGAAAGAGATCAAGCCCGGCTATCGCACGCTCGATCCGGTTTCGATCCTCAAAGTCGTGGACGCGAACAACAAGATTCTGTACGAATTCAAACAGCCGGACAAGGTTCAAGTCGTCACGCCGCAACTGTCGTACTTGCTCAGCGATATTTTGAACGACAATGTCGCGCGCACACCTGGGTTCGGATCGAACAGCGTGTTGAAATTGTCGCGTCCCGCGGCGGTGAAAACCGGCACGACGTCGGATTGGCGCGACAATTGGACGATTGGCTATACGCCGGATTACGCGGTCGGTGTCTGGGTGGGCAACGCGGACAATGCGGAGATGGAACACATCAGCGGCGTGATGGGCGCGGCGCCGATTTGGCGCGAGGTGATGGAAAAAATTCACCAGACTTTGCCGGTGCGTTGGTACACCGAACCGCCGGGAATGGCGCGCGTGGAAGTGTGCGCGACGAGCGGATTGTTGCCGACGCCGTATTGTCCCGAACGCGTCAAAGAACTTTTTATCGCGGGGACGGAACCGAAATCGTTCGACAATATTTGGCAACCGTTCCGGATTTACAAACCGACCGGCAAATTGGCGACGGTCTACAATCCACCCGACCAAGTGGAAGAAAAAGTTTTTCCGATCTATCCGCCCGAAGCCGCCGATTGGGTGCGCGAAAATAATATTCCACAACCGCCGTCGGAGTACGACGTGTCGAATCGTTCGACCGCGTCCGGCGGCGATGTGGCGATCACGTCACCCGCGTCGTACTCGCCGATTGCCGGCATCGTCACGATCACCGGCAACACGCGGCTGGACAATCTCGCGACGTACCGGCTCGCGTACGGCAAAGGACTCGATCCGACGCAGTGGACGCAAATCGGCAACGATCGTTCGAATCGCGTGGACAATGGATTTTTGGAACAGTGGGATGTCTCCGCGCTCGACGGATTATACACGCTCAAGCTGACCGCCGTCGAACGGAACGGCAATTTGCGCGAAGCGGCGATTCAGGTGATCGCGGACAACAAGCCGCCGACGATCAAGATCATTCATCCGCAAGACGGCGCGATCTACAGCCCGGAAAAAGACGAGTGGGTTTCGATTGGGATCGAAGCGGTGGACAATGCTTCGATGAAGTCGGTGGAATTTTATCTTGACGGCGGTTACATCGGCGCGACGACGGTGGCGCCGTACAACAAAAAGTGGACGATCAAGATGTCGGACCACTTGACGCGCACACTCGCCGCCGCCGTCGCGGTCACGCCGACCAAACCGATCACGATCACGCGCGTCATCACGAATCCGGACAACACCGTTTCAACCGAGCAACTGATCGGCGCGGTGGCGCGTGTCACGGCGACGGTGCCCTCGGTCAGCGCGGTCTTCACGAATGGGATGATTTTGATTTCGAACACGGTCAACGTGCCGGGGACGCCGGGCTTTGTGGAATCGCATCTCATCACGGCGATCGCGATTGACGCGGCGGGCAATCGCACCGAAAGTCAAACGATCACGATCTTCGTGCAGCGCGCGGTGAAAAAGTGAGCAGTGAACGGTGAGCAGTAAACAGAACTGTCCACCGTTCACCGTTGACTGTTGACTGTCCCGCGATACCACTCCAACGTGCGCTTTAATCCCTCGCGCAGATCAATCATCGGCTCATAGCCCAGCAATTTTCCGGCGCGCGCAATATCCGCGTGCGAATGGCGCACATCCCCCGCGCGTTCCGCACCGTACTGCGCCGGAAGATTTTGCCCGGTCAATTCGTTCAACAGCGCGATGATCTGATTGAGCGTCGTCCGTTCGCCGCACGCGACGTTGAGCACTGGCGCGCCTTCGATCGCGCTTTCCGCCGCGCGAATGTTCGCCTCAACGACGTTTTCGACGTACGTAAAATCGCGCGATTGTTCGCCGTCGCCGTGGACGGGGTACGGCTGACCGGTCACCGCGCAGGTGCAGAATTTCGCCAGCACTCCGGCGTACTGCGTCGTCGGATCCTGGCGCGGACCAAAGACGTTAAAGTAACGCAGCGAAACGGTCGACAGTCCGTACAGTTGCGTAAACGCGCGCGCGTACATCTCGCCCGCAAGTTTCGCAATCGCATACGGCGACATTGGATCGGGCGTCATCGTTTCCACCTTCGGCAATGTCGGTTGATCGCCATACGCGGAGGACGATGCCGCGTAGACGACGCGCTTGACTCCGGCATCGCGCGCGGCGACCAAAATGTTCAGCGTGCCGGTGATGTTGATCTCGTTGCTCTCCAACGGATTCTTCACCGAGCGCGGCACCGACGGCAGCGCGGCTTGATGGAACACCACGTCCACGTTTCGCATCGCGCTATGCGCGGTCGTCAAGTTTGCCACGCTCCCTTCGAGCAACTCGATGCGCGTCAAAACGCTTGCCAGGTTTTCGCGCTTGCCCGTCGCAAAATTATCGAGCACGCGCACCTTGTACTCGCGCGCGAGCAATCCTTCGACCAGATGTGATCCGATGAAACCGGCGCCGCCGGTGACCAATGCAAGTTTCATACATCCCCCTTGTTTCAGGTTTCAAGTTTCAGGTTTAAGGTTCAAAGTTCAAGGTTCAAGGTTGAAACTTTGAACCTTCAACTTTGAACTTTTATCTTCCCCAATCCCGATCGTACAAAAAATCCACGCCGACCGTTCGCGCGCTGATCTTGGCGACCGGCGGCGGAACGCGCTTGAAATGATTGCGCCGCATCAACTCGACGATGCGCTGGACGACGCGCGCGTCGAATCCTGCCGCGATCACGTCTTCGACGCGGCGGCGCTCATCCACGAGCCGATACAAAATCGCGTCCGCGTCGTCGTACGAAAAACCCAGTTCGTCTTCGTCCGTTTGTCCCTGCCACAAATCCGCGCTCGGCGCTTTGGCGATGATCCGCTCCGGCACGCCAACTGCGCGCGCGAGTTGCCGCACCTGGCATTTGTACAGATCGGCAAGCGGTTGAACCGCCGCGGCGTTATCGCCGAAGAGCGTCGTGTAGCCGAGCAGCGTTTCGGTTTTGTTCGACGTGCCGAGGACGAGCGCGCGAAACTCTTCCGACTGATCGTACAAGACGATCATCCGCGCGCGCGCCATCACATTGCCGCGTCGCCGCGCGTCGTCGTTGATCTGTTGCGCGAGATACGGCTCGACCAGCGGCGTAATTTCGATCACGCGCGTCGCGATCTGAAGTTGCCGCGCGACCAGTTCCGCATCGGCGCGACTATCTGGATTGCTCGTGCGGTACGGCAGAATCATTCCCAGCACGTTGTCCGCGCCCAACGCTTCCGCCGCCAGAAACGCGACGAGCGACGAGTCAATTCCGCCGGACAAACCCAGGATACCGCGCGTAAAACCCACGCGCGTCAATTCGACGCGAATAAAATCTACGATCATTCGCCGCGCGAGCGCGGGGTTTAGTTCAAGCGGCGCGAGTGCATCCATCGTTTTCATTTGCAAAGAGTGGGAGCGCGGGAGAGTGGGAGATTTTCTCCCCCTCTCCCACTCACCTGGTCTCCTTGTCAGCGTGTCGATCCAACTCAAACTTCGCCACGCGTCCCAACTCGTGGCGTACCAATTCGCGCTGTTCGTCGCGCAACGCCGGAAAACTGATCCGCGCGCGGCGCAACGCGTCCGGGTCAATCTCCGCGCAGACGAGCGCGTCGTCGAATTGCGGCGCGGCGGCAAGCGTCGCGCCATCGGGCGCGAGGACGTGACTGCCGCCCCAGAACGCGATTCCATCTTCCATTCCAACGCGATTGCTGAAAATGACGAACGTCGTCAGCAGAGACGCGTAGGTGCGTAGAAAATCCTTGACCGTCTCCGCGTTCGCCAACTCGGCGCGCGCAGAAATGCCATAGCCGGGGTTCGCGGACACGTCAATCAAAAAATCCGCGCCATCCTGCCACAACACATACGGCGACGAAAGATGCCACGCGTCTTCGCAAATCAAAATGCCCATCCGCCCAAAGCGCGTGTCGAACGCGCGAAACGTATTGCCCGGCGCGAAAAAGCGCGCATCGTCAAACAGCCGATACGTCGGCAAGTACACTTTGCGATGAATATGCACGACGCGTCCGGCGGAGAGGTACGCCGCGGCGATGTAATAGCGATAGCGCGCGTCCGCTTCGACGAAACTGACGATGAGATCGAGATCGCGGCTGGCGGCGATCAACGGCGCGAAACGCGGATCGTCCGGCGATGGACGCGCGGCAACGGTCGGCGCCAAGTCTTTGAGGTAATAGCCGGTCAGCGCGAGTTCGGGAAAGACGATCAGATCGGCGCGTTCGTCTTTGGCGCGCGCGCTGTAATCGAGCATCGTTTGGAGATTCGCGTCTACGTCGCCCAGCCGCGGCGCGAACTGCGCGAGCGCGAGTTTGAACTTCATCGGCGCCATTATACCCGATGCGCGCGGAATGGCAAAATAGTTTCGGCACAAGTAGAGCCCCGCCTCGGGTCACTGCCGCGGGCGCGCCACATTGTTTTCCCGTTCGCCGGGTGATTGGCATCGGCAGCGCGCGCGCCCCATACTTTGCGCGCGCCCATTTGACAAAGCCGGCAAAGCGCGTACAATGACAACCGGTCTAGACAGGTCATAACCAGTCAACCGGAGTCGCGATGACGCGTCTAAAGCGCAACCACCCTCTGCCGCTGTATACCCAACTCAAAGAATCACTCCGTTCCGATCTTGTGACCGGACGTTTGCGCGCGCACGATCAACTTCCCTCCGAGCGCGAACTGTGCGCGCGCTTTCGCGTCAGCCGGATGACGGTGCGCCAGGCATTGCTCGATCTGGCGCGCGAAGGATTGATCTACAGCCGCGCCGGCAAGGGCACGTTTGCCAGTGAACCCAAGATCGATCAGCAACTCAAGACGCTCTCCGGTTTCAGTCAAGATATGCAATCGCGCGGCAGCGCGCCCGCCTCGCGCGTGCTGGAAGCGAAAGCCGAACGCGCCTCCGCGCGACTCGCGCGCGCGCTGAATCTGACGCCCGGCGCCAAAGTGATCGTGTTGGCGCGCGTGCGTCTCGCCGACGGAATGCCGCTCGCGATTGAAACGGTGCATCTACCGCACGCGCTCTGCCCCAACTTGCTTCGTCACGATTTTGCGCGCGAATCGCTCTACGCGGTGTTGGAGCGCGAGCATGGCTATCGCCTCACGCGCGCCGAGCAAACGATCGAAGCCGCGCTCGCGCGTCCGCGCGAAGCCGCGCTTTTGCATCTCACCTTGCCCGCGCCCGTCCTCGTGATGGAGCGATTGACCTACACCGATCAAGGGGTTTTGATCGAGCACGTGCATTCCATTTATCGCGGCGACCGTTACAAATTTCATTCGACGCTTGCGCCGCACCAGGGATGAGAGATGATTGTTGTCGGAATGATTTCAGGTACGTCGGCTGACGGAATCGACGCGGTGATCGCGGAGATTACCGGCGCGCCGCCCGCGCTCAACTGGCGCATCGTCAAACAGCACCACGCGAATTTTGCGCCAGAGTTGCGCGCCGAAATTCTCGCGTGCTTCCGCCCGGAACATGGCACCGTGGATCGCCTGTGCGCGCTCAACTTTCATCTTGGCGAAGTGTTCGCGCGCGCCGCGCTCGACGCGATTGCATCGGCAAACTTGCAGACCGATCAGATCGATCTGATCGGCAGTCACGGACAAACGCTGTGGCACATTCCCTCCGGCGCGGACGCGTCCACGCTTCAACTCGGCGAAGCGGCGGTGATCGCTGAACGCACCGGCATCACGACGATTTCCAATTTTCGCACGCGCGATATGGCGGCGGGCGGACAAGGCGCGCCGCTTGTGCCGTACCTCGATCTGTTGTTGTTCGCGCACCCGACGCTCACGCGCGCCGCGCAAAATATCGGCGGGATCGGGAATGTCACTTATCTGCCTCCGTCGAAGGAGCGGGAGAGTGGGAGAGTGGGAGAGTGGGAACAAGTCTCCCCGTCTCCCCGTCTCCCTGTCTCCCACTCGCCTTTCGCGTTCGACACCGGTCCCGGCAATATGCTGATGGATTACGCGACGCAACGCGCGACGAATAACGTGTTATCCTTTGATCGCGATGGAGTGCTCGCCGCGCAAGGTCGTGTGGACGACACATTGTTGCGCGAGTTGATGCAAGAGCCGTACTTGCGCGAAAAACCGCCCAAGACAACCGGACGCGAATTGTTCGGCGCGCAATTCAGCGCGCCCGTGTGGGATCGCGCCAAGACACGCGGCTTGAGCGACAATGACATCGTCGCGACGTTCACTGCCTTCACCGCGCACTCGATCGCGCAGGCGTACCGCGATTTTTTGCCGACGCGCCCGGACGAAGTGATCGTCAGCGGCGGCGGCGCGCTCAACCCGACGTTGATGCGAATGTTACGCGACTTGCTCGCGCCCGCGCGCGTGATCGCGATTGACGAGACGGGCGTCGCGAGCGAAGCGAAAGAAGCGCTCGCGTTCGCGATCCTCGCGTACGAGACCTGGTTTCAGCGCGCGGGCAATTTACCGGCGGCGACCGGCGCGCGGCATCCGGTTGTGCTGGGTAACATTACCCCCGGCGCGAGTCAGCAGTCAGCGGTCAGCGGTCAGCCGTGGAGCGTTGACCATACCGCGTCATTGACCGAGTCGCACAATCCGCGTTCGGCGGAAATTGACACGCTTGCCACGCTCGACATTGTGCGCTTGATGAATGACGAGGAAGAACGCGTCGCGCACGCGGTTGCCGCCGAAACGAAATTCATCGCGCAAGCGGTTGACGCGATTGCCGAACGAATGAAGCGCGGTGGACGCCTGATCTACATCGGCGCGGGAACGTCGGGACGGCTGGGTGTTCTCGACGCAGCAGAATGTCCACCGACGTTCAGCACTGCGCCTCATCAAGTCATCGGTCTGATCGCGGGCGGCGCGCGCGCGCTCACTCATTCGATTGAAGGCGCGGAGGATGACGCGGATGCCGGCGCGCGCGATCTTGCCGCGCTCGACGTGTCGGAACGTGATAGCGTCGTCGGTCTCGCGGCGAGCGGGCGTACGCCGTACGTCATCGGCGGGATGCGCGAGGCGAAACGACGCGGCGCGTTCGTCGCGAGCGTCGCGTGCAATCGTCCATCGCCGATTGAAGAGATCGCGGACGTGAGCATCGCGCCCTTGGTTGGTCCCGAAGTGATCACCGGCTCGACGCGGCTGAAAGCCGGAACTGCGCAAAAGATGGTGTTGAACATCCTCAGCACCGGCGCGATGATTCGGCTGGGCAAGACGTTTGGCAATTTGATGGTGGACGTGCAGGCGACGAATGCGAAACTGCGCGACCGCGCGCGGCGCATTGTCGCGCGCGCCTGCAAGATTGCCAATGACGAGGCGGACGCGCTCCTCGCGCGCTGCAACGGCGAAGTGAAAACGGCGATTGTCGTCGCGCGCGCGGGCGTATCGCCGGAGGATGCGCGGCGGCGATTACACGCGGCGAAGGGCGTGGTGCGCGCGGCGCTCCACTGATGACGAAAGATGAACGCGTTTGCCTTTCGTCGTTCATATCCCAGGGAGGTGATGGATCGCACAAATCTTCATTATCGGTTCAATCGGATTTTGAAAACATAAGGAGAAGAAAAAATGAAACGTTCAATCATTCTACTCGCAGTGCTTGTCGTCGCGGTCGCGCTGTTGATCGCGTGCGCCGCGCCGACACCCGCGACAGTTGTGCAGACCAAAGTGGTCGAGCAAACCAAAGTGGTCGAGGCAACCCGAATCGTTCAACAAACCCAGGTAGTCGAAAAAGTTGTGACGGCAACCCCGCCGCCCACCGCCGCACCCAAGCGCGGTGGTACCCTCATCGCCGCGCGCGCGGCGGATGCAACCGGGATCGACCCGCACAAGCAAACTGCCTTCGCGTCCTTCCGCATGCTCGAGTTGATCTATGATCCGCTCTTTGCATTCGACAAGGATCTGAAGATCGTGCCCAACCTCGCCGAATCGTGGAAATTCTCAGACGACGCCAAGACATTGACGGTCACGCTGCGCAAGAACGTCAAGTTCCACAGCGGCAATCCGATGACATCAGAAGATGTCAAATTCACCTTCGATCGCATCGCCGACGAAAAAACTGGCGCGGCGGCGCGCTCGACTTTCGCCGGCATTGACAAGATCACCACGCCCGATGCCAACACCGTTGTCTTTGCTTTGAAAGCGCCGAACGCCGCGATTCTCGCCGCGTTGACCAACCCGAACTCGGCAATCATTGACAAGAAAGCCGTGACCGGCGGCGCAGACCCGGCGAAAGTGGATGTTGGCACCGGCGCGTTCATGATTGACAAATGGGATCCGGATCGCACGTTCACGATGAAAGCGAACAAGGATTTCTGGCTGCCCGGACAACCGCGCCTCGACGCGATCGAATGGCGCACAATTCCGGACGAGGCTTCGATTCTCGCTGGTTTGCGCGCCAAGACGCTCGACTGGGCGTACATCAACGATCCGCGCGTCGCAATTCGCGCGGGCGCTGGCGGCAGTACGCTCGCGATTTCGCGCGCGCCTGCGCTGGCGTACCACGTTTTGCAGTTGAACGCCAAGCGTCCCGCGTTCACCGATCTCAAGGTGCGTCAAGCCATCTCCTGCGCGATCGATCGCCAAGAAGTCCTCGATACTGCCTCGCTCGGCGAAGGCGAGGTCGTCAGTCCTGCCACACCGCCGTACTATCGCGCGAATTTCAACGATTTGTTCTGCTACAAAAAAGACGAAGCCAAAGCAAAGCAACTGCTGACCGAAGCCGGCAAAGCGACCGGTTTGAAATTCAAGATCATGGCGGCAACCGGCGAACCGCCGACCGCCGTCGCCGAGGCGCAGAACATCCAGGCACAGTTGAAAAAGATCGGCATCGAGACTGAAATCGAAACGCTCGAACTCGGCGTGTATGTTGATCGCTGGCTCAAAGCCGATTTCGATGCGGTCGTCGCGCTCAACGGCGGCAATCCCGATCCCGATGTGATGTTCTATCGCTATTGGCACAGCACCGGCAACTTGAATCTCGTCGCCGCATACAGCCATCCTGACATTGACAAGTTGCTGGATCAGGGTCGCGCCATAGCCGATCCTGAAAAGCGCAAACCGATCTACAATGACATTCAAAAGAAACTGACCGAAGCCGTGCCCTGGGTCTGGCTGTACGTCGGTTACGAATATCGCGTGGGGCAACCATACGTCAAAGGCTTTACGCCCCTGCCGAACGGTTCGCTGATCTATCTGCGCGAAGCATGGCTCGACAAATAAAACAGTGATGAGCGGGTAGTGGTCAGTGAACAAATTGATCACTACCCACTATCCACCGATAATGCAACGTTATCTCACTCAACGCCTCATCGCGTTCATTCCGACGCTCTTTGGCATCTCGATTGTAATTTTCATCGTGATGCGATTGCTGCCGGGCGACGCGATCGACGCGATGGTTGGAACCTCGTTCAAACTGACCGAGGCGCAAATCGCGGCACTACGCGAGTACTTTGGGTTTGACAAACCGCTTCCCGAACAATATTGGATTTGGCTCACGTCTGCGCTGCGCGGCGATTTCGGTTTTTCGGTGCGGAGCGGCGCGCCGGTGCTGCCGGAGATCCTCGCGCGCTTTCCACTCACACTTGAACTTGCGATCCTTGCCATGTTGATCGCCACCGCCATCGGCATTCCAATTGGCGTGCTCGCGGCGGTCAAACGCGATTCGTATATCGACATCGCCGGACGATTGTTCGCGCTCATCGGCCTTGCGCTGCCGAATTTCTGGATGGGCACGTTGATTATCCTCGTGTTGTCCGTCGCGTTTGGCATTCTTCCTAACTCCGGCGATTACACGGATTTCGTGAAAGACCCGATTGCGAACTTGAAGCAATTGCTTTTCCCTGCGCTCACACTCGGCTTTGCGTTCAGTGCATCCATCATGCGTACCACGCGCTCGTCAATGCTCGAAGAGTTGCGACAGGACTACGCTCGCACCGCGCGTGGCAAAGGTTTGAAAGAGCAAGCCGTCATCGTTGGACATTGTTTGAAAAACGCACTGATTCCAATCATTACGATTATCGGTCTGGAAACCGGCTATCTCTTTGGTGGCGCAATCATCGTCGAAGAGGTGTTTGCGCTTCCTGGCATCGGGCGTTTCCTGTTGAACGGCATCGCGCAACGCGACTATGCCATTGTGCAAGGCACGATTATTTTTATCGCGTTCAATTTTGTGGCGATCAATCTGATCGCCGATTTGGCGTACGCGTTCGCTAACCCACGCATCCGCTATGATTAAGTCGAATCAGTCCAAAACACTTATTCGTTTTCTGCGTTATCGCAGTTCACAAATCGGACTCGCGCTGGTTTTGATTTACATAGTCGTCGCGCTGTTTGCCGGCGTCATCGCACCGTACTCTCCTATCGAGCAGCATCCGAAAGATCGATTACAAGAACCCAACGCAAATTACTGGCTTGGCACTGATGAATTCGGGCGCGACATCCTCAGTCGCTTGATGCACGGCGCGACCAATTCATTACGCATCGCTCTGATTTCGGTGACGCTTGCGTGTCTACTCGGTTCGACGCTGGGGATGACGGCAGGTTACATTGGCGGCGTTTTCGATAACGCGACGATGCGCGTGATGGATTTGTTTTTTGCATTCCCCGCGATTTTGCTCGCGCTCACGATTGTCGCCGCACTCGGTCCCGGCGCAATCAACACGATCCTTGCCATCTCGGTCGTCTACACGCCGATCTTTGCGCGTGTCGCGCGCGGGCCAGTCTTGTCGCTCAAAAATATGGAATTTGTCCAAGCGGCGCAAGCCATCGGTACGGGGCATCCCCGTATTTTGCTGCGCCATATTTTACCCAACACGGTTGCGCCGATCATCGTGCAAATCACGCTTGCGCTTTCTTGGGCAATGCTGACCGAAGCCGGCTTGAGTTTCTTGGGACTGGGCACAATTCCGCCTGCGCCGTCGTGGGGCAGTATGTTGAGCGAGAGCCGCAAGATGATGGAGATTGCGCCGTGGATGGCGGTCTTTCCCGGCCTGGCAATTATGCTTGGCGTGCTTGGCTTTAATATGCTTGGCGATGGTTTGCGCGACGCGCTGGATCCGCGGCTGAAGAATTGACCGATGACCGATGAGCAACTCAATCAACATTCGCCCGCTTGCTCCCGCTGACATTCCCGACCTCGCGCGCTGGGTGGCGGAAACGCCGTTGTGGCAGCGGTACACGGTCACGGAAAAAAGTTTCGCGGAACGCTTGCGCGCTGGACTTGCCAGCGGCGCGACGATTTTCGTCGCGGAACGCGATGGCACTGTGCTTGGTTTCGTCTGGCTGGTCGCGCGCGGCGCGTTCAACCGCAGCGCGTACATCCAACTGATCGGTACGCGTCTGGGGGCGCGGAGCGGCGGTGTCGGTCGCGCGCTGATGGAATTCGCCGAAGCGCGTGCGGAATCGCGCGAGATGTTTTTGCTCGTTTCGGATTTCAACGCCGACGCGCAAAAATTTTACGCGCGCCTGGGTTATCGCCAAGTTGGCAAATTGGACGATTACGTGATCCAAGGTGTGAGCGAGTTGATCTTTTGGAAGAAACTGGAGAGAGAAGTATGACGACGACTGTGGCGCCGCTAGGCGTGGACAGGACGTGGTTGGCGCGGCTCAAACGCATACCGCTGGACGATTTGAGATACCTGGTTCGCAGTGTCCTCAAATCGCTCTTTACGATCTGGCTCGTGACGACCCTGATCTTTTTCGTCATCCGTTTGATGCCCGGCAATCCGGTTGACATTTTCGTTCAGGACTTGCTGCTCAAAGGACTGGCGTATGAGGACGCGCAAACCCAGGCGGCTTCGATGCTGGGCGTACGGCTGGATCGTCCCTTGCACGAACAGTATTTTGAATTCCTGGGAAATTTGGCGCAGGGCGATCTGGGCAAATCGTACATCTCACGCAATGTGCCGGTGTCGCAAATGATCGTCCAGCGTTTGCCCTGGTCCATCTTCAGCATCGGCACCGCGCTCTTGATCAGTTTCGCGCTCGGGATTCTCTTGGGAATGATCGTCGCGTACAAACGCAACTCGTGGATCGATCACCTGCTCACCAATCTCGCCGCGGCAATGGACGCGCTACCGTCGTACCTCATCGCGATTTTGCTGATCTTGTTGTTGTGCACGGTGTTCAAAGTGATCCCGGTGACAATGACGCGCGGCGCCGTATCGCCCGGCATCCCGCCCGGCTTTTCGATTGATTTTTTTGTGGACGTGTTGCAACACTATGCGCTGCTCGCGTTCGTTTACATCCTCTCGCGCACCGGCTCGTGGATGTTGACGATGAAGAGCAGTACGATGAGCACGCTGGGGGAAGATTATGTAACGGCGGCTAGTGCGCGCGGCTTGTCGGAAGGGCGCATCATCACCGCGTACGTCGGGCGCAACGCGAGTTTGCCGCTCGTCACACGCCTTGCGCTCTCGATCGGGTTCGTCGTCGGCGGTTCGGTCATCATCGAATCCATTTTCGTTTATCCCGGGATCGGCTTGTTGCTGTCCCAGGCGCTCTACTCGCGCGATTATCCGGTGATGCAAGGGGTGTTTCTCGTCACGACGATCGCGGTGGTGCTGTCCAACTTCGTCGCCGATTTGCTGTACGGCTGGCTCGATCCGCGCATTCGGATCGCGGGGGAGGCAAAATGACGACTGTGCGCGCGTTCTTGATCGAACTAGGCAAAACGCTCAAACTCTTGGCGCGCAATCGCGTCGCGTTTTTCGGTTTGATCGTTTTGGTGACGCTGATTTTCCTTTCGTACATCGGTCCGCTGATCTGGCCCGCCGAAACGAAATCGAACCTCGCCGCAATCTACCAAGGGCCCTCGTGGCAACATCCACTCGGCACGGATTTTCAAGGGCAAGACAATTTGCGCCAGGTGATTCACGGCGGACGCGTCATTCTGGAAATCGCGTTCATCACCGGCATCCTGACGACGCTGATCGCGGTGACGCTCGGATCGCTCAGCGCGTTTCTGGGCGGCGCGTTCGATAGCGTGATGACCGAACTGATCAACGTGTGGCTGACGATCCCACAATTTCCTTTGCTCGCGATTCTCGCGACGATGCTCAAGGTGTCCGATGTGTGGCTGCTCGCGATCATTCTCGCGCTGCTCGATTGGCCCGGCTTGGCGCGCCAGGTGCGCGCGCAAGTGCTGTCGCTCAAGCAGCGCGATTACGTCGAAGCCGCGATCACGCTCGACCTGGGCACCCCTCACATCATCTTCCGCGAGATTATGCCGAATATGATGTCGTACATCGCGATCTCGCTCATCTTCGCGATGACCGGCGCGATCTATCAGCAAACGGGCTTGGTCTTTCTGGGACTCGTGCCGCTCTCCGGCGCGAACTGGGGCGTGATGCTGAGTCTGGCGTACAATCGCGGCGCGATCTATACGGTGGACGCGCTGGGAAACGTCCTCGCGCCCGTCGGCGCGATCGCGTTGTTGCAGCTTTCGCTCGTGTGGCTCGCGCGCGGCTTGGAAGAAGTGTTCAATCCGCGCCTGCGCACCAGTGTCTAATTCCCATTGCTGATTTCGGATGGCAGGTTACCTGTTTCCAATCTGGAATCTGAAATCGAAAATCTGAAATCGAAAATGACGCCTACTCTCTCTATTCAGAATCTCACCATCGAGTACGCCGTGCGGCGCGGCGCCGTGCAAGCTGTCCGCAACATCTCGTTCGATATTCGGCGCGGCGAAGTATTGTCGCTCATCGGCGAAAGCGGCTCGGGCAAGACGACGTTTGGCTTGGGCGTGATGCGCCTGCTGCCGACGATGGCGCGCGTCCGTCAAGGTTCGCTGCTCTATCGTCGCGACGCGGCAAGCGACGCGCTGGAGGTACTGAAACTGAACGACGCCGCGTTGCGCGCGTTTCGCTGGAAACACGTGGCGATGGTATTTCAGTCCGCGCTCAACTCGTTCAATCCCGTGCTGCGGATTTCCGATCAGTTCGCGGACACAGCGCACGCGCACGGCTATCTGCGCGGCAATCTTCTTGCCGCGCGCGCGGCGCAACTATTCACGCTCGTGCGCCTGGATCCCGAACGCGTGTGGCGCGCGTTTCCGCACGAACTTTCCGGCGGGATGCGTCAACGCGTGATGATCGCGCTCGCGCTCTTGCTCGAACCGCAACTGCTGATTCTCGACGAGCCAACCACCGCGCTCGACGTGTTGACCCAGCGCAACATCATTGACGTGCTGAAAGAACTGCGTCACAAACTCAACTTTGCGTTGTTGTTCATCTCGCACGATTTGTCGCTGGCGGCGGATTTGGCGGATCGCGTCGCGACGATGTACGCCGGCAAACTCGTCGAGATCGGCGATGTGTTTACGATCTTTCAATCGCCGCGCCATCCGTACACCACCGGCTTGATCCGCGCGGTGCCGACCCTCACCAGCGATCGAAAAGACCTGACCTCGATTCCCGGCTCGCCACCGGATTTGATTGATTTGCCCAGCGGTTGCAAATTCCACCCGCGGTGCCCCCTCGCTAGCGCGCGCTGCAAAAGCGAAGAGCCGGAGTTGGAGGACGCGGCGGCAGGACATCAGGTCGCGTGTTGGAATTGGCGCGCCATTTAGGAACACCTATGCCCACTCCAATCATCACCCTGAAGCACGTCTCCCGCACGTTCCGCGTCAAACGCCATCTCATCAAGGCAGTGGACGATGTTTCGCTCTCGATCGGCGAAGGTGAGATCGTCTGTCTCGTCGGCGAATCGGGGTGCGGCAAGACGACCACCGGCAAAATGATTGCGGGTTTGCTTGCGCCGTCGGCGGGAACGATCGAATTTTGCGATCAAGCCATCAACCAGATGGCGCGCGCAGCATTTCGCAAGTACCGGCTGGGCGTGCAAATGGTGCATCAAGACCCGTACGCGTCGCTCAACCCGACGCAGACGATCTACGACATCATCGCCGCGCCGCTGCGTCATCACAAATTCACGCGCGCCGGCGCGGACACGCGCGCCCGCGCGCGCGAGCTCTTGACGCTGGTGGACATGACGCCGCCCGATGATTTTCTGGACAAGTTTCCGCATCAATTGAGCGGCGGGCAACGCCAGCGCGTTTCGATCGCGCGCGCGCTCACCGTCAATCCATCGTTCATCGTCGCCGATGAGGCCGTCTCAATGGTGGACGTTTCGATCCGGATCGGCTTGCTCAATTTGCTCACGCGCTTTCGCGATCAACTCGGAATGTCGTTCTTGTTCATCACGCACGATCTCGCGCTGGCAAAATTCTTCGCGTGGGAAGGACGGATCGGCGTGATGTATCTGGGGCGGCTGGTCGAACTGGCGCCCGCGCGCGACCTGATCGCGCGACCGCAGCATCCGTACACCCAGGTCTTGCTCTCCGCACTCCCCGAAGCCGATCCCCAGGTGACGCGCAACAAGCCGCGCATCGAACTGCGAAGTATGGATGTGCCCAGTCTGATGCGCCTGCCAACCGGCTGCGCGTTTCACCCGCGTTGCTCCAAGTTCATTGGCAATGTGTGCGAGCGTGTGGTGCCCGAGTTGACAGCCGCGCACGGCGCACACGTGGCGTGTCATTTGATCAAACCCGGTCCGTGACGCGTGCGCCATTCTGCCGTTTGCATGAACGGAATACGAAAGCCGCCATACGGAATATCGTGCAATGAATCCCGAACTCACTCGCATCTGGTTTCGCGTCGCAGTTTTTATGACCCTCGGATCGGCTGTGCTGATTCCGTTGCAAAAACCGGACACTGCCGAGTTTGTTATTTCCGTGACTTCGTTTATTATTGGACTGGCGTTTCTCGCGGCGCTGATTGTGCTGGCGCGCCGCGCCAATCACTGAAAGATCGCGACGGTCAGCAGTCGGATCAAAGAAGGAGGTGATGTCCCAGCATCTAATCATCTAATCGCCCAATCACCGGTGTTTCCAATTATCAGGAGGAGAAAAAATGCGTAAACTTATCTTGCTCGGCGTATTGATGGGTCTGCTGGTTTTTGTCGTCGCGTGCGCCGCGCCGACACCCACGCCAGCGCCCAAACCAACCGAGCCCCCCAAACCAACCACGGCGCCCACCAAAGCGCCCGAACCGACCAAGGCGCCTGAACCGACCAAGGCGCCCGTTGCGCTCGACAGCGCGGCGTTAGTTCAGGAACGCTGCTCAACGTGCCACAATCTCGATCGCGTCAAGAATGCCGCCAAGACCAAAGAGCAGTGGGCGGATACCGTCACACGGATGATCACCAAGGGCACCAAGTTGAACGACGCCGAAAAGACGACGGTCATCGAATACTTGGCAAAGACGTATCCTGCCGCTGCCGCGCCAGCCAAACCCACCCTCGCCGTCACCCTCAAGAAAGGGCTCAAATGGAGCGACGGTACGCCGTTCACGGCGAAGGACGTGGTCGGCACGTACAACATCTTTTGGGCGCAGAGCGCGAGCGCGTGGAACTTTCTCGCCGATGTGGTTGCCAAAGACGATTCCACGATTGACTTTGTGATGAGCAATCCCTCGCCGATCATTCTGCGCGCCGTCTTGCGCGACAACTCGATTCGCCCCTATTCGCAGTACGGCAAGCTGATGGACCAAGCCGCCGAAATGCGCAAGGCGAATGTTGACCGCAAAGGCGATCAAGCCAAGAAATTCTTGGACGATCTCGTCGCCTTCAAACCGGACAAGGTTGTCGTGTTCGGTCCGTACGCCGTCGATCCCAAATCAATCACCGAAGCGCAGTTGACGCTCGTCAAGAATCCTACCGGCTATAACGCGGATAAGATTGATTTCGACAAGATCACCGTGTACTACGGCGACACGAAAGAATCAATGCCGCTGTTGCTTTCCCAGCAACTCGACTACAGCACCGCCGCGTATCCGGAAGCGAATCTCAAGACGCTCGAAGGTCTGAAGAACATTCAACTGCAACCTTTCACGACCGGCTTTGGACCCGGCATCTGGTTTAGCAACGACGTGTACCCGTTGAGCAAGAAAGAAGTGCGGCAAGCCATCGCATACGTCCTGGATCGCGATGAAATCACCAAGGTCGCGGTCGGACGCGGCGGCACCGTCGTTAAGACGATGGCGGGCTTTAGCGATGCGCTCGTGGACGCCTGGCTCTCCAAAGACGCGCAAGCCAAACTGAATCCGTACAAAAAGGACACCAAGAAAGCCGAAGAACTGCTGACCAAGATCGGATTCAAGAAAGGCGCAGACGGCGTGTGGGTGGACGACAAGGGTGCCAAGATGGCGTACGAACTTTCCGTCCCCGCCGATTTCACCGATTGGCTGGGCGCAGCGCAAAGCGTCGAGCAACAACTCAAAGCGTTCGGCATTCAGATCACGATCCGCGGTTTCCAATCGTCCGAGCGTTCCAAGTACGTCAGCGGCGAGAACAAGTATCAACTCTTGATTGATGTCGCGTTCCGCTCCAGCCCGCCGCATCCATACGCCGCGTGGCGCTCTTATATGATCCCGCCCGGCAACAATCCCGAAGCCACTTCAGGTCCCAAGGGATTGAACTGGCCCTTCAAACAAATCGGACCGGATGGCAAAGAAGTCAACATCAACGATCTAGTGACCAAATCCGCCGAGGGGCTTGATACCGCGAGGCAGAAACCGTTCAACGAAACGCTCGCGCTGGTCTACAACGATCAACTGCCTGTGCTGGGTTTCTTCGAAAGCACGTTCGTCAACCCGATTGACACGCAGACGCGCGTCAGCGGCTGGGTGCCCTTCACCGACAAGTTGTACCGCAACCCGGTCAGCGCAGACAGCGCGATCGCGATCCAACTGCTGAACGGCACGCTCAAACCCACTACGGCGAACCGCACCAAAGAATTCATCACCATCTGGCCCTACCCGCAACCGCCCAAGGGAACGTTGAATTACTTTGACGCGAACGGAATCCCGATGAACGGTGTTGGCGTCGTTCTTACGCCGCTGCAATTCCCGCCGTTCTTCTGGTACGTGTGGGCAGATGGCAAGTACGAACCCGTCGCCGCAGAAAAGTACGAAATCAAGTAACGCCCAGAACTCCGGATTGCGTATTGCGTATCCAGACGAACGGAATACGCAATACGCAATCCAATCACTCAGCAATGAAACTCCCGATCAGTCTGCTCACGCTCTTTCTGATCAGTTGCTCTGCCACATCTACACCTATGCCAACTCAACTTCCAACCTCCAATCTCCAATCTCCAATCTCCAACCTCACCCTCGAGCAAAAAATCGGACAACTGATGCTCGTCGGATTCGACGGTACGACGCTGACGCCGGAATTTCGCGATGTGCTTCAACAACTCCACCTCGGCGGCGTCATTTTCTACGACCGCAACATCGCGTCGCCGTCCCAGGTCGCGCAACTCAACGCCGATTTGCAAGCCGCCGCGCGTGAACGCGGCGCGCCCGCGCTCCTCATTACGATCGATCAAGAAGGCGGCATCGTCGCGCGTTTGCGCGAGGACAAAGGGTTTGCCGAATTTCCGGGACAAATGGCAGTCGCCGCGACCGGCGATCTGGAAAACGCGCGGCGGATCGCGCGCGCGCTGAGCGACGAACTGCACGCGCTCGGCTTCAATATGGACCTGGCGCCGGACCTCGATGTGAACAACAACGCGAGCAATCCAATCATCGGCACGCGCTCGTTCGGCTCCGCTCCGGCGCGCGTCGCTGAATTTGGCGTCGCGTACATCGAAGCGATGCAAGGCGCCGGAATGATCGCGGTGGGCAAACATTTTCCCGGACACGGCGACACCGCGATTGATTCGCACGTCGCGCTGTCGTCGGTGCCGCACGATCGCGCGCGCCTGGACACCGTCGAGTTCGTTCCATTCCGCGCCGCGATGCGCGCCAAGGTTGCCGGGATTATGTCGGCGCATATTACGTTCCCCGCAATCGATCCGACACCCGGACTCGCCGCCACGCTTTCGCCGCGCGTCCTCACCGGACTCGTGCGCGATGAAATGCAATACGACGGTTTGGTGATGACGGATGAACTGACGATGGGCGCGCTCGCAACGAGCGGCTATCCCGCGCCCAAAGCCGCCGTCGCCGCGCTGCAAGCCGGTGCCGACGTGTTGCTGTTCCAGACCGGCTACGCGATGCATCGCGAGACGCACGCCGCGCTCGTGGACGCCGTGAAACGCGGCGAGATTCCGGAATCGCGCGTAGACGACGCGCTACGGCGCGTCTTGCGCGTCAAAGAACAATTTGGGCTGACGACCGCTGACCGACGACCGCTGACGACTGACCGCGTTGGTGCGCCGGAAACAAAAGCCATTTCGCGTGACGTGGCGCGCCAAGCCGTCACGCTCGTGCGCGATGACGCACACCTCATCCCGCTCACGCCCGACGCGAAATTGCTCGTCGTCGAAACCGGCGCGTACGGAATCGGCAAGCGGCTCGGCGCGACGACGATCCAAGTCAAAGCGCAACCGACTGCTGGCGAGATCGCCTCCGCGCAAAGCGCGGCAGAGGGACGCGCCGTCATCGTCGCCACGAGCGATGTCGCCAAGAATCGCGCGCAAGCCGATTTGGTGAATGCGTTGCTCAAAACGAACGCGCGCGTCATCGTCGTCGCGACGCGCTCGCCGTACGATCTGCTCGCCTTCCCGGGCGCGCCGACGTACCTCGCGATCTACGGCGCGAACCCGCCGATGCTCGACGCGCTTGCCGATGTAATGATCGGCAAAACTCCGGCGCGCGGCAAATTGCCGGTCGAATTAAGCGCGCCGCGATGAATTCCGCTGATCGTCCCTTTTTACCCGCCGAACGGCGCGCGTTCGTCCTCGCGCGTTTTGCGCCCGGCGATGCGCTGGCATACGTCGAGGCGCTCGCGTTTGACGCGGCGCAACGCGGCGGCGTGCCGGTGGACGCGTTGCATTGTTCCCTGCTGTATGCGCGCGGACTTTATGATGCGCGATCTTTTCGCGATGCACTCGCGCGATCCACGGCGACGCTCGGCGCGTTCGATCTTCGCACCGACAAATTGCTGTCGGCTAATGTCGGCAGTCTGTGGCTGACGCTGGAAAAAAGCGATACCCTGCGGGGTATCTGCGCCGAGCTCGCGCGCATCGCGCAACAGTGCGGATTGGAAAAGGACGGCTTTGCGCCCGACGAATGGATTCCGCATATTTTGCTCGCGCGTTTTCCTGATTCGCTCGGTTTGCCGCTGGGCACGTGCGTCAACCTGACCTTGCGCGTGAATCGGCTTGACCTGACACGCCAAGTCGGCGCGGACGAATTTGAAACGCTCGCGCGTTTTTCGCTCGATGGAAAAACAGAAAGCGGCTGACGATGCGTCTTGAGATTGTAACTCCTCATCACCTCCCCGCGCTCGTTTCGATCTGGAACGCCGCGTGCGGCGACGATCTGGCGATCAACGAACGCTTGATGACGTACAACACACGTCCCGCCACCGGCGCGATCCAGTTCGGACGCGTCGCCGTTGAAAACGATCAGCCCGTCGGCTTTGTGATCGCCTGCGCGCTGCCGAACGATCCGCAAACCGCGCCGCGCGATCTCGGTTGGATCGACGCGCTCGCGGTCACGCCGGCGTTTCAGCGCCGCGGTGTTGGCGGCGCGTTGCTCGCGTCTGCCGAAGCATGGTTGCACGAGCAAGGTTGCGCGCGCGTGCGACTGGGTGGCGGACTGCATTATTTTCTGCCCGGCTATCCGGTTGCGCTGAACGGCGTTTCGTTTTTCCAGACGCGCGGTTACGCGCCGCGTCCTGCCGAATCGCAAGTCTGCGATCTGGCGCGCGATCTGCGCGACTGTGCAACGATGCAACGCTCCAACGATGCAACGACGCGTCCTGCGCAACCGACGGATGCGGACGCGATCCTCGATTTTTTGCGGCGCGAATTTCCGGGACGTTGGCGTTTCGAGTTCGAAGAATTTTTGCGCGAGCGCGGACGCTTTGCCGATTACCTCCTCCTGGAAACTGCGCGCGGGCTTCAAGGCGTCGCACGAATGACGCGCGAAGATTCCGAGCGTCCGATTGAACGTTTTTATCCGCATCGCTTGCCGCATCCCTGGGGGCAAATCGGTTCGATTGGAATCAGCCGGGATGCGCGCGGCAAAGGATACGGCGGCGCGCTGCTCGATGCCGGGTTGCGCCATATGCGCGCTCAAGGCGTGCGCGGGTGTATCATTGATTGGACGAGTTTGGTCGAGTTGTATCGTAAATTCGGATTCACGCCGTATCGGTGGTACGCGATGCTGATCAAGAATGAGCAAATGAAGTAACTGCTCAGCCCATTGTCATGCTGAGCGAAGCGAAGCATCTCGCTAATCGCGAATTGCGAGACGCAAAGCGTTCGTCGCAAAAACCGCTCCTCAGAATGACAGCCTGAGCAGTTACCAAATGAACAAATGACAAATGGCAAAATGGGCGTTGAAAGAGTTATGGCAGACCATTTGGGTACAACGTTTCCTGCCGCGCAACTCGTGATTCGTCAACGCGGCGAAATTGTGTACGCCAACGCGTACGGCTCTCTCGATCCCGGATCACCCAATCACCCAATCACCCCACAAACCAAGTTCGACCTGGCTTCTGTCTCCAAACTTTTCACCGTCGCCGCGCTGATGACGTTCGCCGAACAAGGTCGCATCGCGCTCGATCAGCGCGTCTGCGAAATTCTGCCCGAGGTCACCGGCGCGCGCGCGATTACGGCGTACCCCGATCCGCTCACACCCGGCGCGTTCGTCGCGGTTGTCCCGGCGACCACGGCGCGCGCGGACGCGAGCGCGATTACATTTCGGAACTTGCTCGCGCACAATTCCGGCTTGCCCGCGTGGTTGCCGTTGTGGAAATTGGACACACGCGAGGCGCGCCGCGCGACTGCGCTCACGTGCGCGTTCGCGTATCCGCCCGGCGCGCGCGTCGTCTACAGTGACATCGGCTTGATCCTGATCGGATTCGCGCTGGAAGCGCTCGCGGGCAAATCGCTCGACGCGATCGTGCGCGAACGCGTCACCGCGCCGCTTGGCTTGGATTCCATCGGCTACGGCCCGATTCCGCCGGACAATGTCGCGCCGACGGAATTTTACGCGCATCAACATCGCCGGATGTGCGGCGAGGTGCACGACGAAAACGCGTGGTCGTTCGGCGGCGTGGCAGGGCACGCGGGCGTTTTCGGCAACGCGCGCGATCTCGCCGCGTTTGGCGAATCGCTGCGGACGAATCGTTTACTCACGCGCGCAACGCTCGCCGAGATGACGCGCCTGCAGGCGCAAGACGGCGCGGTGCGCCGCGGCATCGGCTTTGCGTTGTGGTCGCCTGATCCCAGCGCGGCGAGCAACCCGTTGAGCGCGCAAGCGTTCGGGCATCTTGGTTTCACCGGCACGTCACTCTGGATCGATCCGACGCGCGATCTGGTGGTTGCGTGTTTGACGAATCGCGTGTACTATGGTAGAGAGAACGCAGACGCGATTGGCGCGTTTCGCGTCGCGTTGCATCGCGCGATTGTCAGTAATCAGTAGCCAGTTTTCAGTATTCAGTATTCAGACGAAATACGCAACACGAAACTATGGATCACTATCTCCAATCGAACCGCGAACTCTGGAACGCGTGGACGCGCGTACACGTCAAATCGAAATTCTACGACGTGGCGGGGTTCAAGCGCGGCGACAATCGCTTGGATTCGGTCGTGCGCGAAGGGCTGGGCGACGTGCGCGGCAAATCGCTGTTGCATTTGCAATGCCACTTTGGACTCGACACGCTGAACTGGGCGCGACTCGGCGCGCGCGTGACCGGCGCGGATTTTTCGGAAGAAGCGATCACCACCGCGCGCGCGTTGGCGCGTGAGATCGGCGTGGACGCGCGTTTTGTCTGCGCGAACCTTTACGATTTGCCGAACGCGCTCGAAGAAAAATTCGACATCGTTTTTACGTCGCACGGCGTTTTGTCGTGGCTGCCGGATTTGAACGCGTGGGCGCGCGTGATCGCGCGCTTTCTCAAACCCGGCGGATTGTTTTTCATCGCGGAAGCGCATCCCACCGCGTACATTTTCGACGACGAACACCCGGACGATTTGCGCGTGCGTTATCCGTACTTTCACGCGGACGCGCCAAGCCAGTCCCAGGTTCAAGGATCGTATGCGGATCGTGACGCGGACATTCGCGGCGTCGAGTACTGGTGGGCGTTCAGCATCGGCGATGTGATCACCGCGCTCGCGCGCGCGGGCTTGCGGATCGAAGAATTGCGCGAGTACCCGTTCAATGCGTGGCAAATGTTTCCGTTTATGGAACAGGACGCGGCAGGATGGTGGCGTCTGCCGGATCGCTTTCCGCCGTTGCCGTTGATGTTTGCGCTCAAGGCGCGCCCAAGGATGAATGACGAATGACAAACGACCAGCGGTCAGCGGTCAGCGGTCAGCGATCGTTCGTCGTGGGGATCGACGCAGGCGGCACGCATACGCGCGCGCGCGTGGCGAACCTGCGCGGCGAAATGCCCGGCGCGGGCGAAGCCGGCGCGGGCAATCCGCACATCGCCGGAACCGATTCGGCGCGGCGCGAGATTCTGATCGCGCTGCAGCGCGCGTGCGACAACGCGCGCGTCGAACGCCGCGCCCTCGTCGCCGCGTGCCTGGGCATCGCCGGAGTCGCGCGGCAAGATGAACGCGCCGAGTGGATCGCGTGGGCGCACGAAAAAATCGCGCCGCGCGTCGCGTTGTGCAATGACGGTGAAATCGTGATCGCCGCCGGTTGTCCGGACGATTGGGGGCTCGCGCTGATCGCCGGAACCGGATCGAGCGCGTGGGGTAAGACGCGCGAAGGACGCAGCGCGCGCGCGGGCGGCTGGGGCTGGCGCTTTGGCGACGAGGGGAGCGGCTACGCTCTGGCGTGCGCGGCATTGCGCGCCGCGTCGCAAGCCGCCGATGGGCGCGCCGAACCGACGCGTCTGCTCGACGCGATTCTCGCGGATTGGAATTTGCGCGAGCCGACGGATTTGATCGCGCGCGTCTATCGTTCCGGTTTGCGGAACGCGGAGATCGCCGCGCTGGCGTCGGTCGTCATTCGCGTCGCGGACGAAGGGGACGCCATTGCACGTCAGTTGATCGTCAAAGCGGGGCAGGAGTTGGCGGCGGCATTAGGCGCGGTCGCGCGCGCGCTCCACATCGCGCCGGAGGCGATTCCGCTTGCGCTTGCCGGAGGATTATTGCTGGACGCGCCCAGTATGCGCGCGAGCGTGTTGAGCGCGGCGCGCGCGGACGGGCTGAGTTTTCAACCGGTCACGCTGGTACGCGAACCGGTGCGCGGCGCGGTGCGGCGCGCGTTGGAGTTGGCAAATCGTAATGGATAGAACGAGAAATCAGGAACGCCGGATTCGAATCACTTTTGTTCGCGTGCTGGTAATCGCGATCGGATTGACTCTCTTGGCGACGTCCCAGGCGCAACCGACTCGCGCGCAAACGGGCAAAGAGATCAAACCCTTGCTCGCCCAAGCGCAGACGCAAGGAGCAGTGCGCGTGATCGTCGGCGTGCGCGCCGCGTTTCAGCCGGAGGGCAGGTTGAACGCACGCGCCGCGCAATCGCAACGCCGCGCGATCGCGCAAGCGCAAGACGCGTTGCTGAATCAGCTGGCGGCGCGGAACGCGCGGGCGTCGCACAAGTTCGCGTCCATTCCTTATCTCGCGATGACGGTGGATGCGAACACGTTGACCGCGCTTGCCGCGTCATCCGATGTCGTGACGATTCAAGCCGACAAACCGCGCGCGCCGTCGCTCGCGACGAGTACCGCGTTGATCGGCGCAACGAGCGCGTGGGCAAGCGGATACGCCGGGGCAAACCAGGTCGTCGCAATTCTCGATACCGGCGTTGACAAGACACATCCGTTTCTCTCCGGCAAGATCGTGTCGGAAGCGTGTTATTCGACAACCGATGCGTACTACGCGTCGTCGTCGGTCTGTCCGGGCGGCGTGTCAGAATCCATTGCCACCGATTCCGGCGTCCATTGCGATCTGACGATTAACGGTTGCGATCACGGGACGCACGTCGCCGGAATCGCGGCGGGCAAGGATCCGGGCGGACTCGGATTTTCCGGCGTCGCGCGCGAGGCGAACATTATCGCGGTTCAGATTTTTTCGCGCTTTGACAACGCGTACTATTGCGGATCGAGTACGCCTTGCGCGCTCAGTTTTGATAGCGATATCATCAAAGGACTCGAGCGCGTGTATGCGTTGAGCGGGACATACAACATCGCGGCGGCGAACCTGAGTTTGGGCGGTGAGATGTACACCACGCAAGCCGCGTGCGACACCGCCTACCCGGCGTACAAAGACGCGATTGATAATCTCCGCTCCGCGCAGGTAGCCACCGTCATCGCCGCCGGGAACGATTATTCCTCCAACTCGATCGAAGCGCCGGGGTGCATCTCCAGCGCGATCAGTGTCGGTTCGACGCTGGATGGCGGCTGGGGCGCGACGCCGGTGGACACGGTTTCGATTTTTTCCAACAGCGCGTCATTCTTGTCTCTGCTTGCGCCGGGGCAGTACATCGTCTCGTCCGTGCCCGGCGGCGGGTACAGCAATTGGGGCGGCACTTCGATGGCGACGCCGCATGTCGCGGGCGCGTGGGCAGTTCTCAAATCATTCAAGCCCGCCGCGACGGTGGATCAGATTCTAGGCGCGCTGACCGGCTCCGGCGTACCGGTGCTGGACACGCGTAACGGGATCACCAAACCACGGATTCAAATTGATGCCGCGCTCACGTCGTTAGGTTTGCGAATTTATTTCTTCCCCCTCATTTTCAAGGACGCGACTTTACCTTGATCGCGCGCGGTCCGATTAGCCGGTCGAACTTGCCCGCGCTGCTGCGCCGTGCTACTTGCGCAAATTGACAATTTTGCCATTTCTTGATATATTCTTTATGCAAACGTGTGCATAATTTTGGGAGGAGCCGATGCGCGTCTCGATCAAAGATGTCGCGCGCGCGGCGGGCGTGTCTCATTCGACCGTGTCGCGCGCGCTGACGCACAGTCCGTTGATTCCGGAAACGACGCGTCGCCGCGTCGAACGCGCCGCCAAAAAACTGGGTTATGCCCCCAACGCCATGGCGCGCGGATTGATCACGCGGCAGAGCCGCGCGATTGGCGTGATCGTCACTTCGATTGCCGATCCGTTCGTCGCGGAGATCGTGCGCGGGATCGAACAACTGGCTGGCGATAACGGCTATCGCGTCGTGCTGGGCACGTCGCACAACGATCCGGAACGCGAGGTCAACGCGGTCAAAGCGCTGCGCGAGTGGCGCGTGGACAGCGTGATCGTCGCGTCGTCGCGCGTCGGCGCGTTGTACCAGCCGCTCCTCAAGGACATCGGCGCGCCGATTGTGCTGATCAATAATCAGAATCAGCAAAAGGGGCGCGTGATCCATTCGGTCGCGGTGGATGACGTGCGCGGCGGCGAAGTCGCCACGCAGTATCTCGTTTCGCTGGGACACCGCGTCATCGGACACATTCGCGGTCCCGTCGGCTACGCCGCCAGCAAAAACCGGATCGCGGGTTATCGCCGCGCGTTGAACGCGGCAGGCATCCCGTACGATCGCACGCTCATTCAGACCGGCGACGGACGCGCAGAGGGCGGCGCGCAAATCCTCAAACTGCTCGATCACGATCCGATTCCGACGGCGATTTTTTGCTACAACGACATCACCGCGATCGGCGCGTTGCGCGAACTCAAACGGCGCGGTATTCGCGTGCCGCGCGATCTTTCGCTTGTCGGCTTTGACAATATCCCGTTCGCGCTATACGTCGATCCCCCCTTGACGACGATCGCGCAACCGATGTTCGAGATGGGCAAGCGCGCGCTGCAAATGGCATTGACTTTGATGCGCGACTCGCGCGCGCAGGTGGCGGATGTGGTGATCCAAGGAGAATTGATCGCGCGCGCATCGACGCGCGTTAGAGGATAGAATTTTTTGGCATCATTTCAATAAGTAGGGGGAGCCGCCTGCGGTTGCCACGATGCACCCAATTGACGCTGCGCAGCTTGCTGGGTAATCAGGTCTGCCAGACTGGGCATTTGCATTTTTCCCGACACGCGATCAT
>Ga0194119_10002627_pt1 | contig 29971 bp, 29 predicted proteins | sample TA2MahC100mmetaG_FD_148620 | JGI IMG/M metagenome (GOLD analysis project Ga0194119, IMG submission 148620) | Freshwater microbial communities from Lake Tanganyika, Tanzania - TA2015018 Mahale Deep Cast 100m | ecosystem: Environmental > Aquatic > Freshwater > Lake | place: Tanzania: Lake...
GCGGCGACGCCGCCCTCGGAAACGATCTTGAATAGACCGATGTCGCCGATGCGCTTGACATGGGTGCCGCCACACAACTCCGTGGAAAACTCGCCCATGCCGACGACGCGCACTTCATCGCCGTATTTCTCGCCGAACAGGGCCATGGCGCCTGCGGCCACAGCGGCTTCCTGATTCATCAGCCGGGTCTGCACCAGACTATTGCGGCGAATCTCGGCGTTGACCAGGGTCTCGATCTGGCGCAACTCGACCGCACTGACCGGCTGGTCATGGGCGAAGTCGAAGCGGGTCCGCTGGGTGTCCACTTGCGAGCCTTTTTGCTTCACATGCGGGCCCAGAACCTGGCGCAGCGCCGCATGCAGCAAATGGGTGGCAGAGTGGTTAGCGGCCGCGCGGCGACGGGCATTGGCATCGACCAGGGCGTTGACCATGTTGCCCACGGCCAGTCGGCCCATCTGCAAGGTGCCACGATGGCCGTGGACATCGGTTTGGATCTTCTGCGTGTCCTTGACCGCGAAGCTGCCATGATCTGAGGTCAACTCGCCGACATCGCCACCCTGGCCACCGGACTCGGCGTAGAAGGGCGAGCGGTCGAGAACGATGATTGCCTCATCGCCCGCGTGGATCTCGTTGACCTGCTGGCCGTCCTTGTACAGGGCGAGGATCTCGCCTTCGCCATCGAGACCGTCGTAGCCGAGAAATTCGGTTTTGGCACCGTCAAAGTTCAGGCTGCCGCCTTGTTTGAATTTGCTGTGGGCGCGGGCGCGTTGGCGCTGTTGCTCCATGGCGTGTTCAAAACCCGCCAGATCGACCTGGATGCCGCGCTCGCGGGCGATGTCGGCGGTGAGGTCGAGCGGAAAGCCGAAGGTGTCATAGAGCTTGAATACGGTGGCGCCGTCGAGCATGCGGTCTTCGTTGTGCAGGGCCGCTTCAAGCACGCCCATGCCGTTTTCGAGGGTCTCGGCAAAGCGTTCTTCTTCGGCCTTGAGCGCGGCGGCGACGCGGATCTGTTCGCGCAGCAACTCGGGGTAGGCCTCGCCCATCACGGCGGCGAGGTCGCTGACCAGGGTGTGGAAGAAGAGGCCGTTGCAGCCCAGCTTGTAGCCGTGACGGATGGCACGGCGGATGATGCGCCGCAATACATAGCCACGGCCTTCGTTGGATGGCAGCACGCCATCGACGATCAGGAAGGCGCAGGCGCGGATGTGGTCGGCAATGACCTTGAGCGAGTTGTGGGCAAGGTCGCTTTGGCCGGTCGCCCGGGCGGCGGCGGCGATCAGATGTTGGAAGAGGTCGATCTCATAGTTGGAATGAACATGTTGCATGACCGCGGAGATGCGCTCCAGCCCCATGCCGGTATCGACCGAGGGCTTGGGGAGTGGGTGCATCACACCGCTCTCGTCGCGGTTGAACTGCATGAACACGACATTCCAGATCTCGATAAAACGGTCGCCGTCCTCGTCGGGTGAACCGGGCGGGCCGCCGGGGATCTCGGCGCCATGGTCGTAAAAGATCTCGGTGCAGGGGCCGCAGGGGCCGGTGTCGCCCATCTGCCAGAAGTTGTCGGAGGCGTATTTCGCGCCCTTGTTGTCGCCGATGCGGATGATGCGTTCGGTCGGCACGCCAATCTCGTGGGCCCAGATGGCGTAGGCCTCGTCATCGTCCTGATAGACGGTGACAGTGAGCTTGTCGGCGGGGATGCCCAGGCTCTGGGTCAGGAAGCCCCAGGCCAGGCGGATGGCATCGGGCTTGAAATAGTCGCCGAAGCTGAAGTTGCCCAGCATCTCGAAAAAGGTGTGATGGCGGGCGGTGTAACCGACATTTTCCAGGTCGTTGTGTTTGCCTCCGGCGCGCACGCAGCGCTGGCTGGATACGGCACGCACATAGGCGCGCTGTTCGCGGCCGAGAAAACAGTCCTTGAATTGCACCATGCCGGCGTTGGTGAATAACAGGGTGGGGTCATTGCCTGGCACCAGCGGGCTGGACGCGACCGGGGTGTGGCCGTGTGAGGCGAAGTAGTCGAGGAATTTTTGCCGGATTTCGCTGCTTTTCATGGGTCAGTACGGTTTTTCAGGATTGTTGCGCATTGTAGCGGGGTTTGCCGGGGGTTTGTTGCCCAGTGACATGCGCTTGGAGAATATCTAGGGGGTTGATTTTTCATGCTAATGCTGGTATATTAGAAACCTCTAATCAACAGAAGAGGATCATGCGCATGTTCGGTAGCAGCAATTACAAGCAGATTGATGTGGATTTCCTGGCGCAGCAAGATGCGATCCATCTGATTGATATCCGTTCCGAGAACGAGGTGCGTGCAGGTGGTATCGACGGTGCCATTCATATCCCCATGCATTTGTTGCCGATCCGTGCTCACGAACTCCCCAAGGACAAGCCGGTGGTGTTGTATTGCCACTCCGGGGCACGCTCTTCGCAGGCCTGCGCGTTCTTGTCACAGAACGGTTTTGACAACATGCATAACCTCAACGGCGGGATTCTGGCCTGGGCTCGGGCGGGTAAACCGATCGTCAACTTGATCTGAGACAGGTTTTGCGCCCTGAGCCAGGGCGCTTCCTGTTGCAAAGACCGGCATTTTCATTTAATGTGCTCGGAGGTTTTTCGGCACATTGTGTGACGCCCTCTAGGAGAAAGAAATGGATTTTGATAAAGAACTCGATGCGCGCGGCTTGAACTGCCCGCTGCCTATCCTCCGCGCCAAGAAGACGCTGAATGAATTGACTACCGGTCAGGTTCTCAAGATTCTGGCAACCGATCCGGGCTCCATCAAGGACTTTGCTGCCTTTGCCAAGCAGACCGGCAATGAGCTTCTGTCGACGGCTGAGGCCGGTGGCGAGTACACCTTCTTCATGAAGAAAAAATAAGCAGGGTTGTATCGAAGGCTCGCGTAAGCGGGCCTTTTCTTTTTGCGCAGAACACAGGAGATAGAGATATGGAACAGAAAAAACTTGCCATTATCGCCACCAAGGGGACTCTCGACTGGGCCTATCCCCCGTTGATCTTGGCCTCGACGGCCGCTGCCCTTGGCTATGAAGTTCAGGTTTTCAGCACCTTCTACGGCCTGCAGTTGATGAAGAAGGATGTCTCTGACCTTAAGGTCAGCCCGTTGGGTAACCCGGGTATGCCGATGAAAATGCCTTTCGGCCCCAAGTGGTTCCGTGACATCAACTGGAATATCCCCAATGTCGTTCAGGCCAATGTCCCGGGCTTTGAGTCTCTGGCAACGGCCCTGATGAAGCAAACCATCGCCAACAATGGCGTGGCCACGATCTCTGATCTGCGCGACCTGTGCATCGAGGCGGATGTCAAATTCCTCGCTTGCCAGATGACGGTTGAGTTGTTCGGTTTTGAACACAGCGACTTCATTGATGGTCTTGACTTTGTCGGTGCCGCGACCTTCTTTGAGTTTGCCGGTGAGTCTGATATCTGTTTGTACATCTGACGGCAGAACGCGCCAGGACGATCCAATAAAACGCTCCAATAAAAAACCGCCTTCGGGCGGTTTTTTATTGGAGTTTATAATTAAATGCTAGAATGCAAAGCCGATGGCTGTCCCACCATCGTTTTTGGAGAGAACATGAAGCGCACCCTGCTGGCTCTTGTGGCTATTTTCTGGTCTTCGCTGGCCTTGGCGTTGCAGCCGTATTTCTATGGCGACAAGGTAGCTCGTGGTGACACGGCTACGGTGATGCAGGCGGTGGAGGCCAAGTTGACCCGCTCCGGTTTTACGGTGGTCGGCCGTTACAGCCCTCAGGGTTTGCCCAGCTATGGGGTGATCGTGGTGACGGATCCGGATCTTCTGCGCATGATTGGCCAGTTCGGTGGCGCGACCATTGTGGGCGCCGGCATCCGGGTCGGGGTGCGTAACGATGGCACCGTTTCTTACATCAACCCCGAATATTGGCAGCGAGCCTATTTACGCAAACATTTTGGCGGGGGTGCGGGCGGCACCGTGAATGCCATTCAGGGTCGTTTGCAGCGCGCCCTGGGCGCGGGCAAGCCGTTTGGCGGGGAGGTAGAGAAGCGCGACCTGCCCGATTATCAGTACATGTTTGGCATGGAGACCTTTGAATCAGACAAGAACCAGGTTGGGGAGAGTCTGAGCTTCGATGAGATGGTCAAGGTGATTCAGAAAAACTTGGGACGCGGGGTGGCGCGCACCAGCAAGGTCTATGAAGTGATCATGCCAGAGAAGAAGATTGCCGTTTTTGGGGTCGCCATGAACGATCCTCGTGAGGGTGAGGGCTGGTGGGTGAAAGAGGTCCATGATGAGCACATTGCCGCGCTCCCCTATGAGATCTTTGTCGTGGGCAACAAGGCCTATCACCTGTTTGCTCGTTATCGCATCGCCCTTGCCTGGCCAGACACGGGTATGGGGACCTTCATGCGTATCGTCGAGACGCCCCAGGTCATCCAGGACACCTTGAAGGCGGTCGCCGGGACCGCGAAGTAAGCCTCTAAGAAGGCCTTTAAGAAGGCGCCTAAGAAGGCACTAAGCTGAATCGCGGCGCGCAAAACGCTGCGGGTTCACGGCGCGCACCAGGTCTTTTTCAATGGGCAGGGGTTCGTTGCCGATCTGACTGGCGAGCAATTCGCCGGCCAGTTGCGACCAGACCAGACCCCGTGAGGCCATCCCCAGCAGGGCAAAGAGGCCGGGCTCGGCCATCGGGCCGATAAGAGGCATCCGGTCACGCGCAATGGCGCGAAAACTGACGCGGTCTGTCGTTTCTTGGGCGTGTATGTTGCAGCCGGGCAGAAGTTGCCCCAGCTTGGCGAGGTTGCTCTGTTGTGCGGCGAGGCTGGGCACGGTGTCATCACTCGGGCTATGGCTGGGTTCGTAGCTGGCACCGGTGCACACCTGTCCAGCGACGGGCGGGATGACATAACCGTCACCACAGACGACGAGGCGCAGGAACTGAAGCTCCCGATCCGGCAGCAAACTCACCTGGCCCCGCATGTATTCCATTGGCAGCCCCATGGCCTGCGGCAAGCGGCTGATCTGGGCCCCGCCGGCCAGGATGACGATATCGGCGCGGGCAACTTCTCGCTGCTCGGCATCCAGGGCCCGCCAGCCATGGCCTAGCGGTTCAAGTGTGGACACAGAGGTTGCGCAGCGCAGTATCAGGCGTTCGTTGCAGGCGGCCAGATTGGCCTGGCAGAGACTGGGCGGGGCGGCCCAGCCGGCGTTTGGAAAGAGCAGGCCGGCATGTTCCTGGAAGGCATCGAGCGGCCCGTTGCGCAGGGTCTGAACGGTTGTGCTGTCCACGCCCCGGACCATCTCGGGCGGGAAGGCCAGGTTCTCAATGAGTCGTTTCTGGTAGGCAGCATCGGCGGCATCTCGGGCCAGTTGCAGGACGCCACAGGGTGACCAGCGGGGCTGCCCCGGGTGCTGCGGCCAGACTCGGGTGGCGTAGAGAAAGGCGGCGCGGGTGAAACGCGAGGCGAGATTGTCGTCCAGGCTCAGCATGGGCCGTACGATGCCGGCCAGGTTGCCAGAGGCGCCCTGCGCCGGGGTTGCGTGGCGGTCAATGACGGTGACCTGCCAACCCCGGCGGGCGAGGGCATAGGCCGCGCTGCATCCGGCCAGCCCGGCACCGAGAACCATGGCGTGACCAATCGGGTGTTGGGGCGGCCGCGTGCGGGGGGCTACAAGTTGGCCGCGCAGCATCTCTCGTTTACCGCCAAAGCCACCGGTTTTTTCAAGTCGGAAGCCGGCGTCCTGCAGGCTGCGCCGCACCTCGCCGGCCACGCACCAGGTGGCGAGCGTGGCCTTGGGTGCGGCCAGGGCAGCGATCTGCCGCAGTAACGGCGGTGACCAGAGGGCCGGGTTTTTGGCGGGTGCAAAACCGTCCAGGAAAAAGGCATCGACCTGAGCGGCGACTTGCGGCAGGGTGTGTTGTGCATCACCCAGCAACAAGGTTAGGTGGAGGCGACCCCCCGCCAGTTCGAGACGGTGAAAACCCGGTGTGAGGACGGGCCAGACGCTACGCAGTTCAGCGCCAAGGTCGGCGTATTCTGGCCAGGCAGCGTGCAGGCGAGCCAGGTCGGTAGCCGTGAAGGGATGTTTCTCGGCGGCAAGATAATGGAGCTGTGCACACGCATCGGGGTCGGCCCGCCAGGCGGCCCAAGTGGTCAGGAAGTTGAGTCCGGTGCCAAATCCGGTTTCGAGGATGACGAAGCGGTCACGGCCGCGCCAGGCCTCGGGGAGTTTGTTGCCGGCGAGGAAGACATGCCGTGCCTGGCCAGGGCCGCCATCGGCTGAATGGTAAACATCAGCAAAGACGGGTGAGTGCGGGGTGGCGCCTTGCCAGTCGAGGCGGGCCGGAATGAGCGGATCGTACATCAGTGGTAGCGGTGTTCGGGTTCCTCGAATACGGCGGCCAGGGTGGTCGCGTCAAAGCGGTAATCGTGGCCGCAGAGGTCATCGTGAACATGGATCTCGCCCTGCTCGTGCAGGGCGGCCTCGCACTCGTCGCGGCCGAGACTGCGCAGCATGGCGTGAATCTTTTCCGGATCGCGCGGGCAATGGTGGGTGACGGTCCGCGGATCGTAGAGGCGAATGTCGTCCTCCGGAAAGAGGCGCGGCAACAGCTCGGTCACGGGGGTATCGAGGAGCTCGTCGCTCTTCAGGGTATTGGCGAGCAGATTTATCCGGTTCCAGCCGTCCGGGTCCTTTGCGTGAGCGCCAGGCAGTGTTTGCAGAAACAGGCCCGCGACGCGGTTGGGTCGGGCCGCGAGGAGCAAACGCGTGGGTTGTTGTTCGGATTGGGAGAGATAGTGTTCGAAGATGGCGCTGATCGTGTTGCCTTCGAGCGGGACCAGGCTTTGGTAGGGTTGTTTCAGCCCTACGGTATCGAGGGTAAGGGCGAGTTGGCCATGGCCAAGGAGGTCAGGAACGGGGGCAGGCACGAGGGTCTGGTCGTGACGGGCCATGCCGCGCAGGCGGAGTTGTTCGTCGCAATCAATGACGAGCAGACTGACCGGTCCGGAGCCCTGAATCTGCAGCGTCAGGCGTCCGGCTTGTTTGAGATTGGCCGCCAGCATCACGCTGACAGCGGTCATCTCGCCCAGGAGTTCGCTGACCGGCGGCGGGTAGTTGCGCTGGGCGAGGAGGGCGTTCCAGGCGGTATCAAGACTTACCCAGGCACCGCGAATGTCGAGATTTTCCAGCAAAAAACGGTGTGTTTGATCGGTCGGCATGGGAGACTCCAGAAGAGGAGCCAATTTTACTGGCAGACCCTCGTATCGGTGCGCGATCCGGAAAATTGTAGCAAGTTCGTCTTTTGGGTGGGCCGGAATTTAGGTATCATTCGTCGTCACCACTCGAGCTATGCCCATGCCCAAGTATGTATTTGTCACCGGCGGCGTTGTGTCCTCTCTGGGCAAAGGCATCGCTGCCGCTTCGCTGGCCGCCATTCTTGAATCGCGCGGCCTCAAAGTCACCCTTCTGAAGCTCGACCCCTACATCAATGTTGACCCCGGTACGATGTCGCCGTTTCAGCACGGCGAGGTGTTCGTCACCGAGGATGGTGCCGAGACCGATCTCGATCTTGGTCACTACGAGCGCTTTACGCGCGCCAAGATGAAGAAATCGAACAGCTTCAGCACCGGCCAGATTTATGAGTCGGTGATCAAGCGGGAGCGGCGTGGCGAATACCTGGGCAAGACCGTGCAGGTCATTCCCCACATCACCGATGCGATCAAGGCGCAGATTCGCGCCGGCGCGGGCGATGCCGATGTGGCCATGGTCGAGATCGGCGGGACCGTGGGCGATATCGAATCGCTGCCCTTTCTGGAGGCGATCCGTCAGATGGGCCTCGATGAGGGGCGCGACAATGTGTGTTACATGCACCTCACCCTGCTGCCCTATATCCCTGCGGCGGGGGAACTCAAGACCAAGCCGACCCAGCACTCGGTCAAGGAGTTGCGCGAGATTGGTATCCAGCCCGATGTCCTGGTCTGTCGTGCTGACCGCCCCATCCCGCCGGAAGAACAGCGCAAGATTGCCCTGTTTTGCAATGTGATGCCGGAGGCGGTGATTGAGGCTCTGGATGCCTCATCCATTTACAAGGTCCCTGGCATGCTGCATGCCCAGATGCTGGACGAGATTGTGTGCCACAAATTGCATATCCTGGCGCGCGCCGCCGATTTGTCGGTGTGGCAGCGGCTGGTCGATGCGATGGAACATCCTGAGCGCGAGATCCATGTCGCCTTTGTGGGCAAGTATGTGGATCTGACCGAGTCGTACAAGTCGTTGACCGAGGCGATGATCCACGCCGGCATCCACACGCGGAGCAAGGTCCGGATCCATTTTATGGACTCCGAGGATCTGGAGAAAAACGGTTGCGATGCCTTGCAGGCCATGGACGCCATCCTGGTTCCGGGTGGCTTTGGCAAGCGCGGCACCGAGGGCAAGATTGCGGCGATTCGTTATGCGCGCGAGAACCGTGTGCCCTATCTGGGCATCTGCCTCGGCATGCAGATGGCGGTCGTTGAATATGCGCGCGAGGTGGGCGGCATGACGGGGGCGCACTCGACCGAGTTCGAACCGGAGACACCGTATCCGGTGGTGGGCCTGATTACGGAATGGCAGGCGGCTGATGGGCATGTGGAGCGCCGCGACGAGGCCTCAGACCTGGGCGGTACGATGCGACTGGGCGGACAGCTATGTCAGTTGGCACCGGGCAGCTTGGCCCGCGAGATCTATGGCGCCGCCGAGATTGTCGAGCGCCATCGCCATCGCTATGAGGTGAATAACCGCTTGCTCGCTGAACTCGAAGGGCGTGGCCTGATTGTGTCCGGCCGGGCCCCGGGTACCCACTTGTGCGAGATGATCGAACTGCCGCGTGATGTGCATCCCTGGTTTGTGGCCTGCCAGTTTCATCCGGAATTCACTTCCAATCCGCGTGAGGGGCATCCGCTCTTCACCTCATTTGTCAAAGCGGCGATTGCCTGCAAGAAGGGGGAAGCATGAAACTGTGCGGATTTGAGGTCGGTCTTGATCAGCCCCTGTTCCTGATTGCCGGCCCTTGCGTGATCGAGTCGGAACAGATGGCGATGGACACGGCCGGGCAGTTGAAGGCGATTTGTGCCGAATTGGGCATCCCGTTCATCTATAAGTCGTCTTACGACAAGGCCAACCGTTCCAGTGGCAAGTCGTTTCGGGGTTTGGGCATGGACGAGGGCCTGCGCATTCTGGCGGAGGTCAAAAAACAGATCGGCGTGCCGGTGTTGACGGATGTGCATACCGAGGCCGAGATCGCCACGGTGGCCTCGGTGGTGGATGTATTGCAGACCCCGGCCTTCCTCTGCCGTCAGACCGATTTCATCAATGCCTGCGCCGCCAGCGGAAAGCCGGTCAATATCAAGAAAGGGCAGTTTCTTGCCCCCTGGGATATGAAAAATGTGGTCGACAAGGCCCGCGCTGCGGCGGTGGAGGCTGGTGTCGCCAGCGATAACTTCATGGTTTGCGAACGCGGGGCCTCGTTTGGCTACAACACCCTGGTTTCCGACATGCGCAGCCTGGCTGTCTTGCGCGAGACGGGGTGTCCGGTGGTGTTTGATGCGACGCACTCGGTACAGCAACCGGGCGGGCAGGGCACCGTTTCCGGGGGGCAGCGTGAATTTGTGCCGGTATTGGCGCGGGCAGCGGTGGCGGTAGGTGTGGCGGGTGTGTTTGCCGAAACCCATCCGGATCCGGCCTGTGCGGCCTCCGATGGCCCCAATGCCTGGCCACTGCCGCGGATGCGTGAATTGTTGGAGACCCTGAAAGAGGTTGATGCGCTGGTGAAGCAAAGGGGCTTCATCGAGGCGACACTGTAGTACTGTAGTTTTGTCTTATTTTGAAAGGTTTGACCATGTCTGCAATTGTTGATGTCATCGCTCGCGAGATTCTGGATTCGCGCGGTAATCCGACCGTCGAGGCGGATGTTTTCCTGGAATCAGGCGTTATGGGACGCGCTGCCGTGCCGTCCGGTGCCTCCACCGGCTCGCGCGAGGCGATTGAACTGCGTGACGGGGACAAGGGCCGTTATCTGGGCAAGGGCGTGACTCAGGCCATGGACAATGTGAACACCGAGATTGCCGAGGCGATTCTGGGTCTGGATGTGGAAGATCAGGCCTTTATTGATCAAACCTTGATTGATCTGGATGGAACGGAAAACAAGTCTCGCCTCGGTGCCAATGCCACGCTCGCGATCTCGCTGGCGTGCGCCCGTGCGGCGGCGGAAGAGGCGGGCCTGCCGCTGTATCGTTACCTGGGGGGTGCGGGCCCGATGCGCCTGCCGGTTCCCATGATGAATGTGATCAACGGCGGGGCTCATGCCGACAACAGCGTGGACATGCAAGAGTTCATGATCATTCCGGTGGGTCGTCCGACCTTCCGCGAGGCCCTGCGCTGTGGCGCCGAGGTGTTCCATGCCTTGCGCGACCTGCTCAACAAGGCCGGCCATTCGACCGGGGTGGGCGATGAGGGCGGCTTTGCCCCCAATCTGAAATCCAATGAGGAGGCCTTGTCCTTCATCATGCAGGCCATCGAGAAGGCGGGTTACCAGCCCGGCGTTGATGTGTGTATCGGTCTGGATTGCGCCGCCAGCGAATACTATGAGGATGGTCGTTATACCCTGGCCTCGGAAGGTCGCTCCCTGACCTCGGCCGAGATGGTTGATTACCTCGCCGCCTGGGTCGACAAGTACCCGATTATCACCATCGAAGACGGTTTTGCTGAGAACGACTGGGACGGCTGGAAGCTGCAGACCGAAAAACTCGGCAGCCGCATCCAGTTGGTGGGTGATGACCTGTTTGTGACCAATGCCAAGATCTTGCGTGAAGGCATCGCCAAGGGCATCGCAAATTCCATCCTGATCAAGGTGAACCAGATCGGGACGCTGAGCGAGACCTTTGAGGCTATCGACATGGCGCGCCGCGCCGGTTACAGCACCGTGATTTCGCACCGTTCGGGAGAGACCGAGGATGCCTTTATTGCCGACCTCGCCGTGGGTAGCAATGCCTGGCAGATCAAGACCGGCTCGCTGTCGCGTTCCGACCGGATCGCCAAGTACAACCAGTTGCTGCGCATCGAGGAGGCGCTGGGCGATCAGGGCGTTTATGCGGGTCGCGCAGCCTTTCCGCGCATGCGCTGAGGGTCGGCCTGAACGGATGGCGTATTGCTGAATGCGTCCACTAAGCTGGGTACTCGTCGCCTTGTTGGTCATCCTCCAATACCCGTTGTGGTTAGGGAAGGGGGGGTGGTTGCGAGTATCCGAGCTCAAGGACGAGGTGCTTGCACAAGAAAAGCTCAATACCACCTTGATGCAACGCAATGTCCATCTGCGGGCGGAGGTGAATGATTTGATTCACGGACAGGCAGCCATTGAGGAGCGGGCCCGTTTTGAATTAGGTATGATCAAGAAAGACGAGATCTTTTTTCAGGTCATGGAACCCAACCCGAAGGACCCGGGCCCCGGAACAGTGGCTCCCTAACCCCTTTATTCAACAGGAGAAACCCTAGTGCTAGGCGAATTGCGGTGGACGCTGATCGGCGTGGTGGTATTGATCCTGGTCGCTGTGCTGGTTTACAACCGCTGGCAGGAAAAGCGTGCGAAAGACGGCGTCAACAAGATCTTCGAATCGACTGACGACGCCTCGGCAGCGAGGGACCTTGACCTGGATCGGGACCTTGATCTGAATATGGACACTCGGGTTGAGGATCTTTCCGATAGCGCACCGCCCTGGCAGCCTCCGCAAGAGGCTGTGCCCATGCAAACGGAGTTGCCGATCGTGGAGGAGACGCCCTGGTCTCTGGGTGGGCACGAAGCGCGCCCGGCCGTTGGAATGCCAGAGCGCGACTTGGCAGCGTCGGACGCTCGGGCGGCGGATCAGGCAGTCGAGCGGGCGGCCGATCAGGCAGCCGTGACACCCGTTGAACCTCCCGCAGAGGGGCCGGTCAAGGTGGCTTCTCCGTTGAATGCGGACATTGAATTCATTATTCGCTTCCCCTTCAGATTGACGGCCGATCGCGCCCTGGCGGACATGGTCGATCGTATGAGTTCGGGATCGAACGCGGTGCGCATCGTCGGTCAGACGGAGGACGGCGGGGAATGGCATACGATTGATCACTATTCCACAGCCGTGTACGCCCAGGCGGAGATTGGCATTTTGCTGGCCAACCGCAAGGGCCCGACTCGGCAGGATGTGCTGCAGAACGCGTGTGCCTTGGCGGATCGCTACGCCACGGCCCACGGGGGCACGGTTGACTGCATTGATGTCGTGCTGGCGGCCCGGCAGGCGATTGATCTGGATCGCTTCTGCATGGAGGTTGATCAGATGATTGACTTCAGCGTCGTGGTCCCGGATGGCTTCCCCTTCAGTGGCGAGGCCTTGGCGCGCCTGGTGACCGAGCGGGGCATGCAGTATCAGCCTTCGGGTGGCTTTGTCATGAAGGGCGAGACGGGTGAAACGCTGTTTACCCTGGTGAATATGGAGCATGCGCCATTCCCGGCCAACGGTCAGGGCCTGCGCACCCATGGCGTGACCCTGATGTTGGAGGTCCCGCGCTGCAAGGATGGCCTGGAGGCCTTCGATCGTATGGTTGGATTGGGGGATTTCTTGGCCGACAAGTTGTCCGCACGCGTGGTTGATAGTCAGGGACGACCGATCAGCGCCATGCGTCTGCAACACGATCGCGCGGCCCTCAGCGAGGCCTGCCGGCGTTTGAATGACCGCGGTATTGCGCCGGGTGGGGAGCAGGCACTGCGTCTGTTTGCTTGAGGGCATCAGGATGCCTCTGGCGCAGATCAATAACGCAGACCGGATTCGGGCCCTGCGTGCGCAGATTGAGACCGCCAACACGCAGTACTATGTTCTCGATGCGCCGACCTTGTCGGATGCCGAGTACGACCGCCTGTTCCGCGAGTTGCAGGCATTGGAGGCAGAGCACCCCGAACTGATCACCCTGGACTCACCGACGCAGAGGGTGGGTGGCAAGGTCGCACGCGGTTTCTCTGGCGTCACCCATCGTCTCCCCATGCTGTCTCTGGCCAATGCCTTCAGTGATGCCGAGGTGCATGCCTTTGATCGCCGCGTGAGCGAGCTTCTGGCTGGTAGCGGCTGGGCGGGGACAGAGATCGAGTACGCCTGCGAACCCAAGTTCGATGGTCTGGCCGTGTCGATTCTGTATCGCCAGGGTCTGCTGGTGCAGGGGGCGACGCGCGGCGATGGCGAGACGGGCGAGGATGTGACCGAGAATCTGCGCACGATCCGGGCTATCCCGCTGCGCCTGTCTCTGGAGAACCCTCCGGCGGAACTGGAGGTCCGCGGTGAGGTGCTCATGATGCGGCACGACTTTGAGCGCATCAATCAGGAGGCGCTGTCCCGAGGCGAAAAGACCTTCGTCAATCCGCGTAATGCGGCTGCCGGTAGCCTGCGCCAACTGGATTCACGCATTACGGCCGCACGGCGTCTGTCCTTTTTTGCGTATGGCGTCGGCAGCGTCGATGGAGCGACATTGCCGGAGACCCATGCCGGGCAGATGGCGTGGCTGGCGAGCCTGGGGCTTCCCACAGCCGCCGAGCGCCAGGTGGTGCGGGGGGTAGGCGGCTTGCTGGACTACTTTGCGTGGCTGGGTGCACAACGGGCCGCCATGCCCTATGACATTGATGGCGCGGTCTACAAGGTCAATGCCATCGCGGCGCAGACGGTCATCGGTTTTGTGGCCCGGGCCCCGCGTTTTGCGCTTGCCCATAAGTACCCGGCGCAGGAAGAAATGACGATTGTGGAGGGCATTGATATCCAGGTGGGCCGCACAGGTGTCCTGACCCCGGTGGCGCGGCTCAAGCCCGTTTTTGTCGGTGGGGTGACGGTGACCAATGCCACGCTGCACAACGCGGATGAGGTGGCGAAGAAGGATGTCCGGGTGGGCGATACCGTGATTGTGCGCCGCGCCGGGGATGTCATCCCGGAGGTGGCGGGTGTGGTTCTGGAGCGGCGGCCCATGCGCAACCTGCTTGAGCCGATGTCTTCCGCCTTCGTCATGCCCACCGTATGTCCGGTGTGTACCGCGCCTGTGCTGCGTATCGAGGGCGAGGCCGCCGCCCGCTGCAGCAATGGTCTGGCGTGCCCCGCCCAACGCAAGCAGGCCATTCGCCATTTTGCCCAGCGCCGGGCGATGGATATTGAGGGTCTGGGCGATAAGCTGATTGACCAACTGGTCGAGGGAGGGCAGATCAAGACGCCGGCCGACCTCTACCGGCTTGATGTCGCCACCCTTGCCAATCTGGAGCGCATGGGTGAGAAGTCGGCCGAGAACCTGATGGCGGCGATTGCGGCCAGTCGGGGGCGTCCGTTATCGCGTTTCCTTTTTGCCTTGGGCATCCGGCATGTGGGCGAGGAAACGGCCAAGGCCTTGGCCCGTCATTTTGGGGCCTTGGACACGCTTCTGAATGCCTCGGTTGAGCAGATCTCCGCCGTTCCCGATGTCGGACCGGTGGTGGCGGCAGCCATTGTGGCCTTTATCGCGGAACCGCATAATCGTGCGGTCATCGAGGCCTTGCGCGGGGTATGGACCGATGGGACGCCACAGGTTCAGAGCGTGGGGCGCTGGGTCGGCATGACTTTTGTTCTGACCGGGACCTTGCCCAGCCTCAGCCGTGAAGAAGCAAAGGCGCTTATTGAAGCAGCCGGTGGTAAAGTGGCGGGCAGCGTGTCAAAGAAGACCGATTTTGTGGTGGCCGGTTCTGATGCGGGTAGCAAGCTGGCCAAGGCCCACGAACTGGGTCGAATTATTCTGGATGAGACTGAACTGAAAAAAATGTTGGAGGAGAACACATGAAAAAAGTCAGAAAAGCCGTCTTTCCGGCCGCTGGGATGGGGACGCGTTTTCTGCCGGCCACCAAGGCCAATCCCAAGGAGATGCTGCCCATCGTCGACAAGCCGCTGATCCAATATGCCGCAGAAGAGGCGATGGAGGCGGGGATCACCGACTTGATCTTCATTATTGGTCGTACCAAGCGGGCCATCGCCGATCACTTCGACAAGGCGTATGAACTCGAAGTGGAGCTGGAACAGCGCGGCAAGCTGAAGGCCCTGGAGGCCTTGCGTGGCCTGTTGCCACCCGAAATAAACTGCATCTTTATCCGCCAGGCCGAGGCCCTCGGATTGGGCCATGCGGTGCTGTGCGCGCAGCCGGCGGTGGGCGACGAGCCTTTTGCCGTGATCCTGGCCGATGATCTGATTGATGCCCAGCCGGGCGCAATCAAGCAGATGTGCGAGCAATTTGATTACTACCAGTCTTCGCTGGTGGGCGTTGAGACCGTACCGCCGGAGGACACGGGCTCCTATGGCATCGTGTCAACCGATGTAATGACCGAGCGGGTTTCGCGCGTCAACCGTATCGTCGAAAAGCCCAAGCCGGCGGAGGCGCCGTCCAATCTTGCGGTTGTCGGGCGCTACATCCTCACCCCGCGCATTTTTCACCATCTAAAACATATCGAGCGGGGTTCCGGCGGTGAGCTGCAACTGACCGACGGTATTGCGGCCTTGTTGCAGGAACAGCAGGTGCTGGCCTACGCCTTTGCCGGGCAGCGTTTCGATTGCGGCTCAAAGCTGGGTTATATGCAGGCGCAGGTGGATTTCGCGCTCAAACACCCCGAGATCTCCAGCGAGTTTCAGGCCTGGTTGGCGGAGCGTTTTTGCGGGGCCTGCAAGGGGAGTTGATCCGTAGGGATCTTGTGGCGGCCTGTCGTCGTTGCTCTTAGCGCTGCCGCATCTTTTCAACCAGTTCGTGAACCAGCGGCGCGCAGATGGTCTCGATGGCGAGGTGCATTTTTCCGCCCGGGACAACCAGCGTATTCGGGCGCGACATGAATGCGCCTTCGATGCGTTGTAGCAGATCCTTGAAATTGAACCGCTTCGGTTCACGGAAACGCACGACGACAAAGCTCTCGTCGAGCGTCGGGACGGCGCGCGCGATGAAGGGGTTGGAAGTATCCACCGTGGGGACCCGCTGAAAGTTGATATCGGTCAGCGAGAATTGCGGCGTGATGTAGCGCGTATAGTCTTCCAGACGGCGCAGGATGGTGTCGACAACCCCTTCGCGTGAAGATCCTTTTTCGGCGCAGTCGCGCTGGATCTTTTGTATCCACTCGAGGTTGATGATGGGGGTGACGCCGATCAAAAGATCCACCCATTGGGCTACATCAACACCACTGTCATGGACCTGTTCGGCCGTCTGGCGGGCCTTGATGACCATGGGATTATGCGATTCCGAGAGCCGTCGGTGGCTCCAGGTGCTTTGAATGACACCGCCGTGCAGCCCCTCGTAGAACAACAGGTCGGTGCCGGGCGGGATATCGTTCCAAGGGGTGAAACGGCCACGCGCTACGCCGTAGCGTTCGCTATCGCGGTGACTCTCGGCGTAGTGGCGGTAGATGCCGGTGCCGGTGCGTGAGTATTCGCGGAACAAGCCTTCCAGGCGGTCGAATAGATTGGTTTCCGGGCCGAAATGCGAGAGGGGATGTGCGGTCTTGCGTGATTCGCTGACGACCCGTTTCATCTCGTCGCGGTCATAGCGGCGGAAGCTGTTGCCTTCGACAAAAAAGGCATTGATTGATTCGCGCCGGAAGAGGTCAGCAAAGGCGGTGCGGACCATCGTCGTGCCGGCGGCGGAAGAACCGGTGACAGCGATGACAGGGTGTTTATGGGACATGGGTTCGAGAGGGCTGTTTTAGGATGTATGCGGATAAGGCTATCCTAATTTTGGGGTATTTAGCAATGACCGCGCACAAGTGACCACTTCGCTGGCCGTCAGTCCCAGCGGGCCGATACCGTTGGCAATGCATTGATCGGCGGCGTGGCCATGCAACCAGACCCCGAAGCCGGCGGCGGTCGCCGGATTGGCGCCTTGGGCGATGAGCGCGGCGATCATGCCGGCCAGGATATCGCCCATGCCCGGCGCGGCCAGGCCGGGATTGCCGCTGGTGTTCTTCCAGACCGTGTGGCCATCGTCGATCAGGGTGCCGGCACCCTTGAGAACGACGATACCGCGGCTTTGCTGGTGCAGCGCGCGCACCGCGGTCTCGCGGTCGGCCTGCACGGCATCGGTTGTGGTTCCGAGCAGGCGCGCGGCCTCGCCAGGATGCGGGGTGAGCAGGGTCGCCGCCTCGCGTTGCGCGACCTGCCGCATCAGTACCGGGTGTGCGGAGAGCAGATTCAAGGCATCGGCATCCATCAGGAGCGGAAGCGCGCTTTTCAGGGCGGCCTTCAGCAGGGTCAGTGCCTGCGCATGCTGGCCCAGGCCAGGGCCGATAACCAGACAGCCGGGGGGCGTCAAGGTCAAAACGGTTTCCGGCGTGGTCAGCATCAATTCTGGCGCAATGGGATCGACGCCGATGCGCGTGTCGAGCAGCCCGCCATACACGCGTCCGGCCCCCAGGTGCAGGGCCGCGCGGGCGGCGAGCAACACGGCACCCGCCATGCCCGGTGCACCGCCGATCACACCCACGCTACCGAAGTCGCCTTTGTGACATTGGTCAGGTCGCGGTGGCAGCGGGGTTTGCATGAATGCGGAAGAAATCGGTATCGTCGCCATATGTCAGAGTCTATTCGATATTTTGCCCGGCGCGTCCTTAATCCGTTTCGGGGGGTGGCGCAGTATGTGGAGGTTGAAGGAGCCAGTGCCGTATCGCGCGACGGCCTGACCTGGCATCTGTACGGCAACGACGGTCACGGTTGGTTGCGGCCCATCGGCGTATGGGAGGTGGGCCGCGGACAGACACGCGGCATTGATCTGCCGCCACGCCTGCGCGCAGGGCTGAAAGCGCTTCCGGACCTCCCGTTTGCCCCTGACGATGCCCTCGAGTGCTGGCTGCTGGATACCGAGGGCGCACCGCTGGCCTTGCTGGCCAGCGCAGCACAGTCGGGCGAGCTGGCCGCGGGCGAGGCGATCGACCTCTTCTGGCACCCCTTTGTCGAGACCTATACGGGCTTTGATTCTGCGGCCTTGCGAGCGGCCGGCGTGCCGCAGGCGCAGCACGTGAGTTGGTTAGCTGAGGCCATCAATAGCCGCGCGGGCGCGCCTCGGCGGACACGCTGGTTGGCCGCGGGTGAGGTGGCGGCGCCCTTGATCGTGTCCGGCAATAACCTACTGGAATACTCGGCTATTGCCGATTATCATAGCCACCTGGCGCCTTTGCTGTTGGCGTGCGCTGGGCTGGATGATCATGAACGCGCCACGCTGGAGCGCGCCGCATTTACGAATCCTGAGGCCTGTGCACGGGCCTATCGCCTATGGCCCAAGGTGATTGATGCGGAACGCCTGCAAGCCACCCGTGTCGCCGCCCGCCTCTGTTACTCGCTATCTGACCCCTGAACCCTATGCGCCCATCTCACATCGAAGCCATTCTCGATCGCGAATTTATGAGTTGTGTGGCCGGACATCACACTCCGGTCATGTTGTGGGGCCCGCCGGGCGTGGGCAAGTCGCAGATCATTGCTGGCATCGCCGCGCGGCACGGTGTCCCGCTCATTGATATTCGTTTGAGCCAGATGGAGCCAACCGATCTGCGCGGTATTCCCTTCCGTTCCGAGCAGGGTGTTGAATGGTCGATTCCGGCGCTGTTGCCCGATGCCCAACGCCACGGTCCGGCCGGTATCTTGTTTCTCGACGAAATCAATGCCGCGCCACCGACCGTTTCGGCCGCGGCCTATCAGCTCATCCTTGACCGCCGTTTGGGGGAGTACCAGATTCCCGAGGGCTGGGCGATTTTTGCTGCCGGCAACCGGCAAGGTGACCGTGGGGTGACCTACGCCATGCCCGCCCCGCTGGCTAACCGGTTCACGCATTATGAGGTCGAGGCGTCGCTGGATGACTGGATCGACTGGGCGCTCGACCATGGCATCGACACCGGCATTCTGGCGTTCCTGCGCTTCCGTCCGGACCTGCTGTTCAGCTTCGATCCGGCGCACAACCCGGTGGCTTTCCCCAGTCCGCGCTCCTGGGAATATGCGCACCGCGCCCTGCAAAAGTTTGCCGACCGCCCCGATCTGCTCCTCGATGCGTTGCAGGCCTGTGTCGGCAAGGGCACTGGCGTAGAGCTGAAGGCCTATCTCGATAACATGGCCAAGCTGCCGGACATCGACGCCATTCTGGCCGGTCATGACGCCGAGGTGCCCAAAGGGATTGATCTGCAATACGGCGTGGCGGCGGCGTTGGTGCGGCGGGCGCGGGATGCCAAGGGTGATGTCACCACGCTGGGCCACATCCTGCGCTATGCCAAGCGCTTCCCGCAGCGCGAGATGGGCGTCATGCTGGTGACCGATCTCCATCGCGCGGTTGGCAAACCGTTGTTTGGCGTGCCTGAATTTGTCGACTGGGCCAACAGCGTTGCGGAGCTGATGCTGTACGACTTCAAGCCCACGGCGGCCGCGTAACGCGTTACCTGTTTGCTAGCCGAGGATGCCCGAGCGTTCCCCAAGCGTCGTTGATCCCCAGATTGAAACCAAGCTGGCGGCCGCGCGTACCCGACTGATTCTGGATCAGCCCTTCCTGGGCTCACTGGTCATGCACTTGCCGCTGACGGAGGTGGACAAGGCGCGCTGCAAGACGACGGCGACGGATGCGCGGGCGTTCTATTACAACGCGGATTACATTGCCGGATTGACGCTGGAGCAGACGCAGTTTGTGCTGGCCCATGAGGCGATGCACTGTGCGTTGTTGCATTTCACGCGGCGCAATCATCGCGACAGGCAGCGCTGGGATGTGGCCTGCGATTACGCGGTCAACATGATTCTCGATGAGGAAAATCTGCGTGGCCCGGCCAACGCGCTGACCGATGCCAAATATCGCGGCCTGACGGCGGAAGAGATCTATCCGATCCTGCATCAGGATAGCGAAGAACAGCCGATGGACGACCACCTGTTCGGGAGCGAGGGATCGGGCAGTCAGGGTGAGGGCTCCGGGGGTGCGCCGCCGAAGGAAGGGAATTCGGACGACTCGCCATCCGCTGAGACGGGTAGCGACCCCGACGGTGAAGCGAACGCATCGCAACAGCGGTCCCTTTCGCAGTCCTTTGAAGAGTCCTCTGCGCAATCTCCTGAGATGCAGGCCCTGGAGCAGCAATGGCAGAGCCGGTTGGCCGCCGCTGCGCAATCGGCGCGACAAGCGGGTAAGTTGTCGGCAGCGATGCTGCGTATGGTTGACGAGTTGATTGCGCCGCAGCTTTCCTGGCGGGCGGTGTTGGCGCAATACCTGGTTCAGGCCGCGCGTGACGACTACAGCTTTCAGCGCCCGTCGCGCCGCGAGGCCGATTCGATCCTGCCGCGCCTTTATAGCCATGGGATCTATCTGGTGGTGGCGATGGATACCAGTGGCTCGATTCAGGCGGAAGAACTGCGCGAGTTCCTGTCCGAGATCGACGCCATCAAGGGCCAGGTGCGGGCTGAGATTGATTTGCTGGCGTGTTCTGACCAGATCGCCGCCGCGGCGCCCTGGCATTTTGCGGCCTGGGAGCCCATGCAGTTGCCTTCTGAATTGGCCGGCGGCGGTACCGATTTTCGTCCGGTGTTTGACTGGGTGGAGCGACGCCAGGCCAACCCCGATGTGCTGCTTTATTTTACCGACGCGGAAGGCCCGTTTCCCAAGAGGGCGCCGCCGTATCCGGTAATCTGGCTGGTGAAGGGAAAGGCCCCCGTGCCGTTCGGGATTCGTGTGGCACTGAACTAAGCCGACGGAATTGACGCAGGTCAATGTGAAGGGTCTGCGGGATCAGGACAATGCGCGCTGTTCCGTCCACAACCTCAGGAGCTTCACATGAGCATTCAAGACACATTTAACAAGAGTGAAAACAAGGCTGTCTTTCATATCGTGACCATCGCAGTGGTGTTGCATATCCTGCTTATCTGGTTGATCCGCACGATCTGATGTTTTACCCAAGGCTATAACCGGAAATTAGCCAATCCGGGCAAGACCGCGTGATAGAATCCGCGGTCTTTTTCTATTGAAAGTGCTTCATGTCTCGCGCCTTACGCAACATCGCCATTATCGCCCATGTGGACCATGGCAAGACGACGCTGGTTGACCAGTTGCTGCGTCAATCCGGCACCTTTGCCGCACACCAGCAAGTCTCCGAACGGGTTATGGACTCCAACGATCTGGAAAAGGAGCGTGGCATCACCATCCTGTCCAAGAACACGGCGGTGGATTATGAAGGCACGCATATCAATATCGTGGACACCCCGGGTCACGCTGACTTCGGCGGTGAGGTCGAGCGCGTTCTGGGCATGGTCGATGGGGTCTTGCTGCTGGTCGATGCCGTTGAAGGGCCGATGCCGCAGACCCGTTTTGTGACCAAGAAGGCGCTGGCTCTGGGGCTGCGTCCCATCGTCGTGGTCAACAAGGTGGATCGGGATGGCGCCGATGCCGAAAATGCGGTGAACCTGACCTTCGATTTGTTTGACAAGCTGGGCGCCACCGACGAGCAGATGGACTTTCCCATCGTCTATGCCTCCGGACTCAATGGTTGGGCGGCGCTGGGGTTGGATGCGCCGCGTGTCGATATGAAGCCGCTGTTCGAAACCGTGCTCGAACATGTGCCGGCGCCGACCATCGTTGAAGATGCCCCGCTGCAACTGCAAATCTCCGCGCTGGATTACTCGTCCTATGTCGGCCGTATCGGCGTGGGACGCATCAAGCAGGGCAGCGTCAAGACCGGCCAGCAGGTGTTGGTGGGCTTTGGTACCGAAGAAGAGATGCGCGAACACGAGCGCACGCCGATCAAGGCCAAGGTGGGTCAGGTATTTGGTTATCAGGGCTTGAGCAAGGTCGAGCTCGATGAAGGCGTCGCGGGTGACATCGTGCAGATCACGGGCATTGAAGACCTGGTGCTGGGCGCGACCATTACCGATCTTGAACAGCCGCAGATCCTGCCGCTGCTGAAGATTGACGAACCGACCCTCTCGATGCAGTTTATGGTCAACTCCAGCCCGCTCGCCGGTACCGAGGGCAAGTTTGTCACCAGCCGCCAGATTCGCGATCGACTGCACAAGGAACTCTTGACCAATATGGCGCTGCGCGTCCATGACACGGCGGAATCCGATGTGTTTGATGTCTCGGGTCGCGGTGAATTACACCTCTCCATCTTGATCGAAAACATGCGCCGCGAAGGCTTTGAGATGGCCGTGGGCCGTCCGCGCGTGGTCAAGAAAATCGTTAATGGCGAAGAATATGAGCCGTTTGAACAGCTCTCTGTCGATGTCGAAGAGGGCCATCAGGGCGGGGTGATGGAAAGCCTCGGCCTGCGTCGCGGTGATCTGGTGGACATGGTGCCGGACGGCCGTGGTCGCGTGCGCATCGAATACCACATCCCGGCCCGGGGCCTGATCGGTTTCCAGGGCGAGTTCATGAACATGACGCGCGGTACCGGTCTGATGAGCCATGTATTCGACGAATACGCCCCGGTGCGTGAAGGGGGCGTGGCCGAGCGCCGCAACGGCGTGCTGATCTCGCAAGAGAACGGCGAGGCCGTGGCGTATGCCTTGTGGAAGCTGCAAGATCGCGGCCGCATGTTTGTTAATCCTGGCGACAAGCTGTACGAAGGCATGGTCATTGGCATCCACTCGCGCGAGAACGATTTGATCGTCAACCCGGTCAAGGGCAAGCAACTCACCAATGTGCGCGCCTCCGGCACCGATGAGGCCGTTCGCCTGGTGCCGCCTATCGCCCTGACGCTGGAGTCCGCGATCGAATTCATCGCCGATGATGAGCTGGTTGAGATCACGCCCAAGACCATCCGCATCCGCAAGCGCCATCTGGACGAGCACGAGCGCAAGCGCGCGGCCCGGGGGACACTCTAATGTCCTTGCAACATCATGATCACGCCCATACGCGCCTTGTGACGGATGCGTTGATCTTCGATACCGACCTCACGCATTTCGAGCGTGATGTGATTGAGGCCTCGCATCAGCATGCTGTGCTGGTTGATTTCTGGGCCGAATGGTGTGGTCCTTGCCATGCCTTGTCGCCGATCTTGCAACGGGTGATTCCGAGCTATGAGGGTCGGGTGCGTCTGGCCAAGGTGGAGACCGATGAGGACGAGAACATGAAGCTGGCGGGCCGTTATGGCTGCCGTGGTTTTCCGACGGTGTTGATGTTTGTTAACGGCGTTGAGGTGGCGCGGTTCCACAGTGCCAAGCCAGAGGCCTTTGTGCGTCAGTTTATCGAGGAACACCTGCCGGCCTAGTTGCGTGCCGTGCGCGTCTGCGCCTTCCGTTATCTTGCGGAGATAGAGACGAAAAAAACCGGCCCGAAGGCCGGTTTTTTATTGCTGTGCGCCAATATTACTTGGCAGCCGGAGCAGCAGCCGGAGCAGCGGCCGGAGCAGCAGCCGGAGCAGCAGCCGGAGCAGCAGCGTCAGCAGCCGGAGCAGCAGCCGGAGCAGCAGCGTCAGCCGGAGCAGCAACCGGAGCAGCAACTTCTTCCTTCTTGCCGCAAGCGGTCAGAGACAGGGCCAGCAGGAGAGCGGCGAACAGAGCAGAGATCTTCATGAGTATTCCTTCGTATGGAGTGTTGAAAGTAAAGTCCGATCAGTTCGCACTGACCTTGACGGGCGAGATTCTAGTGCTTTCTCTCGCCTTTGCAAGTGTCTTCATGCATTTCACCGTTTTTTTTTCCGGGAAAACAAGGTGGGATGGAAACGGGTGCCAACGGACCCCGGAGCATCAGGACGGGTAATCCAGCCATCCCGCGCAGAACCATTCGTGCAAGCGGGTCATGGCGGTTCCGGGAATGGCGTCACCGGCGAGTGAGCGCTGATCGGCCAGGGCGACCAGCGTGGGGTATTCGGCGTGCGTGGGGCGGATCTGTTCGCCATTGATAAACAAGGCTTTTTTGTGCCAGAGCAGGCGGCTTCCGGGGTGAAGACGGATGCCCTGTCGCGCCGCTTTTTGCATGAAAGTGATGAGCGAGGGTTTGCGTTCCGGCGGGTTGAAGAAGATGTTGGGTTTGGGTTCGCTGAGATAACGGGCGATCGAGGACTTGAGGTCTCGGTCGGCGTTCTTCAGGATTTTGGTAATCCGCTGCGCGATGTCATTCAGCATGGCCTCCGGGATCTGGCCCGGATGGCGAGTTGGGGTCAGATTGGGGTCGTTGTAATGGCCAGGCGCATCGACGGTGTCGATGAGGTGATTGAGAAACTGAACCGTCATTTCCTGGTCGCTGGGTGAACGGAAACCGACCGACAAGGTCATGCATTCGCTCAGGGCTACGCCGTTATGGGCGCAGTGTGGCGGCAGGTAGAGCATGTCGCCAGGCTCTACCTCCCAGGATTGCTCGGGCTGGAAGTCGGCCAGGATGCGCAGGGGGGCGTTGGGAATCAGGCGGCGGTCTTGTTGCGTGCTGATCTCCCAGCGGCGCCGGCCGAGGCCCTGAATGAGGAAGACATCGTAGGGGTCAAAATGTGGGCCGACACCGCCGCCAGGGGGCGCGAGGCTGATCATCAGGTCGTCGAGTCGCGCATAGGGCACAAAATTGAAATGGTTCAGAAGGCGGTCGGCCTCGGGCGCCAGAAGATTGACACCTTGCACCAGCAAGGCCCAATCCTTGTTGGGCAAGGCGGCCAGGTCGTCCGCTGAGAAGGGGCCGAAATCCAGCGACCAGCGGCCGCGCCGGCGTTGTACCAGACGGCTTTCGCCGTCTTCATGGTCGGCAAAGGCGCGCAGGCGCTCGGGCGAGATCAGTTTTTCTACGCCCGGCAAGGCGTTTTTGACCAGCAAGGGCTGTTTCTGCCAGTAGTCGCGGAAGAAGGTGCGGGGCGTGATGCCACCCAGCAGGGTTTTCAGGGGAGGCAACTCAAGGGTGGAAGTTTGTGTCTTGGACATGGGTTGAGTCCTATAATGCGCGCCAGTAAGAAGGATGAATCCCGTCGCAGGGAATGGAACGATTCACGGTTGGAGAAAGCCAAATGTTGAAAGTGGGCGAACACGCACCAGAATTCGAATTGCCGGATGCCGATATGCGCATGGTGCGTCTGGGTGATTATCGAGATCAATCCCTTGTCATCCTGTATTTCTATGTGCGGGATAATACGCCCGGTTGCACGACTGAGGCGATCGAGTTCAGTGATCGGGAGGAGGATTTTGCCAAGGCGGGCTGTACGGTGCTGGGTGTGTCCCGCGATGATTGCATCCGCCACAGCGAATTCCGTGACAAGTACGGCATCACTGTGCGGCTCTTGGCCGATCGTGAGAGCCAGGTCTGCCGACTCTATGATGTGCTCCAGAACCGGGAGGTGGACGGGGTCATGCGGGAATCGGTACAACGGTCCACCTTTGTGATCGACAAGGCGGGGGTGATTCGCTATGCCGTCTATGGAGTGACGGCCAAGGGTCACGCAGAAGAGCTATTGGAATGGGTTAAGGGGTTGTGATGCTGATTACGCAAAATACGGTGGTTTCCCTGTCTTATCGTCTGGCGACGATGGACGATGAGTTGCTGGAGGAGGCAGAAGTCGATACGCCGGCGGAGTATCTGCACGGCGGTTACGACGGCATCTTCCCCAAGGTGGAGGAAATGCTGGAAGGCAAGGGGATCGGGACCGAGCTGGATGTGGTTCTCGAACCTGATGATGCCTTTGGCGATTTTGACGCCAACCTGCTGCGGGTCGAGGCCTTGAGTGAATTCCCGGCCGAGATCGAGATTGGTCAGCAGTTTGAGGGGCATACCGGTGATGGCGAACATCTCAGCATCTTTACGGTGACCGATATCGCCGATGGCAAGGTGGTGGTAGACGGTAACCATCCCTTGGCCGGGCAACGCCTGCATTTGACCTGTCGCGTTATGGATGTGCGGGCAGCGCTTCCGGAAGAGATCGCGCACGGCCATGTCCACGGACCCGAAGGCCATCACGACGATCACTAATTAACAGGGAATGAATGGGGACTAGAGGCCTATCATGAAAACGACCTATCTGGATTTTGAACAGCCGATTGCCGAACTGGAAGCGAAGATTGAATCGCTGACCGAGATGACGGAGAGTGGAGTCGATGTCTCGGGTGAGGTTACCCAGTTGCGCAAGAAGAGCGCCGCTTTATCCAAATCGATCTACAGCAAACTCAATGCCTGGCAGATCTCGCAGGTGGCACGCCATCCGCAACGACCGTACACGCTGGACATTATTGCGGCCCTGTTTACCGAGTTCGAGGAGTTGCATGGTGATCGCGCCTATGCCGATGACCCGGCGATTGTCGGGGGCATGGCCCGTTTTGAGGGCGCACCCGTGATGGTCATCGGGCATCAGAAGGGACGCGATACCAAGGAGCGTCAATACCGTAATTTTGGCATGCCGCGCCCGGAGGGTTATCGCAAGGCCCTGCGCCTGATGCGTTTGGCGGAAAAATTTCAGGTCCCTGTGCTGACCTTTATCGACACGCCCGGTGCCTATCCCGGTATTGATGCCGAGGAGCGCGGCCAGTCTGAGGCGATCGCCCGCAACCTCTATGTCATGGCTGAATTGAAGACCCCCATTATCTGCACGGTGGTGGGTGAGGGGGGGTCTGGTGGGGCGCTGGCAATCGGGGTCGGCGATGTGGTGCAGATGTTGCAATACGCAACCTATTCGGTCATTTCGCCGGAGGGCTGTGCCTCGATCCTGTGGAAGGATGCGGGCAAGGCCTCGATGGCGGCTGAGGCACTGAGCATTACGGCGGCCAAACTAAAACCCCTCGGCCTGGTGGATCAGGTGGTTCCCGAGCCCTTGGGCGGCGCGCATCGCGATCTGGATATGGCCATGGAAAACTTGCGCCAATCCCTGCGCGGGGCCTTGTCACTGGTCGGTGAATCCTCCCTGCCGCAACTGCTCAACCGTCGTTACGAGCGACTGATGAGCTACGGCAAGTTCAAGGAATCGCGTCGGGCCTGATGGAAGGCACCGGGCCCGCGGCTCGTGTCGCCGCGTTCCTGCGCGAGCAGCGTGACCGGCGCGAGCGGCGTGTGGTGCAAGGTGCGCAGGGGGCATGGCAACTCTGTGTCGGTTTTTCCGGCGGGCTGGATTCCACAGTCTTGTTGCATTGCCTGGCCGGCCTGCGCGCCCCGTTGGGCCTTGAGCTGACGGCGCTCCATGTTCACCACGGCCTGCAGTCGGAGGCCGATGCCTGGGCCGAGCATTGTGCGGCCGTTTGCGCCGATCTGGCCGTTCCCCTCGCCATCGAACGGGTGAGAGTTGTCACGACCGATAAGGGCATTGAGGCCGCTGCCCGTGATGCCCGCCGCCGCGTCTTTGCCGCGCAACCGGCCGCGGCCATTCTGTTGGCCCAACATCGGGACGATCAGGCCGAGACCTTCCTTTTCCGCCTTCTCCGTGGGGCCGGAACGCGCGGGCTGGCCGCCATGCGGCCCGTGACACCCATCACCCAGGGCCCCGATCTCTGGCGCCCCCTGCTGGATACGCCGCGTGCCGAAATTCTTGGCTATGCCAAGGACAACGCGCTGCGCTGGGTCGATGATCCCAGTAATGCCGACGCGGCCTATACCCGCAACTTCCTGCGCCTGAACATCGTGCCCGCTCTTGCGACGCGTTTTCCGGCGGTGGGTGCCATCCTTGCCCGCACCGCTGAGCAGATGGCCGAGGACGCCACGCTCCTGGACGAGCTTGCCGAGCTGGATTTCGAGGGCGCCTGCGATGCCGAAGGGGGCCTGTCTTGTCTCCGGCTCATGGCCCTAACACCCGCGCGGGCACGCAACCTGCTGCGTGGCTGGCTGGCGCGCTCGGGGGTGTTTATTGATCGTGCCCGCCTCGATGACCTGCTAAAACAGGCCCTGTCCGCGCCGGATGCGCACCCAGAGATTCGTATCGGTGAACGGTACCTAAAGCGCAGCCGCGGCTTCTTACGCTGGGCGTGATATCAGGCCCGCCGTCATCCGTTCGCTGATACCGACCTCCAGCGTCTGCATTCCCGCCTCGCGCCCCGTTTGCAGGACGCTCTCAATCTGGTGTGTCTTGCCTTCGCGGATCAGGTTGCGGATGGCGTTATTACAGGTCATCACCTCAAAGGCCGCGACGCGGCCGTTGCCGTCGGCCCGTGGGAACAGGCGCTGAGTCAGGACGATGCGTAGCGATTGCGCGAGTTGGGCGCGCACCTGATTTTGCTGACCGGCAGGGAAGCCATCAATGATGCGGTTGACGCTATTGGCGGCACCTGATGTGTGCAGAGTGGTCAAGACGAGGTGGCCCGTTTCGGCCGCTGTCAGGGCGAGTTGCATGGTTTCCGGGTCGCGCATCTCACCGACCAGAATCACATCCGGGTCCTCACGCAGGGCTGCACGCAGACCCTCGGCAAAGGTGGCGGCATCGCGACCGATCTGCCGTTGAGTCACCAGGCTGTGGGCGCTGGTATGCAGATATTCGATGGGGTCTTCGAGGGTCAGGATGTGGCAGGCGCGCTGGCGATTGATTGCGCCCAGCAAGGCGGCGAGCGTGGTGGTCTTGCCTGATCCGGTGGGGCCGGTGACGAGGACCAGACCTTGCGTTTCGTTGATAACCCCGAGAGCGGCGGCCGGTAAGTGCAGTTCTTGGGGATCTGGGATCTGCTCGGCCAACCGGCGCAGGGCACAGCCGGACCCGGTGTCGGAGCGGTAAAAATTGGCCCGGAGGCGGATGCCGTCGAGGCTAAAGGCCGTATCGGCATCGCCCTGCGTAGCCAAGCGGGCCTGTTGTCGGGCATCCAGATAACGCTGGCCCAGTTCAGCCAGATCTTCCGGGCTGACGGATTCTGCGAGGTGGCGGATGGCCCCTTGATCGCGAACCACAACGGCGTGTCCGGAATGCAGATGCAGGTCGGAGACCGATACGGTGAGCCAGGTTTTAATCCGTTGCTCGATTTTCATGCTCGATTTATAGCCGCCAAAGGAATGCATGGCAAGCTGGGCGCACCACTCTGGCTGACGCGAATAAACCAAGTTACACCTGCCTATACGACAGGGTTTATGACATTGTTGTGGGTGAGGTGATGGGGAAGCAAGGACCCCTTGGATGATTCACTTTGCCTGATTTTCCTGCCAGAGCTTTCCGGTGGGTTCCATTCTGTTGCACGGGTGGGCACCAGTTGCGTTCAATCTACCAGCGCCTTCAATAGTGCATCCATGCCACGCAGTTGCGCCGAGAACTCATGGGCACGCGGATCGCGGTCGCCGACGAGTTGCATGGTTTGGGCGTAGGGGTTCTGCTCGGCGCAGCTATATATTGCACCATGACGCAATATGATATTTACAAACATTGCTCTTTAGTGCAATATATAAACTCTATATCTTGCATCGAGATGCAAAGCCATGAAATCGAACTTCTCTGACCTCAAGCTCCGCCAACTCGACGCCAACCTCTCCCGTTGGCGCAGTGCCGACTTGCCGCCGCGTCCGCCCACCGGCTGGATCAAGGCTGTCCGCGAAGGTCTGGGCATGGCCGCGACCCACCTCGCCGCCCGGCTGGGCGTCACCACCTCCACCGTCACCCGGCTGGAGACCTCCGAGGCCGACGACACCATCAGCCTGGCCACCTTGCGCCGTGCCGCCGAAGCCCTGGGCTGCGAGTTGCACTATGCCCTGGTACCCAAGCAGTCCTTGGCCGACACCCTAGAAAGCCGCGCCCTGACGCTGGCACGCCAGCAGATGGCCGCCGTCAGCCACACCATGGCGTTGGAAGCGCAATCCACCTCGCGCGAGACCGTCGAGGCGCAGACCCGCGCCCTGGCCGAAAACCTGCTCAAAGGTTCGCGGCGCTCACTGTGGCGAGAGGCCAAGTAGGTATGGCGATCCAGCTCAACTATCCCCCCGGCGCGACACCTCTCGATGGCGATGAACTGGCCAGCCTGATCCCCGGCCACATCACCACGCAGGGCGAGTTGAACGAGTGGGAGCAACTCAACATCGTCCAGGGCGAGAACTGGGCACGCAAACAGCGCAAGGAAATCCTCAACGAGG
>Ga0194119_10002628_pt1 | contig 29964 bp, 35 predicted proteins | sample TA2MahC100mmetaG_FD_148620 | JGI IMG/M metagenome (GOLD analysis project Ga0194119, IMG submission 148620) | Freshwater microbial communities from Lake Tanganyika, Tanzania - TA2015018 Mahale Deep Cast 100m | ecosystem: Environmental > Aquatic > Freshwater > Lake | place: Tanzania: Lake...
AGAATGACGAAGACAGTCAAAACCGTCGTTTGACATTGGAAGACCTAGATGATGACGAAGACACCATCTTTGATGAAGATACTCTCGTTTCTTTTAGAATGTTTCAACAACGCATTAATGGCGAGGAAGTAGAGGAAGAACCCGCTGAAGAGTGGGAAAGTATTGACGAAGATTATGAAGGCGAACAAGTCATGCCAAGTGCAGATTATGTATCTCAAAAATTAACTGAACGTGGTATCACGTTTAAAGACTTAATAAAAGATATATTGTTCCAAGAGCATAGCAACTTTGGAGAAAACTATAATGAATATGCCCGTCACTCTTCTGAAGTTTATGGTCAATTTAGAGCTATAATTAGTCAGTATACTCCAGTTGAACAAGCAGCAGAAGCAGTAGCAGGAGCAGCAGCAGCAGGAGCAGCAGCAGCAGGAGCAGCAGCAGCAGGAGCAGGAGCAATTCATTATATTACTCCTCCATACATCGCTGAGACTAAATCAGTCGGAATACTTTATTTCCAAAACGAATTCATGTCTCAAACCTAATTTACACCCTTGAAGATTTTACAGCTTTGCGAGAAACTTGTGAAAACTGGTTCATTAAAGTAATTTGGTTTGGAAATATTATATATTGTTATTTGTACTACAAATTATATAAAAAATATAAAAAATATAAAAAATATAAAAAATATAAAAAATATAAAAAATATAAAAAATATAAAAAATATAAAAAATATAAAAAATATAAAAAATATAAAAAATATAAAAATATAAAAAAATATTTCTTTTCCTTTTTTATCTTTTTGATGTCTCCCGTAGGGTAAATCGGCGTTTCGGAGAAGCACAGTAAATGTTAAAAGGTGTAAAAAGCACTACGTAGTAAAATGAGACAAAATAATTATGGTGTAATGTGTTTTTTTTAGTTAATGTGTTTTATAATTATTAATATAAAAAATTGAATTAATTATAATATAATAAGACTTGTTAGTACGTACAATTTCCCACAAACTAGCATTAAAATGTTACATTCATTAAGATATGTATTGATTCAAGAAGAGCGTAACGGAGAAATGGAAAATATTATTGAACCGAATTTATTTGGTGCAATAATTGTTTTGAGTGCTTCTGCATTAGTATTAGGTAATATGTTTGTATACAATCTATTTTGTTATTTTGGTACCATAGTGAAATACTGTTGGACGACTTTAGGGAATTCCACAATACTAGGTAATATATTGTTAGAATTGGTTTTAATCATTCCAACTATAATTTCTGGTATTGTAATAATATTTTCGTTAAAAGGTATGGGGGATATGTTGGACAATGTATTCGCCAAATTAAAGAACAATCTCAAACAGAAAGATGAGAGAATTAAAGATCTAGAAGCAAATATTGTATCGCTTAAAGCAAATATTGTATCGCTTAAAGAAAATATTGTATCGCTTAAAGAAAATATTACAACACTTGAAGCGGTAAGTACAATAGTAGAATCTGGTGGTATTATTACACAGCAAATAAATTTTTAGTTACTATGTTTTATATAATGTTTTATAATTATAAAAAAATGAAATATTTATAAAAATAATAAATTGTTGTTGATGCTGTGAAAATCGGTGTTTCGGTGAAGCACAGTAAAAATGTTAAAAGGTGTAAAAGAATGAATGCATATTATAGTAATTTTATTTATATTTGTAATTTATATAAAAAATAAAAAATTGATTTTTTTTTCATATGTTATTAGGTTGTTCATATCAAAAATATATCATCAAACAGTTAAAAATCTTATAAAAAGTTTATTATGAATATTTGTCAAAAAAAAGTAAACACTACGGCGGCAGTCATAAGTCCAGTGTTTAATTGTTCGCCTTTCAGTATTCCAGACAGTCCGCCATATATAGGTATAAGTAATATAAAAAAAATAAAGAATATAAATATTTTAAAAGAGCTAGAATATCAGTATGATACGTTTTTAGAAACAAAATGCCAAATATTACAACTTCTGAATGTAATAGATGAAGTATTTGATATACGAGATATAATATTAATGCGCATTAATGCTTTAGAAAGACAGATGTATCATTATCGTCAATTACATTTACCACACAAATGTAATATCGCTTAAAGCCAAACAGCCAATAAATTGTTAGTTAATATGTTTTATAATTATAAAAAAAAAAAATGAAATATTTATTATATCTTTATTATGAATTATAAATTATATTACACAGAAAGCTTTTGAAAAGAAATGTCAGTTATTACTAGAAATCAATCTAAAATGATTGCTTCTCAAGAGAAGCTTATTATCCCACACAACGCTATAAATGTTAACCAATCAAACAAACGTGTTTGGTTTTTCAATGCAATGAAAAAAGCATTAGATTCATTAAAGCAAATTAATAATGAGAAAAATGCTATAATATGCTTTATGGATGACCATTATAATAAAGCTTATTCTTCTATTAGTTTAAACACACATTTGAAAGACAAATATAGAACAATTCATTTTGATAAAATACGTCACATAACAGAAATATTGTTCATGGTTAAAGAATATTTGCCAGAAATTCACGATATGTCTCTATCAATTAACAAATTTACCGAGGTGGTATACACTAAAATATATAAATTTTATGAAGAAATTCGTGTATCAGACATAAATCCAGAAACAGAAGATGAACATAAAGTAATAAATTGTTTCATTGGTGTTCTTGAAGATGTTGAAAAAACGATTATTCCTCTTCTTTCTAATGATATACAATTGAAACGTAGACTAAATCATAGAACCGCCAAATTAATGAACTACACTAGAATGAATACAATTTAGAGCAACGTGTATTTTAAATTCCGCGTATATCAGCAAGAACATATGAGCGCTTCTTTCATTGAGAAAGATAAACTAAATTCTACATAATGATGGGTCTAACTGAAGTCGAAGAATCTGAAAATTTATAGATTATAGTATGATGTATAGATAGGTATAGGTTATAATATAGGTTATATGTATAGTATAGGGGTTTATATATATATATAAATTAAATATTATTTTTTATTGAATAAGTATCATCCCTAATTTTACAATATATCGGTTATATAATTTGTATTATATTTTGTGCGAACTTAAATGTCCAAAGGTGTAAATTATTTGCCATATCTAGGGGTATCATTGATTAGTATATTTAGAGCAACGCGTATTTTATACCATTGAAGATTGAAAACGTGCCGTTTTCAATCTTCAATGGTGTAAACTTGTTTTTTGCTATCCAAATATATTTTCCTTGCTATATTGGACATATAAAAATCCATCAAGATCTTTGTGCAAATTATAAACTTGTTTAATGATGGAACCTCCAGAAAGAATTTGATTATTAACAAATAAAAAAATGGCTTCTTCAGGCCTTATATTCATTCTTGTTCTGATAACATAAATAAATTGTCCAATTGAAATGTAATTTGGTATAAGATATTTTCTTTCAATATTAGGACAATCTGTTTGATTGGGAGCTTTTTCACAAATAAGTGGTATTCTATCGGAATATTGAAATAATACTTGTGATGATTCTTGAAGCCTTTGTTCAAATGAAAATTCTTGTTTAAATTTGAATCTGGGATACATTTGTTTATATATAATATACAATAATACTTAAATTATGTTTTTACATAATTACACAGGTATTACCATTATGTAAAAATAGGTGATAAACTTCAAAAATACAATGTAATTATATTACATCTGTGTGAACAATTGTTTTATACTGAGATACTTCAGTGAGAAATAGACTCCATTTAGCTGTAAAAATAAGAATAAATCCAAATAAGAAAAATAATAAAGCAGTTTCTTCACTAATGTGTATTTTAGATAAATAAGGATGAAAATGATAAATAAGTAGAATAGCCATTGAAATAATAAAAATAAATTCAGTTAGTTCTTTCCAGTATACTAATTTTGAGTCTATTTTAGTAGCTTTAGAATTGATTGAATGGGAAAGAATTAAATGTCCAATAGCAGAAATAATAAATACAATTTTAATAAAAATAATAAAAAATATAAAAAAATCTAATGATGTTTCAAATTTAAGTGACATTTATACATTATTGTTAGAAAAGTTTATTTATGTATATTTGTTAGTAAGTTCTTGTCAAATGATGGGTAGAATATCTGTAATTTTGAACAGCTTCGGTAATTATATTAGCTCTAAAGTTCTTTTTACATCTTACACATTGTCTAAATGAACCTCCATCCGCAAAAGGGATAAGTGGTTTAGATTTTGTATTTGTACAATAAATACAAATAGGGTTATAACTAACCGTACCTTCATAAGTATTTGAATTACTATGATGAATTTTATAGGCTTGGTCTAAAGGTGTGTAATTCATTATTATATATAAAATAAAAATAAAAAAGTTTTAGAACTATAACTACATTTTGTCTCATTTTACTACGTAGTGCTTTTCGGTCGGTGTAATTTGTTTTTTACACCCTTGGTAATTTCACCCGTTAGGAAAACGCCGTTTCACGACATTAAAAAAAATCAAGTTAGTAATGGCAAATTGATATTATCTCACGCCTTTGCACGCTTATCACTATTTATTTTTTAATTGTATATCTATTTTTATATTTATATTTATATTTATTTTTATTTTTATTTTTTATTGTTTTGGTCTTTTTAAAATACTTTTTATAAGTATTTTTATAGTATATATATTTTTTTCTTGTTGTTTTTTTCTTTTTTCCTCCACTAGATATAGAATAATTATTTATTTTTATATATTTGAATAATTCATCTTCAGGAACTTTCTCATAAAATTCTTCATAAGATATTTCTTTGATTTGTTCATTGTCTATTAATAATTTTGTTAGAACAATTAATTGTTTATATATATCTTTGTCTAATATAGATTCTGCTGGTTTTTGTTCTTCATGTTTAACTATTTTATTTTCAATATTATCTTTTGTAATGTTATTTTTTTGAATTTCTGGTTTAGATATATCTTGGTCTAATATAGAAGATTCTACTGGTTTTTGTTGTTTATGTTTAACTATTTTTTCAATATTATCTATTGTAATATTATTTTTTTCAATTTGTTGTTGTTTAATTTGTTGTTGTTCACTAAATTTGTTTTTAGGAAATAATATATGTCCTCCCCATAACAATTCATTTGGTCTTAAAATTACGTCAATATCGCCTGTATTTAATATATTTCTAACTAATTCACGTAATTTATTATTACAATTAAATTGAGAAATATTTGCTTCAAATGTTATAACTATATCAACATATTTAAAATTATATGTGGTCATATAGGTATCAATATCCGTGCCAGTTATAAAATATTGTTGTTGTGGATCAATTAAATATAATTGATCATTATCTCCATTATACCAAAAAGATACAAAATGGCCTACTAAATTTTTTGTATTTTGAGTGATATCTTCCTTATATAATTTTACAGGAATAAAATTAAATGGTATTAATGTTTTATCAATTTTACATTGAATTAAAAAATTAGATAATTTTGATAATGTAAAACGTAAAACTAAATATTTAAAAATGCGTCTATTTTGTTTAATAATTATATAATTTAAATAATCAATAAAAGAAAATATTGATGTTCCAGTAGATGGTAGACATACCGCTAAACTTCGTGATATTTCATCATTTATAAAATTATAAAAATTTAATATATTAAATGCACAACCTTGATATTGAATTTTAGCCAATGGTTCTTTCCATTTAGATATTTTTTCTTCCATTTTATTTTTATCCAAATTAAAAGATAATAAAATTGGACAACCATAATCATTAATTTGTACTTCATTAAATTTTTCTGGTTTAGTAAAATCAATGATATGTTTAAATTTATATACATCAACCTGACTAGTTTCTAATGATGAACTTTGTTTAGAACATTGTTCTGAAAAAGATCTACAAGTAAAAATTCCAAGAGAACATAAATTTATATTAATAGGCAAATAATTCATAACCTGTTTTTGTTCATTCATTAATTTATAATGTAAATTATATTTATCAATATACTTTTGTATAAATCCTTCTATTTTTGAATATGTTAAATAAGTTACTTTGTTGGGATTTATATTTATTTCTCTATAAATATCATTCCAATTCATTATTTTTTCAACAAGTCTCATTTCTTTATTTGAATGATTTACTTTGAAATGGTATAACCCAATAATATTTATTAGAGGGTCATCTTCATTGTTAACACCATATAGCAATGGTGGTAAACAAATCGAATAATATTGTCTATTTATAATTTTACCAACTATTTTTTCTCGAACACCTAACAAATAATCATTAGCTTCATTAGCTGCTTCAAACGGTGAAATATTACGTAATAAAGTATTATATGTTAATTTTGGATTACCATCATGATGAAGATAAGAATTTAAATTAGAATTAGAAAATAAAAATCTGCCATGTGTTGTATAAAACAATAGTTGTTGAATTCTTGTTATTGTCTCAAACCGATAATATTCAGTAGTTATTGTCATTCCATGAGATATCCAAAGGAAATAATCATCTTCACGAACAATATTTATATTTTCATGATTTTCTGTATTTATATCTAAATTATCATTTTCATTTTCATTTGTATTATTATATTCAATATCCATTAGTGAGTTATCTGTATTTTCCATTACTTTATTTACTATATACTATATACTATATATTTTTTATATTATGGAATTTTTTTATATTGTTTCAAAAACAGAGGTTTCAATATGTGGTCTTTTCATACCTGTTAGTAAAGTTTGATTATAGCAACTCCGGTGTAAGTGCTTGTTTACTTGTTTCTCTAAATTATAAAAACAAAATTTTGTTCCATTTTCACAAGTTTACGAAATGTTCAAAGGCGTATATGTGTCGCCGAAATGCCGATTGTCAATAAGCAACATAATTAGTCCAAATCGCAAATAAAATAGTTAGGATAATAAGTATATGGCTACAAAAGCAAATATTAAACCAATAATTTTATTATTGGTTAATTCCACATCAAAATACATTATACTTGGAAATAAAACTATTAATATTGATATTATTTTAACTAATGAAAATTCAGTTAATATATCGCCTTTTTGAAGCATATTAAAATAACTATAAACTAAAGCAATGTCTGATAATGCTACAAGTAACAAAAAATATATATTTGTATATTTTACAAATAATTTAATAGATATTATTGTTAGTGCACTAAAAAATGATGCTAATAATACATATTTATATAGTTGTATATATTTTATAATCATATAAAATATACAAATATTATTTATGTTACTTATTGTTGGAACATTTTAATACATTCCCACAACTTTGCTGATTCATCTAAAGTAAAAGCGCCTCTTTTTTGAGCTAAGTTTAAGAAAGTTACTATCAATTGTAAAGCATCTTGTTGTGTATTAAGAGGAATATCAACAAGTCTTACTTGCTTCTTTTCTCCTCCAGCAGTTTTTAATTGTGTAGTAGATTCAGATTCCATTACTATATTTTAATTTATAGTATCTAAATACATCTAAATACTTATTTAATCAAAATATATAACGCAAAATCTTATAAATTTTATACATTCTACTATACCAAAGTGAAAAAAAATTGATTTTAAACTAATAAAGTTAACACATCAATACCAGCAATACAATAAATAATGTCTGATTTTAATAAATCTACCAATAATTTATCTATGGAAGTTGACTCTAAATTTCCATATTCCCCTCCATCTATGAGATGTCAGCGTATAATTGAATACACATTTATTCGTTTCCATAGTGATGTAATCGAACACCCAATTAAAATATTTTCCGATGAAGAAACTGAATATAAGTTTGGAATCTTAGATATAAAGATTCGTACTGAAATTCCTATCATAAGCAAACATACTCATATATTCTTCACAATAGATGCATCAGCTTCAATGCGTGATATGTGTAGCGATGGAAGAAAAAAAATTGACCATATTCATCATACATTAGAAAATATGTTGCGTATATTTCATGAAAATAAAGAATGTAATATCTCAGTTCATGTTCAATCATTTGATACAAATGTGAATACAATTATAAAAAATGTTCCTGACATTCGTGAATCAGATATAGAGAAACTAATACTTTTATCGCATAAAATTATACCAAATGGTTCAACAAATATTGAGGCAGCATTAAAAAATGCTACAACAGAAATATCAAATTATCGCAAAATTAATCCAAATGATGAAATTGTTCATATCTTCCTTACAGATGGAGATATCACCAATGGTTCAAATGATTATGATTTATTGCTTGAATTGGTTCCAAATGATTGTACAAATATATTTATTGGATATGGAATAGAACATAATTCGCAACTTCTATCGCATTTATCAAAAAAAAAAGGTAATGAATACAGATTTATTGATGCGTTAGAAAAAGCAGGGATTGTCTATGGAGAAATAATTCACGGACTTCTCTATAAAGCTATAGAAGATGTAAGTTTGACTGTTATAAGTGGAGAACTTTACGATTATCAAACAAATACATGGGTTACAACACTACAAATTGGAAATCTACTAAGCGAACAATTAAAGACATTTCATGTTCGCTCTATAAATACACTTGATTGTAATGTGTCTATATATGGAAAGTCTGTTGTTCAAACAAGACAATTTGAGACTATTAATATTTATGGTGTTCAAGCTACTAGCATACCTATATTATTTCAAAGCTCATCTAATGATCTTAGTGTCTATATATTTAGACAAAAAACTCAAGAACTTCTTTACAATGCAAGAAAAATTTCAGAACAATCCAATATACAAAACATAAGTTTTAACTATATATATTTAAATGAATTGAGAAATCAAGATAGTTTTACAAAATTATATGAACAATCTAAAAATATTAAACAAGAGCTTAGCGAGTTCCATAAAATTATGCTTAACTATATGAAGGAGAAACATCTTGAAAATGACCCTATGTTGAAAATGTTGTGCGATGATATTTATATTTCATATAAAACTACAGGTACTTCACTTGGATTTATGTATAATATTGCTAGACAAACATCAAATGGACGACAACAAACTTATATGTGCTCCGCAACACATACTCAAGAACTATATAATAATAGTTTACCAGAAAAAACACAATTACATAGACAAACAAATTTACAAAATGTTAACTTCTCAACTCAAACAGATGTATTTACATTTATAGATGATTTTGATCCGCCTGTAATGAATTTTGCGGATGAAATAGATAGTTATGTTCCAACACAAGATTTCTTGTCACCATTTTCAAGCGATGGAGTTGTTACATTAATGAGAGAAGTAAGTGGAAATTATTCAATTGGTCGTACTATCCCTGATAATGAGGATGATAAAGAAGAAACTGCTGAAAATTAAATTTACCATTTATTCTAGTTCCAAAAGAATTAAAAGGTGCATATGACATACCAGAAAAATATATATATATCCAATAAAAAAACACGAAAAATCAATTATCTTATAATTTTTGTAAATTATATAATTTATATATAAATGATATAAACATATATCATTTATATCATTTATATCATGAATAATCTTGAATTATTAAAAGTGTATAATTTTGATAAAAAAATTAGATGTGGTACAAATAATGATGGTGGATATGTATTAGCCGAATTGGATGGAGAATATGATTGTTATATTTCTGCTGGAATATCAAATGAAGAAAGTTTTTCACGTGACTTTATTAAAAAGTATAATATGTGTGAGTATAGTAGCTTTGGTTTCGATGGAACGATAGATAGATATCCGTATGAATACACAAAAAATATATCATTTATTAAAAAAAATATAAATAGTTTTAATGATGATAATAACACTAATTTATTGTTTTTAACTAATAAATATCATAATATTTTTTAAAAATAGATATAGAAGGTGGAGAATATCCGTGGTTATTACAAATTGATGAAACTCAATTAAATAAATTTAAACAAATTGTAATAGAGTTTCATGGGATTACAAACAATGGTTGGAATTGTGATTATAATGATAAGGTAAAATGTTTAGAAAAATTATCAAAAACACATTATATCGTACACGCACATGGTAATAATTATGGACCAGTAGTTAATGGTATTCCTGATGTTATTGAATTAACTTATGTTAACAAAAATTATTTCAATTCAGTTCCAGAATTAAATGCACAGTCTTTACCTATTTTTAATTTAGATTTTTCAAATAATATAAGGTTAAATGATATTAATTTAAATTTTTATCCATTTGTTAAAAACGGCGTTTTAAATGTCTAATGGTGTAAAATCTTCAAGGGTGTAAAGAAATGAGTATTCTTGACAAATTTTTTAAATTCAATTGTTGCTGTTCGTCCAACTACAGAACAAATTGAAAATGCTTCTAGACTTATTAAATTTGGTGATATTAAAAATACATCATCTGAATATTGTCCAATATCATTAGATGAATTTAATGATGATGATGAAGTTAGGCAGTTGTTACAGTGTAAACATATTTTTCATCCTACACCATTTCAAGAATGGTTCTCAGAACATGTTTTATGTCCTGTATACAGATATGATATAAGAAAGTATAGTTCAGTTTCTAGAATAAATACAACAACTAACAATACTACTAGTGAACAGACTACAGACATAAATAATACCCAAACTATAACAGAAGAATTATATAATTAAATAATTTTTTATTTTTGAAATATAAAAAATTATAAATTCCAAAGTTGTTTCCAAGGTTCACTTATCGAATCATCCCCTTTAACCGAAGGTAGTTTTGGTTTAATATTAAGTTTGAATGGACAACTAAAGTCTCTTGGAGAATTAAAAACAACACATGGATTACAAGGTCCTTTGACAAAACTAAATCCAGGCATTTCTTTTGGGATATCTTCTGGTTTTACATAAGTTGTTGTTGAATTCATATACCCATTCCATAAATTCATTCCAGTATATACTTTTTTTTTCATATGTGAACTGTTAACTGAATCAGTAGAACATTTAATAGTATTATTCATATTTTTTGGCATCCCATCTGAAACCCCAAGATCACCGCCATATAATAAAAAATGTCCTTCTTTTGTATTCCATGCTAATAATTCTCTAATTGCAGTTTGATTATATATTCTCATAGCATAATTAAGAGCATATTGTGGGTAAATTTTAATAATTGGATTTGTCCAAACTTTTTCAATATATAAGTTTTTTAAATCATCAGGCCAAGACCAATATCCAGTTTTAAGATATTCTTCTACTTCAGCAGGATTTACTTGTCTTTGTAATTGTTCTAAATCAAATTGATAAACATTTTTATTCATGGTTGTTTGGTAATTATTAAATCTTTTAATTAAATCAGGCGACCAAGAATATGTATGATATTTTAAAAACCCATCTTTTGTTTTAGTATATATATTAAATAATATTATGCTGATAATTATGATTATAAAAATAAGAATTGTATAAATATATTTCATGTTAAAATATGATTATAAAATAATTTACAGATAGAATTGTTCTATGGTCATATGTGAAAATCGCCACAAAACAATAATTACAATAGCAAGACCAATAGATAAATTAATATTATACATTGCAGCTAAGAAAATAATAGCAATAAGAATTAAATGTCCTAAAATTGTATCAAATAAATTAACAAAAAGACTTGGTACGGCAAACATAACAATCCATAAAACAATTAATAACGTAAACAATCCAATGACTAAATTGAGATTTTTACGAGAAAATAAAGCATCAAATGAAAATTCCATTTATATATTATATATTATAAAAAAAAATTGAATGTAAACCACTTAAAAAGAACTTACAATATAACAGTAGAAGTATGAATAGATTACATATAATAAACTTAATTAATCCTTCATGGTATACACAAATTAATGAATTTTTAGAAGAACATCCATCATTTAATAAATTAATTCCAATTGTGGCATTAGATGAATATCCAAACGGATTTAATAAAAATCCTTTTGAGAATGACAAAGATGCCCCCCGAAATATATTTGAAACAATTTTATATGGATTAGCTTTTGCAGGAGCGGATATTGATTATGGAAAATCACAATATTTATTAATGCTTAATTATTTTAGAAAATGTGATGTATTTACGGAAGATATGAATATGCCAGAAAATGCTCAACCTAAAAAAATTCCCATTTACAAAGCTCTTGTAAATAAATTACTTGAGAAAGAAATTATTGTTAATGAATTGAAATATACTGAGGAACACATGAAAATTATTGAGAGTGTAGAAGGTATGACAGAATGTACTGTGACTCTTCTGTATTTATTGTATGATGTTGTAACAAGTGATAGATGTCTTCCTTATGGCGACAAACAATTTAAAAGAGGTATGTCAATGTTTTATGAATTAGAAAATCCCACAAAAGATGAATTAAAAGCAATTACTGACACATGGACGAATAAAAAAGTAGGATTAATGTTTATTGTTCAATACGCACATTATTCAGAATTTGTTGTGTAAAATAAAATAAAATTTATTATAATTTTTTTATTTTTGTATGAGTAAAATATCACTTTCCAGTAGAACCAAATCCACCAACACCTCTTGAAGTTGATGGACCAAGTTCTTCAATACTATTAACAATATTTACATAAATTGGAACTAATCCGGGAGCACAAATTTGTAACATTCTTGAGTATTTTTCCATATACCAATCAAATTTCCTATCTCTATTACTATTAGTATTATAAATACAATCAAACATTCCAATTAAATTGCCTCTATATCCTGCATCAATAATTCCTTGATTATTAGCTAATCTTAAAGGAGTTTTTGACATACTAGAACGAGCATATGTATAAAATGGTGTAAAATATGATTTAGTTTGATTATACATTTGAGCACAACATTTAATTTTAAAATCAATTTTATTTACTTGAAAAGACATATCTGTACAACCTGTAGAATAAAATCTAGTTCCTTCGTCATAAATATCATCTTCATTAGAAGTTTTGGGCAAAAACAGGTCAAACCCAGCATCATAAAAATGTGGGTCTTCTAATATTTTTGCATTGTGTTTGTCAGCAGATTCTACATATAATTTCTTCAGTTCTCCATCATTACTATCATCAATAAAAATAGATAAATACATAAATTGTTCATGAGATGATTTATTCTTAATAGAATAAATAAAATCAAAAAAGCTCTGATTTACGGTAAATTCCATATGTTATTAAATTTATAAAATTAGCTTTAAGCTATTTACACTTGTAAATATTTTACACCTTTAGACCATTTTATAATTTGTAAAAACGTGTGAAATGTCCAAAAGTGTAATAGACGAATATAATGTTCCATAAGTTGCTACAAATCTTGCGCAAATTATGGAATAGGTTCAAGTTGCGTAGGTGTAGGTAATCTAGTATCTAACTGATATTGTTCATCTTGACATGTTATTGAATCACTACAACTGAAATAGCGGTATAAAATATTAATTAAATATTGTTTTGGTCTTGATAACGGGTTATTCGTATACCTCGCATAAACTGCTTGCAAATCTCGTAAATTAAATTTATTTAATTCTATTTTAAACACAACTTCAATATCATATGGGTATTGTTTCATCATATTATTATAAATAATATACATTCTTTCATAGAGCGTACCAATCTTGGGATGTGTACAATATTTAATATTATGGTAATTTGAATTACAAAATGAACAATGCATTTTATTCTTATTAGCAGTAACTTAATGACAATTGATATATTCACGTGTATCTATAGTAAAAAAAAACTCAATTTTTTTATACTCATTTATTACACATTTTTACATTTACAAATCATCATACAACTTATTCCCATACATTCCTTTATCTGTTTCGTCCATTTCAGTACAGATGTCTATATCTATTACTAGAGTATCATATAACTAACTATCTTGATTGTTTTGGCACAATAACCTGTCAACTAATTCTGGAACATTGTTTTACGTCCTCTCACAAGATAACACTTTTTTAGCGGAGGCGAAATAATGTTACAACTATGCTCAAAATAATCAAATTGTTCATTAAACCGCTCGGTTAATGTATTATCTGAATTATATTGAGGACTGCTTTTTGGAGGAGAATTCAAAAGTGGGTGAGGTTCAACATTGTGCTGAAAAGTATGAGCATTCGGATGCAACAAGTCGTTAGAATTTATGCTGTCATTACGAGACCATTGTCCACTAATATGTTGTTTCAAATGGGTTGCATTATGCTCTTCATCGTTTTGTAGGAGATTATCTGGACTGGTATTACACTCATTAGAATCATCATCATGTCTACGATTATTTTCATGGTTGACACTTAAATCGCAGCCAAACTCATAATCAACGTGAACTCTTGAATGCTGAGAAGGGTATTTTTCTTGTAAATCAATAGAAGGGGTCCATTTACTGGCAGATACCTTCCAAAACCAAGGGTTATCGTAAACAATTTTAATTTCCTTACCTGATACTAATTTTCTCCTAATGTTCTTGGCATTTTCATTCCAAAACCACTTATCAAAATGAATATACACTCGCTTAAATGAGACACCCTTCTCATTATTACAGTCCTTAATATCTATACGACTAATATTACCAAGTGCAATACAATCAAATACTTGACGAATCTTGTATTTAGTAATATTATTGAAGACACGAGGGATACAGAGAGAAGGATGAGATTCAGCGATGTATTTAAGATTAATAAAATCTACTTCGGTCATTTTTAAATCAGTTGAGAAAGTAAACTATAATAAGATAATAAGTTAAATCATTGAACTTAAAAACATTTCAATTTTTTTATCAGTTTTTATTTACCAATGTAAAAAAGTTAGTAATTGTTATGAGGTTTTTACACATTTGGACAAATTATATAATATACAATTAAACAATTTTTTTAGTTAACAGTATTTTGTTTACAAAAAAAAAAAATTGAAATACTTAACTTATATTTATGATGTAAATATTAACAACTATACTGCTTTCAACTTAAAGTTTACATAATTGCCAACAAAATGTATTGCAAAGTTAAGAATGTTAAGGCGTATGCTCCTGTTAAGACATACTGTAAAGTGTGTCACGATGCAGGTAAGCCTGAAACTGAATATCGTTCTCATTTCACTAGAGAGACTCGTGACCCTAACTCAAATGTTACTTGTCCCACTCTTTTGTCTCTTGAATGTCGCTACTGTTACAAGAATGGCCACACGGTCAAGTATTGTCCTGTCCTCAAGAGCAATGAAAAGCAACGCAAGCGCAAAGAAGTTCATATTACTCGCAACACTGAGTCAGTACAAACCGCTGTTTTAAATTCTAAAGGTAAATTAACTAATCATAATACATTTATTTGTTTAGATTTAGATTCAGATGAAGAACCGCTTGTTGTCCAGAATAAAGTAAACCATGAGTTTCCAGCGCTTTGCTCTCCAGAACTCACTCACACTCACATTCAGACAGTTTTTCCAAACTATGCAGCTGCGTTAACTAAACCAGCTGTGCCTAAGACTGAAATTGTCGTAGTTCGGAGTCATGAAGCAAATGCTGCTCCGTGGACTTCTAGTGCTCCAAAGACTTCTTATAATGCTCCAAAGACTTCTTCTAGTGCTCCAAAGACTTTTACCATGAAGTCTTGGGCTGACTGGTCTGACTCAGAGGATGAAGATGATGAAGATGATGAAGATGATGAAGAGTATATCGTTCCTAATAACCGTTACACTTCTACAAGCTCATCTCAGTCTTTAGAACCAGCTGACTATTATGAATCAGACTGGTAAATAGTAAAAAAAGAGTAATAAAAAAAGAGTAATAAAAAAAGAGTAATAAAAAAAGAGTAATAAAAAAAGAGTAATAAAAAAAGAGTAATAAAATAGTAAAAGAGTAATAAAAAAAGAGTAATAAAAAAAGAGTAATAAAAAAAGAGTAATAAAATAGTAAAAGAGTAATAAAAAAAGAGTAATAAAAAGAGTAATAATAAAAAAGAATAAAATAAACAAGATGAGACCAAACTTGTCCACAATACTCTTTTTTATCGTAAAATAAAATTGAAATAAATGTTCAATATTATAATAACAAATATTATAACACTTAACAATCAAACGACTCAGTAATATGTATCTCTTATCTGTATTCACTAATATTAAGACCCAAATGTTTGGTTCTAATAGACAACCTCCCAAGGAAAACACTCAAATAATGTACACCGAATATACACCAGATCTTGAGGCTAGCAAAGGCGGTGTAAATAAACAAATAAAGGAACAACAATTGGCATCAGAATTTATTTATAAAAAACAATTGAATTATGATGTAGAAAAATGCAATGGTAACATTATTTGTGATGAAATGTCAATTTATATGGATGGTTATGAAAAGTATGAAATTATAGAAAACTATGTTTCATTTATGCATATTGTTAGTTATCTGGCAACCCCTATTTTTGAAAGGACATTATTAAGTTTACCATATACAATATATGATGTAGTTAAAACTGTATCCGATTCTAACAGACAGTCTTCTCCCTTATTGGAATAAATTGGAATATAACAATTTTTGTAATGTTTTCGTTAAACTAATTAATTTTAAATATATTTTTTTAACATTAATGACAAATTCTTATAATTTAGTAATACTAAATGACTTCACATTCAGTTTAAAAATACATGGAGATTATAATAATCATATATATTATAGTATCCAACAACTAATAAAAACCTCCCATTTTGATTATGAAACTAACAGTATTATTTTTTCTGCCGAAAATGTTAAATCTTTTAAACAGTATCTTTTAGAACAAAAAAATAAAACAATATCGCATTTAACATGTATTAGATTTATAGATAACATTACGAAACAATTATTATATCTCAAACATTTGGGATTTGGATTTTATGGTTTTAATGTTAATGATATAGTAACAATAGACAATACATTTATTTTATGTAGTACACAATATATGTTACCTTTATACGATGAATGTTTTATTTTTACATCTCCAATAAAAATGCCTTATTTTTCAAGTCCAGAATTATTTAATATAACAAGTTTGCCATTCAAAGTAAGTTATAAATGTTGTTACTATAGTTTAGGATTATTAGTTGTGTTTTCATTACTTAATATTTATGTGTTAGTTGACAATGAATTAAAAACTTTTGAAAAAATTGATAAAATACTTGAACCATTATATAATACTAAAATCTATTGGTTCTTAAAAAGATGTTTTGATGATGATATAAATAATAGAAAATTATTGTTACTCTAAAATAAATTATCTATATTTATGATATATGTCATTAGCTACCTTTAAAAAAAAATCAATTAATAGTGCATCTAGTGCTACTAAAATATCTGGTAAGCCAACAAATGAGTATTGGATATATCAAGGTCCTTATGGTAAAAAAGGTAACTTACCTTCTATAATTTTTAATGCCAGTTTGGTAGGTCCTGATGGTATTGTAGGAGGAAATTATTATACCGCTTCTAATTCTGGATTTTCGGTCACTGGTTCTCATAGAAATATAGGTGGAGTTGGTAAAAGTATGATATTTAGTAAAAGTGCGACCCCATATCGTGGTGTTTATCCCAAGGGATGGGGAGGTTCTAAAGGTCGTTATCCAGATGGGCCTAATCAAGTTTCATTGAATATAAACAATGTACTAACAGGTGTTGCAGTTCAAAATGGTATTATAAAACCGCCTGTTTTAAGTACTAAGGGTATGTTAGAACGTAGATTTAGATGGATTAATTCAGGACAATATCCTAACTGTTGGGTTCAACCTGATTATACGGGCAATCAAACAGATAGTGCAAGTCAAGGATTATATATTCAAAATAAAGCTGCTGCTAACTATTGTCAATATGATGTTAATACTTCAGAAAAATACGTTGATTATTTTGTTCGTTGTGGTTCAACAGGATGTAATACAACTCCTGCTCGTGGTTATACTATGAGTATTCAACAAGCAAATGCGGCTTATACAAAAACTCTTCATCAACCAAAAGATGCAAGTGATTATACATTACGTATTCAAAGAAGATGTCAAAATCCAGTTGGGTTTCAAAAACCATTTCCATATGCTGTCCAAACTGGAACTGGTGTTCTTAGAGGAGGTATTACTGTTAATAATGTTGCTAATGCATGTAATACATCTAATAGTGTTTTAACTCCACCCGATTGGTACACAGGTGCAGCAATATTGAAAGCAGATGGTTCAAAGACAACATTGAGAGATCAATTAGAAGCTTTAATAAAAAATGTATCACCATAATTACATAAAATCTCTGATGATGTTCCCTTAATAATTTATATTGTTTTACTAGCGATAATTTGTAAAACATAAAATATTTTTAGTATTATCAAAAACAGTTGAAGATAAAACAATCGTGTTTGTATTACAAAATGGACTAAAAATGTATATGAAAAATAAATACAATATTGATTTGTTTAGATATCCAGATGAAGCGTATATTATTGAATATACAAGTGGTAGAAAAGTAATAAAAATATTAGAAAAAAAAGAACAAAATGTAGAGGGGTCCGTAGAAACTAAATTATGGTCTGGGCCTTCGCTTAAAAGAGAGTATGAATTAGTTTTGGGTGCAGAGTTTGAGGTGTTTTATGGATTTTGCGTAAGTGAGTTTTTGAAAAATAAACTTATTTCAAACGAAAAAAAATATACAATATTAAATACAATATTTAATGAAACTAATATTGTTGTTTTATTTGGCGACGATGAAAACTATTTTGAAACATTTGATACATGGTTTAATAATTCTTTATATATGGAACTATTGGTAATTTAGAAGATATGTCAGATTATTATAAAAATCTTACAGAAATAGACCTAAATGATGTATTATCATTAAATGTTATATTTTCAGTATGGGATACATATTATAATGATGAATCCAAAGACCTATATTTTGTGGGAATAAAAAAAGGCAATTATAATTTCAATTCTTTAGAAAAATATGTAAAAAATGGCGTTATAAATACTACAAGTAATATCGGCGTTTGAAATGTTAAAAGGTGTAAAACTATTTTCCTAAATTTACTAAATATTTAGTTTATGAAAAAAAAGAATTGGAGAGACAACAACAAAAACTGATGAAGGAAGAAAAACTTAGAAGAAAATATTGTTGTATTTGTGAGAGAAATGGGTTGGAAGTTGAATTATTTTGTAGTGTTTACATCAGAGGGTTATATTGTGATGATTGAATTATACCATTATTCTTCTTCTCTTGTAAAATAATGTAATTACTGCGTTTCGTGTATGTTTCAACTCTTCTTCTACAAGCAGTATATTTGAAGAACTTATTATTTTCATCAATCATAGTAATTGGTCTAATTTTACCAGGGTCTAAAATATAAAATTCTATCTTCATAATTTTTAATTTTAGTTAATAATTCTTAAAAAAAATTTCTTTAAATTTAAAATCTTTTTGTCCAATTTCTTTTATTGAATCCTTTGGAATATCATATAATTCATAATAATCTTCATAATAAGAATCAAAATCACTCTTTTTTATTTCGTTTGTTTCATCTTTAAATGGATCCATTAAGTTTGTTATAAAAGAATTCATCTGCTCTGGATTTTTAAATTTTGTTTGTGTATCACTAAATGTATAATATAGCCCATTTCTTTTACTTTCTCCATCTCTAATTTCTTTATGAAACATCTGATCAATTATTGAAAATGCTGATTTTAATAAAATTATATCACTCATTAAATGTCTCTTCTTTTTGAATAAATTAATTACAATTTTTGCTATAATTTTTGATTTGTTTACATTTAATTCTATATTACATTCATTACAAGATTTATCAATCTCAATCATATATTTTAAATGTGTAAAATATCGTATCTCGTTTTTAACATTTGTTAAATCTGTTATTAGTCTTTTTCTCTGATCTCCTATTCTTTTTATAACTGAAAATATGTTAGTATTATAAATAACAGGATATCTCAATCTTATTGTTCTCGGTATTATAAATTGATTTGTTTCTTTTATTTCAGCAATTTTCTTTTCAACATCATTTAATTTTTGTTTCATATCTTTTTCAATTTCCTCTCTTGTATTCATCACGCTCTTTTCTTTTGATGATAATTCTGCATACATTTTTTCAATATCATTCCACATTTCATTTCTTTCAAACTCTGTTAAATTATTTATTTTATCTTTTTCATGTACACTGGTTATTTTTTCCTTATATTTTTCCTTTAATTTTTCTAATTCATATTCTTCATTTTCTAATCCATTGTATCTAAAAAGCAAAATAGAACCAGAAGTAAATTCTACTGTACTTTGTAGTTTATCATATTGGTGTGATGATATTTTATGTGCTTCAGAAGCAGCATCTAACTTTAAATAATTAACAATTGCTAATAAAAATGAAATTAATCCATTTAAGGCAGAAATAAAAACTGGTCCCCAATGATATGAATTAACATATGATGATAAAACTGTGGCTGAAGTTGAAAATAATATGGAAGGCATCATATAACAATTCAAATGAGTTTCACAATATGATTTTGCCTCCATATATATAATTTTATGACCCTTTAAATAACTAGCTAAAATGTCTAAAGCACTACTATATTTGTGATTAATATCATAATAAGATTGATTTATTTTATATTCAACATCTTTAAACTCCAATTTTTTGAAAGGAGCCATATTATCTAACACATGAAGTAAATTTTCATCTTCCGATTCATAATCAGTATTATTTTGTTCATTTAAATTTAAATTTATATTTTCTTTTTCTAAATGTTTAATTTCTGGGGTTTTGTTAGTTAATGCACTATTAGTTCCCTCTTCCATAATACTTAAAATATCATTATTTTCTATTCCTAATAGTTTAGATATGTCTGGTAATTCATCAATAATATTATTTTCTATATATGTTGTCATATTTTATATATGAATATAAAAATATATTCAAAACATGTAGAAGACGAAGATAGAGTTATATACACGAACCAGATAATAAAATTGAATTATTTAATTTTTATTATTATGTAAATGTAAATTAAAGTCTATCATTTTATAAGGAAATACAAATGTCTTCAAATTTTACTTCATTAAAAACCGTTCCAATATCTATATCATTTAAAGAATATTATTTAGTAAATGGATGGGGATGGTTTGTTGATATAGAAAATTCTGAACCAATAAAACAGAAACAACACTTTTATGGTTATAAACAATGTCAATGTGTTATAGTACCAAAACCTATAAAAGAATATCCTATTATTCGTTCTATGAAGTCAATAAAAAATTTACACGAAATATCAAATAAATTTGATATTAATGATGATAAGGACAAAAAACAGGATAGAACAAATAATAGTAGTTATTGTAATATTATTACACATACAATAGGGCTAATAGGGATTGTTATATGTTGTTATTATATTACTATATAACAATATAACAATATAACAATATAACAATATAACAATATAACAATATATTACTATATATTACTATATATTATTACTACTATTATGCTATTGAAATATACTATTTCTGTAATAATTATATTATTTCCAGTTATATTATTATCAACAGAATTAATTTTAAATAAGAGTATAAATAATGTTAAAATTGTATCTCTAGTAATAACAAATTTAACAGGATTATGTCCAGCATCATTGTGTATATATTACACTTTAACAAAACAGAAAAATATGTTTTTTGAATTTTTGCCTTTTTATTGTATAACAATAACAAGTGGAACATATCATTTATGTGATAAAATAAATAATAATAGTGTTTTTTGTATGTATGATATAAATATATTACATACTATTGATTTTTGTAACGCATATTTATGTGTTTCAACTGTTATAATATATTTAATAAAATTTGAGTGTATAACTTATTATCATAAAACACTAAGGTATATAGCACATATATACAGTAACATAATAATAATATTATTATGTACATTTTATAAAAATAATACAATATTCTATATTGCATTTGAATTTATATGTTTAATCATAGTTGTTTATATGAATTATAAAACATATGTTGCATTATTAAATAACGTCAATACAATGTTATTTTTAAAAATTGGTTTATGTCTTGAAATGACAGCATATATTGCATATGTATGTACTGTATATTATAATTATGGTATGAATAATTATTGGTGGATACATAGTTATTTTTGGCATGTTCCTAGTTTATTGGGAGCAATATTTTTTTATGAATCCATAATAATAAACAATATAAAATTTCCATTTTGGGTAGAAAGTTATAAATGTCTAACTTGTAATACAATGAAAATTAATGAATATAATTATATTTCTGTTAATGAATTTGGTATTGAATTGACGGATATTAACGAAAATAACGAAAATAACGAAAATAACGAAAATTATGATAATATATATGTATAGTATATGCAAATAACAACTTATTTTTCTTCTACAATTGATTGGTGTGAACCTAATAGTGAATATTCAATTATTATTATTGAATTTTGGAATTCAATATCATCTTTAATTATTTCTGTATTAGGTTTAGTCGGTATATATTATTATCCTGATACAGCAATATTATATCACACATTAATCCCCATAGGAATTACTTCTTTTTATTTTCACGCAACATTATCAGTATTAGGTCAATTATTAGATGAATTATTTATAGCATATAGTATTGTGATATCATTACATTATGTTAATAATTACATATATAAAATATGTAATCCTTATTTTTTAATACTACTAAATGGCACTCAAATAATTGTCTTATTTATAAACCCAAATATAAATCGGTTTATTTTATTTATGTATGCTGGATATTGTTATAAAATTATAAATCATATAAAAAATACAACATCTACGAATTTATCATTTAAGTATATTACTATGTCTCAATATATTTTCATCATAGCATTAACTTGTTGGGTTATAGATTATGTATGTTTTATTTCTATAAATTTACACGCAATTTGGCATATATTAATAGGAATATCTACTAGTTATATATTCAATGCTTTGCGTATTGTAAAAAATAACAATTTGTCAATAGTATAAGTAACAATATATAATTTCTAAAAAATATTTAGTGGTTGATAAAAAATCATCATATAATGGGTGTAATTAAGTTCGCCACACTGTGATTTGCCAAATAATTCACCTCTTGGATCAATTTGATATTTAAAATAAAATGGGTAAGAAACATTTGTATCAATAGAAATATTTGGACAATTATTACAAGAAGTTAAAGTACATGGAGTTGGATTAACTGTTGGGTCAATTTCTTGTACACAACAAACATCTGTTAAATTCATTTTAGTGTATTGTCCAACAATAAGATTACTTTTATTAACTGGTAAAATATTACAATTATCTAAACTTCGTGTATAACGTCCAATATTGAAAGAATTAATTATATTGTAACTCGGTGCAAATTTTATTCTTTTACATCTAGAATGTGAGTTACTGAAAGTGATAACTCCTTTTTTTCTATTAATATAATCACTTTGATAAAGATTTTCTCTAATAGTTCCGAAAGTGGGTTTTGCTGAAATAGTTTTAAATGCGTGTGCCATTTATATATAAGTGATAAAATTATGTTTCCGTGTTTTATTATTATGTTGTATTTTATGTTTTTGGGTTTTATTAGAAATATTTGTTAGTTTAAGATGTTCAATAAATGCGATTTTAAGATATTGTCTTGTAGTTTTAGTTGCAAGTGCTAAAGTTTTATAATCTTGGCTATTTAAAAATTTTTCAAGTGTCTTACCTTGATAATGAGTATTAAATGGAATATAAAAAGTGTTAGGACCAGCGCCAAATTTGCCTGAATAATCCATTTTAAAGTCAAGTTCAGGAGAAATAGAAAAAATAATGGCCTTTTTAATGCCAAACCCAACTGCTAATTTTGGATTGTTAGTTTGTATAGTTTTGGAAGGTGTAAAAATAACAGAGTATTGATTGCCTTTATAAGATTTTAAATTTTTTCCTCGATTATAAATAACATTATTTCGTTGATTACTAACAAATTTATTTATTAATTTTTCAGTGTGAGGGGTCCAATTGCGTATTGGATTAACAGGTCTATCTTTTAATTTAATTTGAAATGTTAGTTGTTCATTATGTTCAATATTAGTGAATCCAATTGTATTAGTTTTGTGTAAAATAAAGTAACAAACTGGTTGTTGAATTTTATGAAAGAAAGATTGATTATTAGTATTGAAACTAATAAATGGTATATGATTTTGAATAATAATTTGATAAGATTGAGAGCCATTTCCTGAGAAAATATTATCAGGTACAACAAAAGAAAGATATCCTCCATTTTTAAGTATGTTAAATGATTTCAAAAAGATGCGTTCATATAGTTTACTTTTTCCTCCATTTATGCGTTTTCCGGCATCTGTGAGACCATAATTATCTTGAAATGGGGGATTCCCTACAATACAATCAAATGATATATCGTCGCGTCCTGTAAATTTAATGTCGGCTAAAAAGTCACCACAAATTATATTCAAATTGACCCCAAACAAGCTTTCACATATATTACAATTGTTTCTATTTAATTCTACCATATATAACATATTTTGTATTATATGTTTACTCCTTTTTTTTTCATTTGGTTCCCATTTTTTTAATCCGTTCATTAAACGTATATACACACATATCATAAAAAAACCAGAACCAACTGATGGATCTAACCATGTTAGTTTATGATTTGTCCAAACACTATTTGGAAACAAATCTAACATCTTGTTTATTAAAATTGGACTTGTAAAAACTTCTCCATATTTATCCTTTTCTATTTTTTTAATAGGAAGTTGTTGTTTCATAAAAACACTTATTTCTTCTTCATTCATTTCATTTATTTTCTTATACATTTTATAATATGGCTCTATAAATAAAAATTGAAAATATAAAATACTAATTGTTATTTATAGACTAAAATATGCTTGATAGATTATTTATCTGTTGTAATTTTTTTAGAACAAAAACAAAAAATGTTGTTCCTCCTGTTGTTAAACTAACAAATGAAGAATTATGTGTAAAATTAACAGACGAATGGTTGAATAATCTAACAAAAAATATAGATTGGAAAGATACAGTAAAATTTGTTCCTCCTGTTAAAAAAGGTATGGTAATTAAGGTTTATGACGGAGATACTATTACTATTGCATCAAAATTACCTTATCCAGAGTCGTTATTATATCGTTTCTCAGTGCGTTTGAATGGCATTGATTGCCCAGAAATTAAAGGAGAAGATGAAAATGAAAAACAGTGTGCTCAAATTGCTAAACAGGAAATGAGCGAACTTATACTGAATAAGATAGTAATATTAAAAAATGTAGAAACAGATAAATATGGACGTATTTTAGCAGATGTTTATATTGAAGATTTACATCTAAATCAACATATGATTGACAAAAGATTAGCAGTTACATATGATGGCGGAACTAAAATTAGTCCTAAAAATTGGTTGAAGTATTATTGTAATGGTGAATTCTTGTAATACACTCAGAATAATAGCAATTTTATATTATATTTCGTTTCATAATATAAAAAACGGCGTTTTTATAACGTGTAAAATATACCAAAGGTGTAAAAATATTTAAGTCATTTTACAAGTCATAAATTGTCTGGAATGATAAACAAAAACTATAATCCATATTATTCAAATTTAATATTCTTCCATATTCATCTAATAATTGTATTTGTAATTTTTGGATATCCACTGGACCAAAATATTGTCTTGGAGTACTTATTAAATTAAAATTATCCTTTGATAAATAATTAAATACACTTCCCTGTAATGATATACGAGCCAAAATATTTTTATTTAATATTGATGATGTAAATGCACCATAAAAACCATCCAATACACTATTATTAAAATCATCCACAACTAAATAAATATATTTTGGACCTAACAAATTTATAATACCTTCCGATACATAAGTTGTATTATTTTCATAATATCCATCTCTAAATCCCATTAACCAACCTAATTTTAAAGGTAACGGTGTTTGTCTATCATCATTTCCGTATCGATCTGTTAAAAAATTTATTGAGAATTGCGTTGACCCTGATGTTGAACCTACTATCATTTTACCACTACCACTTTTAGGACCTAAGCCACTTGGCGTATTCATATCTGCCAAAAATTGTATTGTATTATATGGAGCAGGAGCAGATGGAAACCCACTACCACCAGCCAAAAAGTTATTTATATAATTTTGTAAACCTAAATAATCATAATTTCCATCTGGAATTGTCACTACTAGAGGTTTAATACTAGGAGATTCTAAAACAAAAAAATTATTACCAAATACTTGAGAAATTGTATAAAATGTGGTTGACATCTCTAAAGCTGATAGTTGTAAACTAACAACTCCTGTTAATCTAATTGGAAGATCTACATGAAAATTTGATGATAATGTTGTATAATAATTATCTCTAAAACGCGTATCAATATTTATATTTTGACGTAAAATTCTCTTATTTAGAGGATTTATTGTACCTTGATAAAATTCACTTGGAGATGATTGTCCATATGGAGTTACCTCTTTTTTTATTATATTTGTTGAATCAGCACTTACTAAATCAGTCTGTTCTAATTTTTTATCTATATTGTATATATTGTCCCATTGTTTTGCTAATTTAGAAACACTTGTACTTGGGATTAAACTTTTTTTTAAATTTTCTATAAGTGATTTTTTAACATTATTTATAAAATTTAATGTATTTTTTTTTGTTAGTGCAATAATACTTTTATCACTTATTATATTTTGTCTTAATTTTGTTTCCTGAATTTCTATTATTGACTCATCATAATTACTTGGTAATTCAAATATATCTTCTAATTCTTTTATTGTATAGTTCTTGATATTTAAATCAAAATTTAGGTTCATTATAATATATATCAATATGAATAATTTTATATATATAAAATTCAAATATTTTAATTTATATATGAATGTCATATATACCATTATTTCCTTTAAAGAGCTTAAAAGAGGGTTAAAATATTAGAAAAAAATTGAATAAATTAAATAAAGATATTATAAAACAATATTGTAGATACATAAAAAATGTCACTAAAAATAAATCCTGTTTTAGAAAGTAGATTTACTCATCCACGTGATATACAAATTAAATTTTATAATATAGGTCATAAATATGAAATTTCTTGTGATCCTAATTCAAAGTATACATCAGTAACAACTTGGATTCATAAACATTTTTCAAAGTTTGATGCAGATGCTGTAATTCAAAATATTTTCAAGAGTAAAGGTTGGGGTCCTGAACATAAGTATTGGGGTCAAACAGCAGAGCAAATTAAAGCGTCTTGGAAATCAAATGGTGAGACTGCTTCAGTAGCAGGAACAAATTTACATGAGCGTATTGAAAATTTTATGAATGATAAACGATATAGATTTGAATATACGCAAAAAGAATTATATGAGATTTATAGTGTAGACTGTAAAGGAAAAGTAGATGAACAAGTAGAATGGGAATATTTTCTTCATTTTGTGCGTGATCATCCACAGTTAAAACCATATCGTACTGAATGGATGATATTTGATGAAAATTTAAAAATAGCAGGTTCAATTGATATGGTATATGAAAATCCAGATGGTACATTGTCAATCTATGACTGGAAACGCAGTAAGACTATTTCAAAGGTAAATAATTGGGATAAGTTTGCAATAAATCCATTAATTTGTCATATACATGATTCAAACTTTTGGCATTATGCATTACAATTGAATACGTATAAGGCTATTTTAGAACGTAAATATGATAAAATAGTCACAAAATTATGTCTAGTTGTCTTACATCCAGACAATGAAGAAAAAACTTATGAATTATTAGAGGTGCCTATACTAACAAAGGAAATACAAGAACTATTTGAGGAAAGAGAAAAAGAAGTGTATACATAAAGAACTTAAAAATATAAATTTTATATATTATATCTAATGTATAGTATCACAGAAATAATATGTCAGCTTTTATGTTTTATTATAGTGTTTAATTCAAAATCGGCTATAAATTATTTAAAACGTAATTGTAATTTTTTCAATGGAAATTTTCAACAGTTTTCTTACGAAGTTAACAAATTTATAAACACTTTAATTTTTTATTCAGATAGTGAAGAAGATAGTCCTCCAGAATTAGAAGATATAAAATTAGAAAATACCACTGAAGAGTTAAAAAAAGAACAAAAATTTGAAGAAAAGTATTTGGAAAAATTTAAAAAATTTTCAAATGAGTTTAGCTTTACTGAACTTGAATTAGAGCAAGAAAATGAGGAATATATAAAAATAAAAGTTGAAAATGAAAAAACAAGATTTGATACAATTCATGAAATTAAAGAAAAATTGTTTAAAATAAATGAAATTCAAGCAAAAGGTAATATGAACAACGACGGCATTAATATGATGTTAAATTTTTTTGAAATTGAGGAAGAATATCACGATGAACAATCCGATTTTGATATTGAAGAGTTATATCAGGATTTATTGAAAAATAAAGAAGATTTATTAAAAAAAATGGATGAAAGCGAAAAAATGATAATGACAGATGAAGAGATGCGTAAAAAAGCTCGTGATATAATAATTAATAAAAAGTTAGATAAATTTATTGATAATTATATTTTAGAGCATACCCCATTAGGAAATATTGTTATGAGATATAATAATTACAAGAAATCATTTGAATATTTTAGTAATAATTCCATACCGTACAGATATTTAGAGTCAGTTGGTAGAAGATATGTAATGACATATTGGTGTAAGCCAATATTTGTTGATATTGAGGAAGAATTAAAAAGAGCAGAATTTAGATATGAAGAAGATAAAAAGGAGGAGGCGGATAAAAAAATAGAGGGAGAGATAAAAAACAATCCAAGAAAGATTTTAGCTCAGTTCAAAAATTATAATAAGGAATCAAAAGATATTACAATGAGAACAATGAAAAATAGGTCAAATAAGAATACAGTATTGCCTCCACAAATAAAAGCAAATTTACCTGATGTAAATAAACAAGTAGAAAAACAATTATTAAAAGAGAATGCGAATAGATATACTTGGGAGGGACGTTTAACAAATTTTTGTCCTTTAAAGAAAATAGATAGAAAAGTTTTGGATAAAAAATTATCAATGACATATGCTGACTTTAAGAAAATACAGCAGGCTCAACAAAATAAAAAATAGGCATATTATAACAATGGGATATAAATCAAAAAAAATAAATAAAAGGAGATATTTTAAAAGACACTCACGTAAAAGAATGTATGGTGGAGATGATAGTAAATCTATAGATAATGAATTAAATAATTCATTGCTTTCAAAAGTAACTGAGAAAGTAGAACCTCCAACTGTTATAGAAAATCTAAAAGATATCGGTAATTTGGGTGTTTCACTAGCAACAAATATTGTAGCTGATGGTATTAATTCAACAGCAAAGAGTTTAAATATTGACCCAAATAAATCAGCAAGTGAAACTGTATATGAGATAAGTAAATCAGCTGAAAAAATAGTAGATGTTTTAAATAGTCCTGAAGGTGAACAATTAAAAAAAGAAGCTAGTAAAGTATTAGCCGAGAGTATTGATATTGCAAAACCATCAATAGAAAAGGGCGAAGAAATTGTAGTAGATGGTATGAAAAAGTTAGCAGATACTGGAACAAGTATTGTTATGACAGCTTTAAATGAATTGCCTCCAATATTTTTAGTGAATGAATTATCAAAGTTTGGTACTGCTGCTGCTCAAGCAGGAGAAACTGTTGCTGAATTAACTAAAACAGGAGCAGAAGCAGTTGAAAGTTTACAAGAACAAAAAAAAAAAGCTGAATCATTATGGGGAAGAGCAACAGATTTATTTAATAATACATCAGAATATATGAATACGGAAGCAAAAAAAGTAATAGACAAAGCTCAAGAAGGTATTAATAAGTATGGTGA
>Ga0194119_10002633_pt1 | contig 29940 bp, 21 predicted proteins | sample TA2MahC100mmetaG_FD_148620 | JGI IMG/M metagenome (GOLD analysis project Ga0194119, IMG submission 148620) | Freshwater microbial communities from Lake Tanganyika, Tanzania - TA2015018 Mahale Deep Cast 100m | ecosystem: Environmental > Aquatic > Freshwater > Lake | place: Tanzania: Lake...
GCGCCCGCCAGCACTCCCGCGAGGTCTCCCGTCTCATCAAGACGCTCAAGGACTTACGCGAATTTTCCAGTTCTGACGAAGGGTCCCAAATCGTCGATGAGATTCTCCTCTCCGACGCCCGCGAATGCGAGAAAACACAGCCCCTCCCGCCTCTCGAGCCCTTCCAACCCTACTATCCACCCGCCCCGCCCGCGCCTCCCGCTCCCGCCCCGGAAATTGAACGGCGGACATGAGTGCCCTAGGCAAAATCGTCACCGAATTCGCAGCCCCCACCCTGTCCCGGACAGGCGAAGTGTCTCTACCCGCGGCGTCCGAATGGGCGCAGCACACACTCGGCTTTCAACCCGATACTCTTCAGGCCGCGATTCTCGACGACCCGTCGGACCGCATCCTGCTGCTCTGCGCCCGCCAATGGGGAAAGTCCACCGTCGCCGCCATCAAGGCGCTTCACTTCGCGCTCACCCATCCCCACGCGGCCATTCTCATCGCCAGCGCCAGCCTCCGCCAATCGGGCGCGCTGCTCGCCAAAATCAGGCGCTTCGCTCCGGACTTCAGCACCGTCAGCGAAGGCATTCAGCTTCCCAACGGAAGCCGGATTCTCGCCTTGCCGCAAAGCCCGGAACGAATTCGCTGCTTCACCGCCGATCTCGTTGTCGTCGATGAAGCGGCCTTCGTCTCCGACGAATTCTTCGACGCCATCACGCCCGCCCTGGCCGCCACCAACGGCGCCATCTGGCTGCTCAGTTCCGCCAACGCGCGCGACGGCTTCTTCTATCACACCGCCGTCAACGCCCTCAGCGGCTGGAGCGTCTACACAGCCACGGCCGAAATGTGCCCGCGCATCTCCAGCCAGTTCCTGGAGCGCGAAAGGCGAACCAAGGACACATCCACGTTCAATCGCGAGTACATGTGCCAATTCTCGCAGGCAGACGACCAATACTACGACGACGAACTCATCGCCTCCGCCTTCACGGAGGACTTTGCCACACTTCGGAGCGAACCCAATGGAAACAACTAACGCCCGCTTTCCCGGTCTTGACCTCGGGCAGCACCGCGATCCGGCCGCCTATGCGCTCGAACGGTCCGGCGGCCCCGGGCATGCCGGTGATCGATGTATTGCGCGGCGCTTGCGGGGCCGCGCGAATCAGATGCGTGGTCTGGCCGTCAGAGCAGACCGGCCGGCACAAGGGAGAGGACGACGGCCTTCATTTCGATTCTTCGCGACGAAGCATCAACACAGCGGCGTAGAGCACGACGAGGATCACCAGCCAGCGCAGGGTGTCGAGCGGGAGCGACTTGACGACGAACGCCGCAAGCGGAACTCCAGCCAGCCCGCCCAGCGCCAGCCCGAGCGCTACCGGCGCCAAGATGGCTTTGTGCTTGACGAACTGCGCGCTCGCCACCGGCATCAGGAATGCCGAGGAACCCATCATGATGGGAAATGCGGCGGCGGGATTCATCCCGAGCAGACTCACCAAGGTCATGCAAGGCGCGTAGAATCCGATGCCGAGCGTACTGATGGCGCCGAAAATGAGGTTACCGAGCACGGCGGCGGCGAGCTTCCAACCGGAGAGGCCGAGCGCCTCGCCGCCGGCGGGAAAGAGGTCGAACTGGCGCATCATAAGGACCGCTGCGGCGAAAAGCAATGCGCCCCCGACGCCAAGTTGCACGGCGCGGCGCGAGAGCCCGGCGACGGCGGCGGCGCCGAACCAGGCGCCCAAGGTCGCGCCGGCGATCATGAGGACGAGCGTTGGGGGCTCCACTTGAATGGCCGTAATGAAGAAGAAGGCCTGCAAGATCGTGGGCAGCGTGTGGCCGGCATTCAGCGTGCCGGGAATCAGGTGATCCGGAGTCATCGCGCGGAACTTGAAAATGGCCGTGGTGGTCGCGAACGAGCCGATGCCGAGCGTGTCGAAGAAGTTCGTGCCGAATCCGGTGAGGACGTGACTAAGCGATGTCCGGACTCCGCGGAGCGCGCCGAGGAAGACGTACGCATAGTATGCCGTGAACGCCGCCAGAGCCAGGTAGATCGCAATCACCATGGGCTATTGGCGGCGAAGTCGTCCAGAGTATTCATCGCGGCAGCCAATTGGATTAGCGCAGCCTCCGCAAGCAACGAAAGGATGGACCGCTTCATGATGCGTAGACCGGTTTCCCGAGAACCTCCATGCGCGGCGTGAATCCGAGGCCCGGCCGCAGTGGAGCCGCCAGGCGGCCGCCGTCGCGTTGCGGCGCGCCTTCCGCGATGCTGACCGTGACGTAGCTGTTGAAGTCCGTGGAGGAGAACAAAAGCCGCGGAGGAGTGCTGTGCGCCAGGTGCGCAATGGCCGCGGTGACGATGTCGCCACCCCACGTGTCTTCGATCGTCATCGCGATGCCGAGCGAAACGCAAAGGTCGCGGATCTGCCGCGCCTTCGTCAGGCCGCCGGCTTTGGAGATCTTCAGATTGATCACGTCCATGGCGCGATCCTGATAGCCGCGCAGTACGGCGCCGATGTCGTCGATCACCTCGTCGAGCACAAACGGGCGATCCGTGTGTTCGCGCACGGCGAGGCACTCTTCGTAGCGCATGCAAGGCTGTTCGATGTAGACGTCGATGTTGCGCACGGCGTGGGCGACGCGGACCGCCTGATGCTGCGTCCAGCCGGTGTTGGCGTCGGCGACGAGCACGTCGCCGCGCTGGAGTTCGGCGGAGGCGAGGCGGATGCGCTCGATGTCGACATCCGGATCGCCTCCGACTTTCAGTTGAAACTTCGTGTAGCCTTCGCTGCGGTAGCGGCCCACCATGCGCGCCATCTGCTCCGGCGCTTCTTGCGAAATGGCGCGATACAAAGCGAAGCTTTCTCCGAAGCGTCCTCCGAGCAGCGTCGCGACCGGCTGGCCACAGGCCTTGCCGAGAATGTCCCAGCAGGCGACATCGATGGCGGACTTCACGTAGGGATGTCCGCGCATGGCGCTGTCCATCGCCTGATTGATGAGCGCAAGTTGCGTCGGATCGAGGCCGATCAGTTGCGGGGCAAGTTCCGCGATGCCGGCGCGGGCGCCGTTGGCGTAGGCCGGCAGGTACGCCGCGCCAAGCGGGCAGATCTCGCCATAGCCGGTGATGCCGGCATCGGTGCAGACCTCGACGACGGTGGAGTCGAACACTTCCACCGAGTTCCCGCCCGACCATTTGTAGCTGCCTTCATAGAGTGGCAAGCCAACTTGGTAACACTTGATTTGAGTAATAACCATTGGTTTTCCTACTGCGCTGCCGGCGTTTCGCCTCGGGGGCCTTTGAGGTCAGTCCCCTTTCCCACCATGGGTGCTCCGTGAAAGCCGATCAATGGACGGCGGGCGGCTACGCGCGGACGAACTTCCGGCCTTCGAACATCGCTTTATTGGCCATGTGCGGCCCGGCGACGGCGGCGGCCGCGATTTCGACAGGGCAATTCGGTTCCTGACGGGACTTCATGCAATCGAGGAAGTTCTGGATATGAGCCTCAACGGGAACGGGGGACTCCTTTTCCATGGTGGGCGCGGCCGTTCGCTTCCACGGCTCGGCGTAGACGGTGTAGCCCGCGTCGTTCAGAATCATCGTGGCCTTGTCGCCCTGCAGAAAGATGGACCAGCCGTTCTGGTAGGCGTTGCAATAATCCAGTGTCCAAGTGGCCAACATGCGCGGGTACTCAAACACGGCGCTGAAGACGTCCGGATGCTCGGAGCCGCGCATCTTGGCTACGTAGCCGGAGGCCTGCGCGGCGGCGGGAGCCCCGTTTTTGGTGAACCACTGGACAACATCCATCAAGTGGGTGCCCTGGTCGGTCATATTGCCGCCCGCGTAGTCGAGGAAATAGCGCCAGCGCCGGAAGCGCATGGGCTCCAGGTCGCGCTCGCGCGCCGTGCCGATGAATCGTTTCCAATCGAGCTTGCCAGGCAACGCAGAGTTGTCGAGATCGGCCGAGATGTTCCAGTTCCATTGCGCTTTGACAATGCTGACGAAGCCGAGGAGCCCGTCGTCGACCAGGCGTTTGGCCTCAATCAGCGCGGGTGCGGACCGCCGCTGCATACCGATCTGTACGATCTGCTTGGAGGCGCGAACCGCCTTGATCATCCGCTCGGACTGCTCCAGCGAGTGCGACAGCGGCTTTTCGAGATAAACGTCTTTCTTCGCGTCCAGCGAGGCCATTAGCATCGGCGCGTGGTGATGATCGGGCGAGGCGATGACGATGCAGTCGGCCTTGGTGGCGGTGAGCATCTCGCGGTAGTCCACCCAACGCTTCGCTTCCGGCTCCAACTCGGCCGCCTTTTGCAGATTCGGTTCGTAGATATCGCAGATATCCGAACAGACGCAGCCCAACTGTTTGAACTTTCCCATCAGGTAGCGGCCGCGCCCCCCGGTGGCGATAATGGCGTAGGTGACCTTGGAGCCGGTTTGGGCGAGCAATGGCGCGGCGGCGAGCGCTCCCAGCACTTCGCGGCGTGGCGTGTACATGGCGGTACTCCTAATCTTTCCGGGCAATCAAGATACGCGACGGGTAAAAGCCCTGCCGCACGAGGTGATCCTGCTTGATCCGGAACCCGGCCGCGTGTACCAGGTCCGGAATGGCGTTCGCCACCTGGCGGCCCCAGAACGCGGGAACTAGCGCGCCGGCGACGTCGTAGGCCCGGTTGAACATGCCGGCCTGTTGGCCGATCAAGACGAAGTTGCAGTTGGAGCCCGGCTTCATGACGCGATAGATTTCGTCCAGCGTCAGCACGATGTCGTCACTCGCCAGCAGCTCAAACAGGTAGCAACAAAAAATGGAATCGAACGTCTCGTCGAGAAACGGCAGCGCGCGGCAATCCACGGCCTGGCAATTCAGGGACGATTTCGGAAAGCGCGACCGGGCCACGCGCTGGGTCCGGGCGGCCATTTTAGGAGACAGGTCCACGCCGCAGGTATAGCCATCCGGGTTGGCGCGCACCAGGCGCCGGAACATCTCCCCGGAGCCCGTGGCGATCTCCAGCACGGTCATTCCGTTGCGCAATTCACTCATCTCCAAGGTCTTTTTGTGCGCCTTGGAGTGGAAAAAATAGGTCGACGCCGGATATACGGACGCCAGATGGTCATAGACAAAACGCGTGTGCGCCGCTATGGTTTTGGGCAGTTTGTTTGTGCGGATTGCGACAGCAGTCTGCATAAGCAGTCGTTGCGAAATTGTACCTCAATGGCGGGTGTTCAAGTCGGGGAACTCGATGTGGGTCCGGGTTCCCTCTCCAGGCCGGGTATCGATATCCATTCGGTAATCGCCCTGAAACAGCACTTTTAGGCGCTCGTTGACGTTCGACACGCCGATGCCGGAGTCGAACATCGTGCCTAGCTTTTCCTCGGGCACACCGACACCGTCGTCCTCGATTTCAATATGGACGCGCTCGTTGAAGATCCGCGTCCGAAGGGTGATCGTGCCCCCCTCCACCTTGGAGCTGAGGCCGTGCTTGATGGAGTTCTCGATGATTGGCTGGAGGAGCATCGACGGGATCAGGCGATCGAGCGTATCGGCGCTTGCCTCGTTCACGAACCGGAGCTTTTCTCCGAAGCGGGTCATTTCGATGCTGAGGTAGTCGTTGATAAAACTCAGTTCGTCGCGGAGCGGGCTCAGGTTGTCATCCTTCCGCAGCAGGCGGCGAAGAATATTGGAGAGCTTGCGAACCACGGCGCGGGCCTGTTCCGGATCGGTACGAATCAGCGAGTTCACCGTGTTCAGCGTGTTGAATAAGAAGTGCGGGTTGATCTGGCTCGTAAGGGCGCGCAGGCGGGCTTCGGTTAACAGGAGTTGCTGCGCCTCCAGGGTCTTCTCCTGGCGGATGGAGTTCCAGATTTTCAACGGAATGGCGAAGGCGAACAGCGTGGTCGTGTAGATCATGACCATATCCAGCCAGCCGGGCTGGTCCCAGTTCGCATAGAGCGTATGCAGCAGGCGGTCCGGCGAGATCTGGTCGAGGGCCCATCGCAGGAACTCGGCAAAGACGATGGTCAGGAATTGAAAGAGATGAAACGCGGTGATTCGCGTGTCGTACTTGGCCCGGAAAAGGCGGTAGACATTGAGGTCGAAGTAGGGAGAAAAACTCCAGATGTCGTCGGTCGCGGGCGCGACGTCGCGGAGCAGGCCGCCCAACACGCCCACGCCGGCGTAGAGGATCATGGCCAGCCATTCGCCGTTGGCGCAAGCGGCGAGCGAAATCAGAACACCACCCGTCAGGCCGGTGAAGTAGCCACCGAGAATTCCCGCGAGCAGCGCGCCTTCCAGGCCGAGATCCAGCGCCTGAAAGTTGTTGTTCGAAAGCACGCGCAGCGCGATGCTGCCGCCGAAGATCACGCCGAATCCAATGGCCATCTGGAAGCGCTGCTGATACGTCCGCTCCTCCCGGAGCAGCATGCGCAGGAACGCGCCGGAACGCCCGAGGATCGACGCGAGCGACGCGGCCACGGCCAGCTTCAAGAGTAGGATGACAAGGTGTTGCTCCAGCATCGAGCTATAATGGAATTATCGCCGCATTGTACGGGCGATGCTCGTTAGATGGCGGAAAATCAAGCATTTCGGCTGGAAAAAGTAGCGGAAGCAGACTTCCCGACCCGCTTTGGGCCGTTTCGGATCTACGGCTTCGTGGGACATTGGGAAGGAAGGACCGAAGAGGCCGTTGTGCTCCGTATGGGCCCGCTGGATGGCCCTCCGCCGCTGGTTCGCATCCATTCCCAGTGCCTGACCGGCGATGTCTTCCACTCGCTCCGCTGCGACTGCCGCGCGCAACTGGAACTCGCTCTAGCCAAGGTAGCGGAGGAGGAGCGAGGCCTGGTGATCTATGAGCACCAGGAAGGCCGGGGCATCGGCATAATGAACAAACTGCGAGCGTATGAGCTGCAAGACCACGGCGCGGATACCGTGGAGGCGAACCTGGCGCTAGGATTCGACGCCGACCTCCGCAACTACGAATTGCCGGTAGCCATCCTGAAGTACTTCGGTCTGAACTCGGTGAAGTTTCTATCGAACAACCCGGACAAGATCGCCGCCTTGGAAAGCGCCGGGGTCCACGTGGCGGAGCGCGTTCCGGCCGTGGTGGCCCCGCAGGAGCACGCCGAGGAGTACTTGCGAACCAAAAGAGAGAAGATGGGCCACCTGCTCGATGTGTTCTAGGCCGCTCGGCCGAAGCGGGGCGTCCGAAAAAAAGAGCCGGAAAGTGCATTCCGGCTCGCCATCGGAGGAATTAACCGGTAGACTGTGACGTCCGCCGGTGCACTTAGAATACGGTTTCTCCTGAGGCCGGCCAAGCCTGTCTTTCGTCCCAATTTAACCAGGACCCGGCTAGTACCGAGGACCCAGTTCCATTCGAACGGCAGCCGGGAGCCGATCATAGCGCTCTGGATGGCACGTCAGAATCAAGATCTGAAGCTCCGCTGTGGCTTCCTGCAGGATTTCTAGGATAATCGCAGCCCGGGCGGCGTCAGTGGCGAGAAAAGCGTCGTCGAAGACGGCAAGCTGGCGCTCTTCGCGTGCCAGGTGGCGGGCCAGGGCAAGCCGGGTGGCGAAGGCCACCTGCTCGGCCTCGCCGCCGGAAAGATGGTCCACGGGCACATGGACGGCCGCCGGCTTCCACTGAGCGTTCAGCGCGACCGGACCGCCGCCTGTCAGCCGCCCCCATATCTCGCTCACCGGCCCGGACAGACGCTCCGGAAGCGCGGCCGCCAGTTCCGCCGAAGCGGCGGCGATCGCCTGGCGCAGTGTTTGGAGCGCGTTGGCGCGGCGGCGATACCGGACGGCCGCGGCGTTCAGCACAGCCTCCTCCTCTTCCAGTTCGGTCACCCGTCCGTACAAGTTCTGGGTGGCGGTCAGTTCAATTTGCCCCTCCAGGCGCGCCTCCTCCTGCAGGGTTCTTTCGAGCGCCGACTTGGCGGCGCGTTCTTCCGCGGCGGCCGCGCGGACGGCCGGTTCCGGGTCGCCGCCGGCCGTGGCCAACTCTCGCTCCAACTCCTCCGCCAATGCGCGCGCCGCGGTGGCTCGAATGGCCGCCTGGTCCGTCTGGTCAGCCAGGTCCGGCGGCAACTCCCGCTGCGTTAACTCCGCTCGAACGGCGGCCAATTCGTTGGTGAGCTGCCGCTCCACGGTTTCGGCGGCGGCGAGCTCCCGCTCCGCGGCGCTGTTCGCCGTCTCGAACCCGGCTTTGGCGGCGTCGAGCGCGGTCTTCATAGATTTATACCGTTCCCGCAGCAGTTCCAACTCCGGGGGGTGAGTGGCCCATTCAGGACGCCGGGCGAGGATCTTCTCCCTTGCGGCGCTGGCCTCCACCCGGATCCGCGCGATGCCGGGCAGCCGGATGCCATCCCCGGGGAAGAGCGCCTCCTGGCCGGGCACGGCGCCGGTGGCCCCGGCGCCGTGCTCCACGCGGATCGGCTGTTCCGGTGTGACGATCAAGCGGGCCGGCTGGGCGGCCATCCATTCCTTGGCATCGTTCCCAATCTGGACGAGCGCTTCGAACTCCGCCGATTTCACGGCCAAATCCGCCCGCCGGTCCATCGACAGCTCGATGGCCGCCCGGGCGGCGCTGAGCCGCCGGACAGCTTGTTCCAGCTCCTTAACGAGGCTGCGCTCCCGGCCTATGGCATCCATCGCTTGGCGCAATCTCTCAAACGCCCGCCGGTCCGTGGCTTCCGACGCGCGGGCGTTCGCCAGCTTTTCCCGTAGGCCGGAGAGCGCGGCGACGCGCGCCTCGGCATCCTTTCGCTTCGTTTCCGCCAGCGCCGCCGCCCCGGCTTCCGTTTCCGCACGCTGCCGCACCGCCAAAAGCTGGGCTCCGCGCGCAGACGCCTCCCTCCAGGCGGCCCGCGCCTGGGTGAGCCGCTCACCGGCTCCGTCCAGCCGCTTTTCCTCCTCAGAGGGCCGGTATTTGCCACCCGGAGTAAAGTAAGCGAGCGCGGCGGACTGCACGGCCGCCTCGATCGCGCGGCCCTTCGGCGAAGCCACCACCGCACCCAGCGACGCTTCCACCACGGCCCGGACTCCCTGGCCCCAGTCCGGAGTATCCGGCCGGCCTTGGGGCGTCCAGAGTACTTGCAGAAGCCCAAGATTCGCGTTCTCCGCCAAGCCGCGGTGCGGCGCGTCGGCATGAAACATGGCTTGCAGCCGCTGGACCGCCGCATTTCCTTCAGCCACCGGCCGGAACTGGCCATTTTCCTCCCGCTCGAGCCGGGCGCGCGGCGATTGCAGGAACTGCTTCTCCACGCGCCAGCGCTGACCGCCGTTCTGAAAAACAACCGCAAGGCGGGGGCTCAGCGCACGGCCCCACGGCTGCATCTGTTCCTTCACTGCCGTGCCCGTCGTGGCGTGAGAGTCGACCAAAGCGTGCCGCAGCCCGCGAAGAACCGTGGACTTGCCCGAGCCGTTCGGCCCGGAGAGTATGTTCAGGCCCGGCCCGAATCCGTCGAGGCGCAGCGGCTGATCGAAACACCGGAATCCTTCCAGGTGGATGGATTCGAGAATCATGGCTCAACCCTGGCTGCGAAGGCCATGAGTTCCAGCAAGGCATCGGAGGCGCTCTGGTCACCCTCCCGCGCTGCGCCGAGCAGGCGCGCAGCGGCGGCGCGCACGGCACCAGGCGGGAGCTCTTCCATCCACTGCGAACCGGCAGCGGGCAGCAGGCCGTCCGTTCGCAGGGAAAAGTGCAGGAACCGCGAACCGATATCGCGTAGCTGCTCAAGCGCGGCGCGATCCCCGGCGTGGAGCAGGCCGGAGAGCCGGCAACGAACCAGCGACTCGTCCGGGAGCGCCTGCAGCGCGGCCCGAAGCGGCTCCAACTCACCGGGCCCGCGCAAATCCGCGTCCAAAGTTTCCCAACGAATCGTACCTGCCGGGAGAGTCTCGATGGCCACGCTACCGGAGAGCGTCACGCGCAGAACGTTGCCGCTGGCCCGCTCGCCGAACCTGGTCGTCTCGTGCGTGCCGGAGTATGCCATTCGACCGCCATCGTAGATCGCCGTCGAGTGCCAGTGGCCGAGCGCCAGGTAGTCGAGCCCAGCCCGCCTCCAGGCCGAACGGGAAATCGGATAGTGCTCGGTCTCTGGGTCGATTCCTTCGACCGTGCCGTGGCTCATGGCGATCACGATCCCCGGCGGCCTCGGAACGGATTCCAGCCAAAGAGTAGGGTCATTCCGGGAGTGGGTCCCGGTGAGTGGCGCGGCGAGCAGCGTGCCGCCAGGGACAGGAATGGCGCCGGCCGCCCGGACCACATTTAGATTCGCGTACTGCCACCACGAAGGGTGATCCCAGACGGAGCCCGGTACAAGCGAGTCGTGGTTGCCGGGCAACAGGAACACGGGGCCGCGAAAGCGCGCCAGGATGGCCGCCGTGCGTTCCACCATAGCCCGGTCGACGCCATTGTCTTCAAAGGTGTCGCCGGCCACGAGCAGGAAATCCGCTTCCAGGGCGACGACCCGTTCGGCGGCGGCGAAACGCGCTTCCCGCACGCGCGGCGCGGCCCTGCCGGCAGAGGCGGCTTTCATTCCGATCTGCCAATCGGCCGTGTGGAGAAATCGCATTGGCAACTTCTATTTTGCCGCGTACGCCTTCGTGTATTTATTCCGGGAGTTGTAGACGGTCATCGCACCGGTTTTTGTGGCGCTGACTTTGATGTAGTTGCCCTCGCCGGTATCGTTCAGATCGGCAAGGAACGCGTTGGGGGCGTTGCTCTCCTGCCCGCCGGCATTGGCGAAGTGCAACTGCCACAGATCTTCCAGACCAGGTGACGCCTTCACGACCTTCCATGCCGCTGGCGAGCCACCCTTGCGGGAGCCGTTGTTCATCACCACCACGCGAGGCCGCAGGGCGTGGACCAGTTCGGCTGGGCCAGAGATATCCATTCCATGATGGGTCGTCAAATACAGGTCCACCGGGCCGATCAGGTTCTCAGGGCAGGCCAGCTCCAACTCCTTGTTCCAGGTCAGGTCTCCCAGGTCGACGAATTTGAATTTGCCAAAAGTGAAGAGGGTCCCAACAGAGCGGGCGTTCTCCGTGGGATCGTCGCCTTTCTTCGTGGCGTTGGCGCACAACGAATTGGCCTGCCCTCCGCCCGGAACGGCTTGACCGACGCGATTCCCGTCCGCCGTCAGCACCAGAACCTCAGCGCCCTTCAGCGGTATCCGGTCGCCGGGCTTCACCTGCAGGCGTTGGCCGGTCGCCGTCGCCTTGGAATAGGTTTCCATCAGTTGATCGGCCGCCGCGCCGGATTCCCGGTTCGGCCCATGATCGACAAAGGTGCCGACCGGCATCTTCTTTACCAATTGCATGATTCCGCCGACGTGATCGCGATGGTAGTGCGTGATGACCAGGAAATCCAGTTTCTTCACGCCCGCCTTCTTCGCCACGCGAACAATGCGGTCCGCGTCGCGGTCCTCAAACCCCGGCCAACCTGTGTCGACCAGCAAGGATTGTTTGTCCGGCGTGACCACGAGCGTGGCCTGGCCGCCCTCCACGTCGATGAAGTACATGTCGAGCGTCTTTTCAGCCGCCAGAAGCGGAGTAAGGAGTGCGAGTATTAAGAGCGCGGTCTTTGCCATTGGTTTCAATCCTACTGAACCCCTGGCGAGGAGATCAACCCCACTTCAGAAGCGCGTCGGTGGGCCGGGTCAGCGGGTGATCGAAGTGGTTGGAGGAGACCCGGAACGCGCAGCCGAGGCGGCCGGTCTGTTGCGGGGAGTAGTCGCAGCGGAAGAGCCAGGCGGAGCCGTGCTGCTCTGCTGCCTGCAGGCCCACGATTTCGGTGTCTTTCAGGATTCCGCCGGCGTCCACGCGGCCAATCACAGCCTCCACGCGAACATCGACCGGTTCCAGACCATGGAGTTCCACCAGCGCGTGCAACGGCAAGGCATGGCCGCTCAACACCGCGCCCGCCGGCGCACCGCCGAAATCCAGGAATCGAACGTTGTGCCAGGCGGCCCGGATATTTCGATCCCACGCCGCGTGCTGGCGGCTGCGGGCGAAGTTGCCGCCGCGCGTCTCCGCGCGCAGCTCGTGAGCCGGCGTGTAGAGCAGCCGGTCGTAGTCGTCGAGCATCCGCCGGGCATCGTACTGGGGCGTCAGCGCCTTGATGGACTGCTTCATGCGGCGCACCCATTCGTGCGGAACGTCGTCTTCGCGCGCCGAATAGTAGAGCGGGACAATCTCGTTCTCGAGCATCGAAAGCAGCGACGAATTGTGCATGTCGTCCTGGTCGTCGCTATAGTGCTCGCGGTCTCCGATGGCCCAGCCGCCGGAGACATCGTCGGACTCATCGAACCATCCATCCAAAATCGACAGGTTCAACACGCCGTTGATTCCCGCCTTCATTCCGGAGGTCCCGCAGGCTTCCTCGCCCCGGCGCGGATTATTCAGCCAAACGTCCACGCCGTGCACCAGCTCACGGGCCACGGCAATGGAGTAATCTTCGATGAAGATCAACCGGTTCGCGATTTCCGGGTCGCGCGAAAGCTGGAAGATCTCGCGAATGAGCGTTTTTCCGGGCACGTCGCGCGGGTGCGCCTTGCCGGCGATCAGGATCTGCACCGGCATCCGGTTGTTTGTCAGGAGACGTTTCAGCCGGCCCAGGTCGCGCAGCATCAGCGTCGCGCGCTTATAGGTCGCAAAGCGGCGGGCAAAGCCGATCGTAAAGACGTCCGGGTCGAGAGCTTCATTGAGGCGCCGAATCTCCAGCGAGGATGCCTTGCGCTGTTGCGCACCCTGCAGCACGCGGCCGCGAACGAAACTGATGAGCTGGCGTTTGCGCTTCTTGTGCGCCTCCCACAGTTCGTGGTCCGGCACGTCGTCCACATGCTTCCAGGTGTCGGGATCGGTGGCCTTGTCCCGCCAGTCCGGTTGCAGATAGTTGTCGTAGACCTGCACCAGGTCCCCGTTCAGCCAGGATCGAATATGGACGCCGTTCGTCACATACGTGATCGGCACCTCCGCGGCGGGAAGAGACGGCCACAGGTCTGACCACATTTGACGGGAGACCTCACCGTGCAGGCGGCTGACGCCGTTCCGCCAGCAGCTCGCTTTGATGGCCAGAATCGCCATCGAAAACGGCTCGCCCTGGTCGTGCGGATTCCGCCTTCCCAGCGAGAGAAGCTGTTCGATCGAAAACCCGGTTCGACTGCAGTACTCATTAAAGTAGTGATGCATCAGCCCGGCATCGAAAAGATCGATGCCGGCCGGCACAGGGGTGTGCGTCGTAAAGACGTTATTGGACCGGCAGGTTTCGAGCGCCTCCTCGAACGACAGGCCGTAGCTAGCCATCAAGACACGGATGCGTTCCAGCGCCAGGAACGCCGAGTGCCCCTCGTTCATGTGATAAACGGTTGGCTCGTAGCCCATCGCCCGCAGGGCGCGAAGCCCGCCAATACCCAGAACAATCTCCTGGCGAATCCGCGTGGTGCTGTCGCCACCGTAGAGCTGCTCTGTGATGTCGCGCATTTCCGCGGTCGAATTTTGCGGGATGTTCGTATCCAGCATGTACAGCTTTACACGGCCGACCTGAATCAGCCAGACCTTCGCCAGAACGTCGCCGCCCGGCATCGGCACGTCGATTAGCAGGTCCCGCCCATCGCTCGCTTTGACTTCGCTGAGAGGCAGCGTGTAGAAGTCGTTATCGGGGGATTTTTCGATCTGCCAGCCATCGGGGTTTAGCGACTGACGAAAGTAACCCTTCTGGTAGAGGAGTCCGACACCAACCAGCGGCATGGCGAGGTCCGATGCGCCCTTCATATGGTCGCCGGATAGTACGCCTAGACCTCCCGAGTAGACGGGCAACGCTTCGGCAAGGCCGTACTCCATCGAAAAATAGGCGATGACCTTCCCGGTCATGGCAGGGGCCGATGCCATATAGGCGTCAAACTTTTCGCAAGCGCGGCGGTACATCGTCACAAATCGCGCGTCGGCAGCCGCCTTTTCGAGCGTAGCCTGCGAGACCTGCCCGAGCATACGCACCGGATTGTGGGATGAGGCGCGCCATTCGACCGGATCCAGGCGGCGGAACATGGAGCGGATCTCCCGGTCCCAGACCCAAAGCAGGTTGTGGGCGAGCTCCGCAAGACGGGAGAGGGGCGCGGGAAGGGCCGGTTGGACCAGAAACTCGCGCTGCGGACGGATTTGAAACGACATGATGTGGGCGAAACTTTAGGTTAGCAAACGGGGGGTCTGGGGCCCTCGTGCCGGCCATCGCCCTTACGGCTCTACCGCAACAAACGACCCCGCAGGCGACGGCGCCCCGCCGATCGTCACAACGATTGGCAGGTCGCCGGCGGGCGTGGACTCCGGCAGCCGAATACTCAACTGATGCAGTCCGGCGTTGAAGGGCGCCACGCCGGCATAGAGAATATCCGCCGCGTCCAAATCGACCGTGCCAACTCTCACACGCACGGTTGCCGTGACCCGCGCCGCTGCCGCGGCCAACTCGCCGTAGGGAACCACCGGATCGGTCGCGCCGAAGCCCGTCGCGTAGATCGTCAGGTAGTCGCCCGGTTTCGCCGGTACGAACGATCCGCCGCGCCCGACCATCGCACCGCTGACAGCATTCACCGCCGCCACCGGATTGCGCCCATCCCCATTCAACGCGAACGAGAAGAACTCCGGCGTCGCCGGCTGCGCGGTCACGGTCAACGTGTTGCTCGTCACCTCCGAAGGCGTGCCGCAGTTCTTCACGACGCGCACTCCAACGGAACCCGACACGGGAGGCACCTGCAAATTGATCTGCGCCGGCGTCAACACAAACAGCGCCGCGCGGGTCGTGCCGAACAGCACACACACACCGTCGAGAATTCGAGGCACAACCGCCCCGTCCAGATCGGCCGCGCCGGCCTGCCGGAACGTGCCCGCCGGCGCAAAGTCCGAACCAAAGATGCTGACGATGGCCGACGGCGACACTCGCCCGGCCGCGTACATTAAACCCGCGCTGCGCAGTCCGCCGGGAGCGATCGACGGGGGCGTTGGGCCAGCCGTCCCGCCGGCCGCCGTAGCCGTTTGGGTGAGGGTGACAGCCGGTAATCCGGGTGCGGAAGCTGTCACCGTCACCGTTCCGGCCGTCGCACCGAGTGTCAGCGTGACGGATGCCGTGCCATCGTCGCCTGTCGTCGCCGAAGCGGAACTCAACCGTCCCGCGCCGGATGCAATCGCAAATCCAACAACCACGCCCGGCACACCAATGCCGGCCGAACTCACCGCGCGCACGGTAAGCGGAACCGGTAACAGCCCGTTCACCGGGCCGGTTTGATTGTCGCCCCGTGTGATAGCCAGAGACGCCGCCGTGATCGGCGTCATCACGCGAATCGTATGGTTGCCCGTATCGGCAACGAATATTCGACCGTCCGGCGCCACTGCGATGCGGGTTGGATTGTTAAATCGCGCCAAAGTCGCGAGGCCTCCGTCACCGGAGAACCCTACCGCGCCCGTACCCGCAATCCGAGTCATGCTTCCGTCCGGCGTTACGCGGTAGACACGGTTTGACGCAACGAGATACAAGTTTCCCGTTGCGTCAAGCGCCACACCAGTGGTCAAGCCGATGCCGATCGACGCCGCCGGAACTCCTTGCGCCTCGAAAATCGTGCCGCCGTTGCCGGCGACCGTGCTAATCACACCCGCCGCCGTGATCTTGCGGACACGCATATTGCTGGTATCGGCGAAATAGACCGATCCCGTCGAATCGACGGCGAGTCCCATCGGGCGATTCAGCAACGAGGCGTTCGCCGGTCCATTGTCGCCGCGAAAGCCGGATTGATTCTGCCCGGCCAAACGCTCAATCGTTCCTGATGCCGATACCTTGCGAATCTGGTCGTTTTCCGTGTCGGCGATGTACAGGTTCCCCGCCCCGTCCAGCGTCACGCCTTGCGGTTGATTCAGCAATCCCTGCGCCGCCGGTCCGCCGTCGCCACCTGACTCCGCCGCGCCCGTACCTGCGAATACCGAGACATTCCCGCCGGTGGAGACGCGGAGCACCCGATGCCATAGTTGCGTGGCAACGAACAGGTTTCCAGCGGCGTCCACACTGACGTCTACCGGAACGTTGAGATCGGTCGCGCCCGCGGTCGCCCCTAACGTAAACACGCCGGCCGTACGTCCCGTTCCCGCCGCCCGCGTCAACGCCCCGGATGGAGAGATCCGGCTCACCGTATTCCGCTCTATCTCCGCTACAAACAGGTTTCCGCTTCTGTCGATGGCCATCCCAGCCGGCCGGAGCAAGGGTGTTGTGCTCGCCGGGCTGCCATCGGGCACTTGGTGCCCTCCGCCGGCCACCGTGGAAATCATACCGGCCTGCGTAATCCTCCTCACGCGAAAATTGGATCGATCGGCCATGTACACCGATCCGTCTCTCGCTACGGCGATCCCGAATTGCGTGCTCAATTGCGCTTCGACCGCGCGGCCTCCATCGCCGCTAAAGCCACCGTTGATATCGACGCCCGCCAGGCGGCTGATCTGCCCGTTTGTGACCTTGCGAATCCATGCGTTGTGCGCCACATACAACACGCCGTCGCCGTCGATCGCGATCCCTCGCGGATTTATGATGCCAGCCGAAAGCGCCGGGCCACCATCGCCCGAGTTTGAGCCAATGCCAGTGCCAACGACGGTGGAAATTGTCCCATCGCTCGCAATCCGGCGCACGCGATGATTGCCGAGATCGGCGAAGTGCAACCGGCCCTGCGGATCCAGCGCCAAGCCGTACGGATTGTTGATCCGAGCCTCTGTCGCTGGCCCGCCATCGCCGGAATATCCGGCAGTCCCGGTGCCCGCAATAGTCGAGATGATTCCATTGCGATCAATTTTGCGAATGCGCTGATTTCCCAGGTCCGAAACATAAATGTTGCCGTCTCCATCGACGAGCACCTTGCGAGGAGAGTTGAGCCGCGCTTCCAGCGCCCGCCCACCGTCCCCCGCGAACCCGAACCCAGTGCCCGCGACCGTCGAGATCGTTCCATCCGCGGCCACCCTGCGAATTCGATGATTGCTGAGGTCGGCGATATAGACCGCTCCGTTGCGATCCACGCTCAAGCCGACCGGAAAAGTGAGCTGCGCGGCGGACGCCGGACCGCCGTCGCCGCTGAAGCCAGGGATGCCCGTCCCGGCGAGGACGGAGATCGTTCCATCGGCTCCGAGTTTACGCACACGATGCCGGGGCGTTTCGGCGATATATACGTTACCCGCGCCGTCCGTAGCGACCTCCTCAGGCAGGTACACGACGGAAGCGGTACCGGCGACACCAGACAGCGGCGGTTCGCCCCCGGCGAACGTGCTAATCGTATAAGCCTGCCCTCGGAGCAGAGCCGCTCCGAGGGCGATCAAAGTCATCTTGTGCATCTGTCTACTCTTCTAACCGCCGCCGAAGCAGCCAAATCAAAACAAACCCCGGAATCGCAAAGACCGCCGTTCCCGGTTCGGGCACGGATTCAACGGCGTCGCCGGTGACGCGGAACCAGAAGCTATAAGGGTCTTGCTGCAGAAACGTGCTCGCCGGAAGGTATGTACCGGGCGGTGCTGCATACAGGAGAGAATCCGTGAGCACGGCTCCGCCCGATGTCGTTGTCGTTAGGTTTGGGGATGTCGACGAGATCCAAAGTGCATCGACAGCCACACCTGAGCCAGCCAGTGTAAGGTAAAAGTCGCCGGGACCGAGCGTTAGCCCGGTGAGAATCGTTTGATACTGTGGGATCGATCCCGGCAACACAAGCGGTGCCGTCGAATTCCAGATTTCGTGACTGGCCGCAGTTGTCCCGGCGCCCAGTTGGGTCGTTAAATATACGGTGAGGTTGCCGACACCCAAACTGTTCGTAAAGAAGGGAACGTCGATCGATACATTGGTGTACTCACTTGCGAGTGAGAATCCTACTGCGGAGGGGAAAAATAGCCCAAGTCCACCCCATCCACCGCCAAACGACCCTCCCCGATCAATAATCGTCGCCCCCCAACTCGCGGCCCCCGCCAAACACACCATCAGCAGTCTAGCTTTCATGCCATCACTCCCGGAAAAATTGAACTCCGGCAGTAACCGTAACCCGGAAGTTGCCTTTCGTCGACCGCAATCACTGTCAAACCACCCGGTTTGACACTTTTTGACACTGGTTGACTCTTTATGACGGCTGAAAAAACGGGTATGCTCGTAAAGCACGCCGATCCAGTACCCCGGCAGCCCTCGACCACCACTCATCCGTGGGAAACCCCGTGAGCACAGCTCCCTCTCCTCGTCAGAACGATGACCGGCTTGAATCCTGGAAGGCCATCGCCGATCACTTTGGCAGGTCCCAATCTTGCGTCCGGAATTGGGAACGGGTCGAAGGACTGCCCGTCCACCGCCAGGAGCACGTGAAGCGGGGATCGATTATCGCCTACAGGTCCGAACTGGATGCCTGGCGCGAGGCGCGAACGACTGAGTTGCTCGACGCACCGGTTACCGGAGAGACGCCGGCAACAACTCGGCGATACTGGTTCATAGGCGCAGGGGCATTGACCGTTCTAGGTTGCGCCGCCTTCTTGGTTACAGCGAAGCCTCTGGTGTTCGCCGACTCCCGGCTGACCAATCTGACTGCCTCACCCGGTTCGGAAGAACGGGTTTCCTTCAGCCCTGACGGCGTGTCGTTTGCGTACGTCAAAGATTCGCGCGCCGTTTTGGTCGAGGATGGTCACGGCAACGTTCGTACCCTCCGTGAAATTCCTCTCGTTCAACCCTGTTGCGCGAGATGGTCACCAGACGGCAAATGGATCGCGATCGCCGAAAAGGGCGAGAACGGCAGCTACCGGGTAGCAATCGTCGATCCCGGCGGCACGGTCCGGCCAGGTTCGCCGGTTCCGGGCGGCCCGGAACTCGGGTGGTCGTTCGATAGTTCGGCTGTATACATTGCCCAACGGATCGGAGCCGCGCCATCGAAGATATTCCGCTACGTACTGGAAGACAACGCGGTCGTTCAAGCCACTTTCCCAGAGGAAGGAACGTGGGGCGATACCAGCGTCGCCGAATCACCAGACGGCGAACTGCTCGCCTTCGCGCGATACGGTGACGTGGGCAAAGGCGACGTCTATCTCCAGCGCCGCGGATCCAAGACCGCGAACCGCCTTACACAACAGCGGAACTGGATCAATGGAGTAGACTGGCTGCCGGATAGCCGAACCGTCGTTTTTTCTGGTTCCTCACCGACCGACCTCGGAATCTTTACCCTTGACACCGTCGCGGGCACCGAACCAGCGCTAGTACCTTTCGGAAGAGGCGATCACTTCAACCCGCGCGTGATCGCCCGCGCTGATGGATCACTCCGCATCGGGTTCGAACGAGTTGGCTCGAGTTCCGAACTCGCCTTACTGCGTCCAGGGGCGAGAACCGGGGAAATTGTGGCGCCCTCAACGCAAGGCGAGGAGACGCCGGCCATCTCCGATTCCGGCAAGGTCGTGTTCTATTCCGATCGCGCTGGCGGCGCTAATCTTTGGCTCTGCGACTATCCCTGCGCCCGCGCCCGCCAACTGACCTTTCTTTTGGAAACCTACGTTCCTATGACTCCCCGCTGGTCGCCCGACGAGTCTCGCATCGTATTTACCGCGCGCCACGAAGGGCGGCCGTCGATCTGGCTAGTCGGCGCGGATGGCCAAGGCCTCCGGCGCTTATCTACCGGCCACGACGAAGGCTCGCCAGCGTGGTCGGCCGATGGCAAATCGATCTACTTCCGATCCAACCGGGGCGGCCGGTCCGAGATTTGGAGCATGGCTGCCGACGGCGATCCAGCTCCGCGCCAAATCACCACAGGCGGGGGCGTTGAAGTCTTTGCCGACGACGACGGCGACACGATCTACTACACAAGAGCGAACGACAATAGTCCCGTACTGCGGAGATCGCTTTCTTCCGGAACCGAGTCGGCTGTTCCGGGCGGGCCGTCGCCAGCCATGCACCGCTGGGTCATCGCGGGGCGCGACATCTATTTCTTTAACTCCCTGCAGAACAAACCCGCCGTTGAAATCGTCCGCATGAATCTTGCAAACGGGAAAAGAGCGGTCATCGCCAGGGAAATTCGTAGACCGCTCGGAATCGGCGCCAATCGCTCCGGCGCAGTGGTGTATTGCAGCTTCGGCGGCAATGAAACGGACATCATCGCGTTGGATACGACAGTCGTTCGGTGGCCGTTCACCGTGTTTCGGTAAGCATGGCCGGATTTGAGACCGGGCCTTCCGATCTTCATCGCCAAGACGCGTTGCCACCGGGTCTATCCGAGCTCCATCGATCCCGGGCGTTACGGCAGATGCGCGAGGAAGTCCGCCGCCGACAGGATTCGGATGTCTCCGTGCCGCCGGTTCATGCCGGGCGAACCTACAAGCTGAACCGCCTGAACGCCCGCGGGTAGCGAACCCAGGAAAGTGCTCCACGACTTTGAAAGGGTAGCGTCTGAGAGTTTGGTCTCCACCACCAGCCAGGGCTTACGATCCCGCACGAGGACGAAGTCGAGCTCCCGCCCATCTTTGTTGCGGATGTAACCCAGCTCAAAACGACCTTGGCCCGAGTCCTCCCAATACTCGGCGGCTTTTAGAAGGTGATTGGCCACCAGGTTTTCAAACCGGGCACCCGGATCGGGCACGGCAGCGAAATCCCAGAGATATGCCTTCCCCTCTTTGCGCAGGGACCGCTGAATTTTTTGCGAGTCGGGTTTGATTTCATAGAACAAGTAGATCGCCTCCAGGTGCCGCAACCACCGGGCGATGGTGGAGTGGGCCACGGAGAGATCCTGGCGCAAGCTGCCTCGCGAAAGCAGGGACCCGGCCCGCTCCGGCAGCAATGCGGCCAGCAGTTCCACGTCCCCGAGTTCCGGCAGGCGCGTCAGTTCCCGGAGATCCTGCCGGATCAGCATTTCCTGGCGGCTCCGGCGCCAAAGATTGGCGAACCGGGTGTGCTGGCGCGCCAGCGGCTCCGGAAACGGACCGAACCGGTCCAGCAGCGAAAGCGCTTCGGCGGCGCCCTTTGGCGCGATTCCGGGACGGGATCGATAGGCTTCGAACTGCTCCGGCGTCGAAGCCGGACGGCCGAGTACCTCGGCAAGAGTGAGCGGGTGGAGCCGGAACGGGAGAAACCGGCCGAGCAGACTATCGCTTCCGCGGCGGAACACATCAAGCCGTACGCTGCCGGTCACCAGCCAATCGGCCGGAGCCGGAGCGGCGTCGAAGATGCCTTTGAGTGTTCTCTTCCAGAGGCGGGCTTTATGAATTTCGTCCAGCAGGATGATCGGCCGCGGTTCGTCAGGCAGACCCTGTCGAATCGAATCCGGCTCCGCCGCCCACCGGCGGCGGAATCCGGTCTCGTCCCAATTGCCATAAGAGCTATGGGCGCGGCCCTCGGCGAGGCGGCGGGCCAGGAACGTCTTGCCAGATTGACGCGGACCGGAAACGAGAGCGATCTTTCCGAACCCGAATGCAAGCTCCTGAATAGAAAGCGCGAGAGCCCTCGGATACAGGCGTCCGTATTAGCACATGCCGCTCAAATGGCCGCGGCCAAATGAGCGGGTAACGCTCGTTTGGCCGAAAGCGCCGCCGGCCTCCGGTTCCCGGCGCCGTAACCAGGTGCCCGCCGGAAAGCATCTCAAGTTAGGATATGGTTATGAGTCACGAAGCTCCCCGTCGCGCGATCCTGAAGTCCGGCGCGCTGGCCCTTGGCGCACCCGCCGTCCTGTCGGCGCTGCAGGCCACCAAGGCGATTAAAGTCGGCCTGGTTGGATGCGGAGGCCGCGGCAGCGGAGCGGCCGCGCAAGCGCTGAAAGCCGACGATTTTTCGACGCTCACCGCCATGGCCGACGTGTTTCAGGAGCGGATCGACGACTCCGCGGCCCGCTTGCAGCGCATGTACAACGACAAGGTCAAGGTGGAGACGGCCAACATGTATGTCGGCCTGGACGCCTATCGGAAGTTGATCGACTCGGACGTGGATGTCGTGGTGCTGGCGACTCCGCCCGGCTTCCGGCCGGAGCAACTCCGCTACGCGATCGAAAAAGGGAAGCACGTGTTCTGCGAAAAGCCGATGGCCGTGGACGGGCCCGGCGTGCGGCACGTGATGGAAACCGTGCGGATGGCAAAGGAGAAGAAGCTGAACCTCGTCGCCGGGTTCTGCTGGCGGTATTCGAACTACATCGTCGAGACCTTCGACCGCGTGGCGAAGGGTGACATCGGCGATATCGTGGCCTATTACGCGACCTACTACACGAACCCGGTGAAACCGATGCCCGCCGCCTCCGAGCGGCCCGCCGGCATGAGCGACGTGGAATGGCAGATTCGAAACTGGTACAACTTCACCTGGACCTGCGGCGACTCGCTGGTTGAGCAGGCCATTCACAGCGTCGACAAGGTCGCCTGGGCGATGAAGGATCAGCCGCCGGTCTCCTGCGTCGCGGTGGGCGGGCGGCAGATTCCCGCGCACGGGGGGAATATCTTCGACCATTTCGAAGTGAACTACCTGTATCCGAACGGCGTTCGCGCCATGGTCGCCAACCGGCAGATCGAGGGCTGCTACAACGAGAACTCGGACTACATTATGGGCACCAAAGGCCAGGCAATTATCGGCCGGGGGCCCAATCCGCGCCTGACCGGGGCGAACGAATGGACGTTTTCCGGCCAGAAGTACGACATGTACCAGCGCGAGCACGACATTCTGTTCCAGGCGATCCGCAAGGGCGAAGTCCTCAACGACGGCGATCGTATGTGCTCGTCAACGCTGCTTGGAATCATGGGCCGGATGGCGGCCTATACAGGACAACAGATCACCTGGGAGCAGGCGCTGAATTCGCAGGAGCGGCTCGTCCCCGAGAAACTCGAATGGAGCGGGAGCCTGGAGGTGCCGCCGCTGGCGCTGCCGGGCCGAACGCGGTTCATCTAGATGCGCATTCTGTGGCCACTGGCCTTGGCGCCGCTCGCGTTTGGCGAGGTCGATTTCGCCAAGCAGGTGCGGCCCTTGCTCGAAAAACACTGCACCCCCTGCCACGGTCCGGACCGCGCTCTGGGCGGACTCCGTTTGTCGACGCGCGTAAACGCAGCGAGAGCCCTGAACTCCGCCGAACCGTTGACGAGCCCGCTCCTGCTGACCATGGAGCGGCCAAGCGGGCAGCCTTTGGCTATGCCTCCCGGAGGCCCGCAAGTACCGGAAGCCGAGCGCGCCGTGATTCGTCAATGGCTGGCCGAAGGCGCCCGGTGGCCCGCCGGCGTAGAGATCGGCAAGGCGCCCGCGAGACCTAAGGACGACTCCGCCCTGGCATCGCGGATCGCGTCGAAAATCAAGGAGACCGGCGCCTTTCAGCCCTACCGGCAAACGATTCCGAACAGCGTCGCCGTCTACGAAATGCTGCCGGTTCCGGGCGGTGAATTCACGATGGGAACGCCTGAAGGCCAGAAGGGCCGGACTCCGGACGAAGGACCGCAGCGGAAGGTTAAAGTCGAAGCTTTCTGGATGGGCAAGTATGAAGTGACCTGGGACGAATACCGCTTGTTTATGTTCCAGAACCTGGCGAACGAGACGGCTGGGGCCGACGCCAACGTCGACGCGATCAGCCGGCCGACCAAGCCGTACGTGGAGATGAGCTTCGGCATGGGCATCAACGGTTTCCCGGCTATCAGCATGACGCAGCACGCCGCCAATAAATATGCGCAGTGGCTGAGCGCAAAGACCGGGCACTTCTACCGCCTGCCCACCGAGGCCGAATGGGAGTACGCTTGCCGGGCCGGAGAAACGGAGTCCCTTCCGGTGGCGGAGGCCGCCTGGTTCAACGAGGAGAAGTATCAGCTCGTGGGAAAAAAGAGACCCAACAAGCTGGGACTTTACGACATGCTGGGCAACGTCGCCGAATGGACTCTGGATCAGTACGATCCGAAGGCCTACGCCCGGCCGCTGCCGCCCATTGGCTTTGAACCGTCGAAAACACCGTATCCGCATGTGGCCAGAGGCGGCGGTTGGAGCGATGACGCCTCGCGCCAGCGATGCGGCGCCCGCACCTCCTCGGACCCTTCGTGGAAGATGCAGGATCCGCAACTGCCAAAGTCCATCTGGTATTTGACAGACGCGCAGTTCCTGGGCTTCCGGCTCGTCCGGCCCCTGAAAGTACCATCGGCCGAACGGATGTTCCAATACTGGAACAATGGCGTGGAACGCGAATAAGCTCTCCCGGTTTGAGGCTGTGGAGCCTCACATGGGAACACTGGTGGGAATTACGCTTTATGCCGCCAACCCCGCCATGGCGAAGGCCGCATTCGAGCGGGGCTTCGCGCGAATCGCCGCGTTGAACCGTCTGTTTTCGGACTATCTGGAGGACAGCGAGGTCAATGCACTCTCCACTACACCGCGAAAAGTCAGCCGTGAGCTCTATGAAATCCTGCGCTTCGCCCGCGAGGTGAGCCGCGCATCGAACGGCGCTTTCGACGTGACGATCGGCCCGTTGACACGCCTGTGGCGGCAGAAGCTCCCGCTGACTCCGGAGGCGAAGGCGCTGGTCGATTGGCAGGCGTTGCGGCTGGAGCGTGGCCGCGTCTGGTTCACGAAGCCGGGCATGAAGGTCGACCTGGGCGCAATCGGAAAAGGATTCGCCGCCGATGCCGCGGCTCGCGCTTGTGAACTGGATAACGTGCTGATCGCCGCCAGCGGCGACATCGTCTGCCGGGGAGCGCCGCCGGGCGAGAGCGGGTGGCGGGTGCAAGCGGCCGGCGTCACGCTGCGCCTGCGCAACGCGGCCGTTTCTACAAGCGGGGATGCGCGCCAGTACTTCGAACGGAACGGCGTGCGCTACTCGCACATCATCGACCCGCGCTCCGGCCTGTCGATGACTACCCAACTCGAAGTCTCTGCCGTCGCGCGAAACGGCATGACGGCCGACGCGCTGGCGACCGCCGTGCGCGTCTCGGGGGACACCTCGATTCCGAAGCGCTTCGGCGCACAGGTTGTCGCCGGTCCTACTGCATCGACCGGCGGGCATCCTCCAGAATTCGCCGCGCCCGGCTCGGATTGAATACTCCACAGGAGCAGAACCGCGCTAAGTACGTGACGGCCTCCTCCGGCGAGCGCCTTCCTTCCTTCACCCAGTCGATCATCTTCTTGGCCAGCGAATGGCTCACCATGCCGTGGCCGCACATGGTGGACAAGGTCAGAGTCTGCGTGTTCGGAAGTTTTTCCGTTTTCCCCTCGAACCCAAGCGAGTATCCCACCGAGTGCCGGACCAGGCCAGTCTCATCGCAGCAGGCTACCGCATTGTCGACCGAGGTGGACACGTTGATGCTGAGGCCGAGATTCTCGGCTTTCACCTGAGCGATGAAATCGGTCGCCGCCTTGCGATTATCGAATACCGCGGCAACCGTTGTCGGCGCGTCCAGCCCGTTGGCCACGCGCTCGAAGTCCGGCGTCATGTCGCGATTCCAGTGGTTCGTTGGATTCAATTGCGCCGATGGGCGCAGGCAGCCGCCGTTGCGCGCGTCACCAAGGTTAACGGGCTTGAAGGGAATGGCCATGTGCAGAAACTTCTTCAGGCGCGGCAGAGCGTCTTTCTCGTTCTTGCCCCGGCAGCAGATGGCGAAGACAATGTAGTCGTCGTTGAAACTGGGCGAGGCCCCATAGCGGTGAAGCGTGTTCGTCATTTCGCGGCTCCGGCGGGTTCGGATTGTTGCACTTGCACGAGATCGGGATTCGTAATGCGGCCTAAGCCAATGTTGGTCTTGGCGCGATGAAGCTCATAGCCGAGCTTTTCCAGAATCGGCGCGACAATGTGGTCTTCCCCTTTAGCGTCGCAGCGCACGCCAACACCCAGAACCACCACGGTGTCGATCTCCTTCTCTACTTCCTTTACGATCCGGATGATCTCCTCCACGCGGTCCACCGAGGTCTTGATTTCCAGAATCGCCGACATGACTTTCTCGTTCAGAATTTCTTCCCGGAGTTTGCCCGTGGCCTGATCGGTCATGAGCGTGGTAACGGGGTTCTTCTTTTCGAAATCGACGCCGGCTTTGGCCAACCGCGTGGACATGCGCTCAATCTGATGAAAACGGGCGCCAACTCCGGGCCGCCCGAATTCGATCGTGAAACCCACCTCGCCTTCCTTTACCCGGCCGCTGACGTCGTTGGTCTTCACCTCTTCGGTGCCGCGGCCCTCAATGCCGGTGGATTCATGCGGCACGCGCGGATCGGAGAACGCGCGGCGCACCACGCGCGGCCATTCCAGCTTGTCCGGCTCGAAGGCGGAGGTGGGGCAGACGTCCGGTTCCGGATCGAACCGGACGCGGAACATCTGGAACAGGGACCGCACGGTGCGAACCATGGTGGGGTTCAACGATTCCTTGCTCAGGCCGTTGTAGCAGGCGTAGCACTCGACGCACTCGTCGCGATCAATGGTTGCCCGCTTTATGGCCGGGTCGATGTAGATGGCGCCCATCGGGCAAACGTAGGTACAGTTGCCGCACGCCACGCATTTATCAGGATTAATTCTCATGCGCTTCTCCGCCGCTCGCGAAAATGTGCCGCGAGGCGTCAATACCAAGATATAAGATCCCGCCCAGCAGGCAAAAACCCGCTCCCGCGTAGAAAGGGACGTTCCAGCCGTAGGACTTTACCAGGTAGCCCAGCGCCACCGTCGAAATCGTCCCGCCGAAATTTCCAAACATGTTCATGACCGAGGCCACCGACCCGGCAAAATCGCCGCCGATATCGAGCGGTACGGCCCACGACACACCGACCGTTACTTCAATGCCGAACACCGCAAGGCACGAATACATGACGCAGAGCTCGGGATCTCCGGTCATGGTGGCGGGCAGAATTCCCGCTAGCGCCAGGCCGAAGCCGATGGCGCCGACCGTGGTTCGCGCCGCCTTCAAGTTGCCGGTTTTCTCCGCCCAGCGGTCCGTCCACCAGCCGCCCAGCAGATCCCCAAAAACTCCGGCAAGCAGCGGCAGCGCCGCGTAGTAGCCCATCTTCTTGATGTCGTAGCCGCGAAATTCCTTCAGGTAGGTGGGAAACCAATCCAGATAGATCGCCAGGCACCATCCGTAGCAAAAATACATCGCCGAGAGCACCCACAGCGTGCGGCTGGAGAAGATGGCGGACCAGGGCACCTTCGTATTCAGCGGCGTTTGTTTCTTCTTTCCGAGGCCTTCGCGGATCAGCGCCAGCTCGGCTTCATTCACCGAACTGTGCTCCTCCGGCGTATCGCGATACCACAGATACCAAAATGCGGCCCAGACGATCCCAATCAATCCGAACACAAGAAACGGAACTCTCCAGCCGTAAACGACCATCAACCAGGTAACCAGCGGAGGCGTGAACGCGGCGCCCAGCCGGGAGCCAGCGTGCGTGACGCCTTGCGCCCAGCCGCGCTCGGCCGGAAGAATCCAGCGCGACAGGCTGCGCGTGGCGATGGGAAACGCCCCGGCCTCGCCCATGCCGAATAAAAAGCGGCAGGCGAAGAGGCTGGCGGCGTTAAACGTGTAAGCGGTGAGCGAAGTGAAAACGCTCCACCAGGTGACGATCAGCGTCAGCGCTTTTCGCGGCCCGAAGCGATCGCCGAGCCAGCCGCCGGGAAGCTGAAAGATGGAGTACGCCAACCGGAACGCGCCCAGCGCCCAGGCGAACGTCGCAATGTCGAGCCCCAACTCCTCGCGCATCGTAGTCCCGGTCGTGGCGATGACGACGCGGTCCATGTAGGTGATCATGTAGGCCACCACCGTTACCCAGAGAACGGCGTGGCGGACTCGAGTCGGGCGCTCAGGCATTCCCGAAGAGTCTATCTCAGAACGGTGCGGGCCACACTGAGGTTATCGAACTCGTCGGTCACCCGGACGGCGATGCTGCTTTCGCCCGCCGGTTTCTCGATCTGCACGGAATAGGCGTGTTCCTTGGCGTCGGAGAGCCGCGTCGTCGGCTCGATGTAGATCCATTCGCCGGCGTTGACGGAGTACTCCGCCTTCACCAGGATGCTGCCGGTATCGCCGGCGGCAAAGGCAAGCGCGACGTTCGCGCCGCTGACCGCCGCGGTCAAATTGCGAATGGCGGGCGGCGTGTTGTCGATCAGGAAGGGATCGCTCTCCAGGGAATCGGAAAGGCCGCGTCCAGGCGCATTGCCGCTGGCGTCCGACGCGGTGACGCGCAGGACGTATTCTCCGTCCGGAAACGCCGAGGAGTCGAAGCTGAATTGCCGCACAGGCAACTCCTTCTTCAGGAGCAGCCAGTTTGGCTCGTTGCGCGGGCGAATCTCCACGCTATACAGGACGGCGTCTCCGTTTGCGTCCGCCGCGCGCCAACGCGCGCCTTGATAGCCTTTGGCGTAGTTCAGCGTAACCGAACCGGGGTCGGACGGGGGCAACGATCCGCCGCCGGCCGTCCGGCTCGACATGCCCGCCAGAGTGAGCGTGTTCGACGGTGTGAGCGTGAGCGACTGGTTCGGAAACCGGTAGTTCGCCTTGGTGATCTCGATGCGCTCCACCTTTGGCGCAACGTTTCGCGGCAGATACGCCACTTCGGTGCTGAGGATGGAGGCGTCCGCGCCGCTCAGCGTCGCCCGATATTGCAAAAAGCGCGCGGCGGGGGACGGGATGCGGCCCGGCGCGGCTGCCCAATTGCTCCAATTCTGTTGCGGCCGGTCCAGGTTACCGCTGCGTGTTTCGTACTTCACATTGCCGGTCAGTTTATGAGTCAGAGCGCCCCACTCGGCGAACCATCCCGCGTCTAGCACTTCGCTTTCCAGGATGCCGTCCTTCTCGAAGTCCGGTCCAATCTGAAACAGTTTGCCTATATTACCCGTGGCCGCGTACAAGGCGCCCGTGGAATCGCTGGCCAGAGCCGTGACCTGCGTTGGGTTCAACGAGACAAGCTTCGTGGACAGCAGGCCGGAATCGATACGGTGAATTCCGCCTTTGTTGCCCGTGCCGAGGATGGCGCGCCCGTCTTTATCGAAGGCGATGGCATAGGCGATCTCGGCGGTGTCGGACCAGATGCGCGTTGGAAATCCGTCGGCGGCGATCCGGATGACTTCGCTGCCTCCGCTTACCGAGGCCGGCGTGAGCGTCGGCGGGGGAGGTGGCGTGCGCGGCCCCGGCCCGGCCGAAGCGGATACGGTGACGCTGGTACCCGGCGCGGTCACCGGAGCGGCGATCGGGGCGGGCGGCGGCACCGAACTGGACGACGGCGGTTTCGAACCGACAATCGCTGCGTAGATCGCGTTATCGGGGGCGATCGCAATCGCGGTCACCTCGCGGCGGCCCGCCTGATACAACACGAAGCCGTCCCCAGAGGGCGAGATGCGCACGATTAAACCGCCCGGCTCGGTACCAACGATTACGTTTCCCGCGCTATCGACGGCCATGGAGCGCGCGTGCTCCTCTTCGGTCTTGAAGAATACGCTCGCCTGTCCCGACGGTGCGACTTTGTGGATTTCGCCTTTGTCGCCCGTGGCTACATAGAGATTGCCGGCCTTGTCGAACGCGAGCGCCCAGATGTACTTGGCCTTCGGATCATAAAACACATCGGAGCCGCGATAGACCTTGCCGTCCGGCGCGGTGGCGGCGTAGACGCGTCCCTGCGCGTCGAGCGCGATGGCCTGCACCTGCAGCCCTGGCAGTTCGGCGACGACACGGGATTGCCCGCCTTTGGTGGCGAAGACCTTCGCCGTCGATGCGCCGGGATTGCCGCCGCCGGAATACAGCGTGCCGTCCGCGCCGCGCGCGATGGCCCACAAGTAGGAGACCGATGGGTCATATAGCTCGCGAGTGGCGGGCGCTAGCGAAATTTTTCCATCGCTGCGGACGGACAGGCGGGTCAGTTTCGCTTTGTCCTGGTCTTCCTTGGAGGAGTGCACCCAAAAATGGGTATCGACGGCAAGGGCTACGCCGAGCGCGGCCGGAAGTAAGGGAAATCGCATGTTATTTGACGGTGAGGCGGAGGGAGTGATTGCCGGAGACGACGAAATCGAACGGGGTGGATTGTTCG
>Ga0194119_10002635_pt1 | contig 29930 bp, 32 predicted proteins | sample TA2MahC100mmetaG_FD_148620 | JGI IMG/M metagenome (GOLD analysis project Ga0194119, IMG submission 148620) | Freshwater microbial communities from Lake Tanganyika, Tanzania - TA2015018 Mahale Deep Cast 100m | ecosystem: Environmental > Aquatic > Freshwater > Lake | place: Tanzania: Lake...
TAAGGTGTTCGGTTTCATTGATTGTCTGTGTGAAGTGTTCTTTCATTAGAAAATAGTGTGCTTCTGTCCTTAGTCCCAGACTTTCTCTAAGATGTAGCACACTTAGAAAGGCAAAGTATGGTGCTCTGGCAATCGTCTCAAGCACCCAGAATCTTTGTATTGGTAATCCACGATAGATAAAGTCAATGATTGCTACTGTTATATTTAAGATGCCAGTATTAAGTTGTTTTATTGTTTCCATACCATTTGATGTGCAAGTTTATCTCTTAATGCATTAATAATTTTCTCCTCATACTTCTGAAAGTTTCCTCTTTTCTCTACTTTTTTATAATAGTGTAGAGCATTAATAATTATACCATACTCTTCTATTGTAATATCAAGTTTCATACTGATAGTTGAATAATTTTAGATGTATCAATAACAGCAAAAAATGCCTGTAGCACAATAACATCCCAGGTTTTGATTTGAATAGAGAAGGGAACCATAACTAATCCACCAATTAAACGAAACCAGCAGCCAGTTTTCATGTCACCATATAAAAGAATAAAGTATCCTATTATGAGTAGAATGCTTCCAATAATACGAAGAGATGTTGGTGTCAATAGTTTCATCTTGGCATGGGCATCGTAATAACTTTAGCAGTTGTCTCCTGATACTTCATGAATGTTTTCAATACTGATTTAAGTGTCATTTGTAATTCTTCTACATTTTCACACAGGTCAATCGTCCTTGACATTTTCTCATACTCAAACATCTTTGCAGGACTATCGAGTTTGATATCATCTGGATGTTGATTCATAAGTTAAAATCCTTTTTTCTTTTTGTTTTTGTTTGATTGCTTATGGTCCAACACCTCAACATGACTTAGAAAATTACCACTATATTCAAACCATTTACGCTGCACATCTTCATAATTATCAAAGACAACAGTATCACCATTGCTCATTACTAATTTATAATCGTGACGAAGGTAAGGTTCATTAGATGTTTGACGAAAATATCGTGAGTCAGAAGGGTCAATGAGTTGAGTCATTCCAGTTCCAAGTGCGTTCAAGGATACCAATATCAAGACCAAACTTATATGCCCAGAACAAGATACTCAAAGTAGAACCAGAACCTGATTTGATTTGAATATAAGGCCAAGCAGGAGTATCATTCCAACTAACAGACCCTTGAAACAAACTCCAACCTTTTACATTCAGGACTTGAACATACCATTCATGACCCCAATCTTCTTTGTATGTAAGATTAAACAGTTTCATTTTTTATGTTAAAACCAATTAAAATTAATATTCATTCTAAATTTAGAATTAGAAGTGGTTGATGAATTATGAGGTAAACTACTATCAAATAATACTAATCTATTTTTTATACTTTCTATTTTAGTTCCATCATGCATTTTAGTAAATCCATCACATGTATTCAATGAAAAAACTGCAGATTTTTGACTATAATCATAATCAGTATGGGGTTGGTGTTCATTTACTTCTAAAGTAGAAGGATATAAATTTACTTTAATGCGAATCCAAGTTTTAAAAATATCTAAATCATTAAATTTAGAACCAAACAAATTGTGAACTAATGAATAATGTTGACTAAGTGGAACATTTTGATCATATATGATATGAGTTAAATACCAATTCCAATTACTATCCTTAAATTCTTGTTTTTCATTTACATCTGCTACATACTGATTTAATTGCCAAAAAATACATTTAAATTCTTTTTCTAAAGTTTCAAAATCATCTAAACTTAAAAAATTATCAATAATTTGATATTTCATAAATTAACTCCAAAAATTTTTTACATTTAAAATTAAACAGGTTCATTTTCATCCTCATCAGTCAGGACAGTTCCCATAGGACCTTTCTTCAGTCGTGCCCACTCTTCTTCTGCTTGTTGCATATCATCAAACTTCATCTTCAGGTCTTCACCCAAAGTCAGTTCAAACTCATCAGCAACCTTACGCATATTTTCTACACTTCGATCTTCACCAAATGCAACACCACAAGCACCTTTCATGATGGTAAGTTCATCGTGACCCATTGCACGTGCCACAGTTGAGAAGAAACGAAACAGTTGATAAACATTAAGGTCTTCAGCAGGAACCTGAAAAGTATAATGTTCTTCAGGAAGCACAGTATTATCAAAACCACTACTATAATGAGTAGAAGTCCATTCAGTATCAAACTCAACTTTAAGTGTTGCCTTGTAGGTCATTTATCTTGATTGAATATAGTTGTATTATAGCACATCCTTCTGCTTTTGGGACAGTTCCTGTACCAGTTTCTCAGCTGTCCTCATGTGCTTTTTCATCATCCACCATCTACCAATAGGCGAAGATAAAAGAACTGGATGAAATCTAGACATCCAGTACAATTTTTCTATTTTTGATTTAACTAACTTGGACAGTAGTACAATGTATTCTCCAACATTTTGATCTATTACCACCATAGTCGCTATAATGGAAAAAATAGTAAACAATGTATAGTAATAGATCATGGAGTTTTTTTCAGAAAATTAAGATAGTCCAGTAACTGTTGCTTTATTACATTTAAATCTTCTTCACAACCATCTTTCTTTGCTGTACATCTAATTTCATGATGTGCCATGTGCAAATCTTCAACCATCAAATCTATCGCTCTACTTTTTGATTGATTCATCCTTCTCTATGGTAATAGGACATGTAGGAATAATTTGTTCAAGTTCAGATACTATTTCCATCTTTTGCTGTGATGTTAATCCTACTACAGATGTAAGACGATTTACTATGGCAATAGCACTTGAACATGTAATAACTGTTGATAATAGCAGGGGAACCATTCACTTCTCCTACACTATAAACTATCTATTCAAATAGTAATCCAGCGATTATTTTCAAGTGTCCATTTTGTGACATTAGTAATGAGATCTCTAATCATTCATCACTCAAAGTAATCATCACTATTATCTACCATTTCCCAAGTTAAGTCAAGCTTTTCAAGATACTCAATCAATTCATAATCATTGTCTGGAAGAATATCATCATTTACACTAAAAGATGCCTCACACAGTGCAGGACCATACTCAGCAGGTTCGTAGTATGTTTGAGCATACACTTGTACTACATCTTCAACCACAGCAGAAACATAGACATTTCCATCTTCCTGGTAGATAGATTCAATACTTAGAATAGTCATGTTTTTAATATATTGTAAGCAGGCAAGGAGGGACTCGAACCCCCAATCGACATCTTAGAAGGATGCTGCATTATCCATTATGCTACTTGCCCAAGAAAGATAGAGAGCAGATAACTGCTCTCTGTGGGGCAACCTTCCACCCCTATATGTTACCTAGAAATGTCATCAAAGTCAACATCAGGATGCAGAAACTCTAAGTAATCTTCGTAATCAACACCAAGATATTCTGCGAACTCTTTGAGTTCCTGATAGTGCTCTGAATGAATGATTTCCTCTATGTTCTGAATCATGGTAAACTCCTCAATAACCATATCTGGAAATCATCTGTTCCATTCTATCTTCCCTATACTCATCCTCAACTTCTTCTCTATTATCTTCTAGAACTTCGTAGATTTCATCTGCGTCTTTTTCCAGAAAAAGAGTGTTCATAGGGATTTTACTGAGTAAGGTATTTTTTATATAGGCAGGTTACTAGAAAGTAGCAACCTGCTCATCTGATTGTTGAAACTCTGCATCAATCTTGTCATACAGTTCCACAAAAGTGGTTTTAGTTTCATCATCAAAGCGATTCAGACAAACTTTAATTGCCTTATCTTTCTTGCCAAAGATAGAATATGCTTTCATAATATGAACAAGACGACGAGTAGAGATTACTTCATCAATCCCACCATCTGCAAAGGTCTTACGAATAATGTCAGACCATGTGCACAGGTGTTTGATAAAATCAGTGTGCTCATCAATCATAGGAATTTTAAGAGACTGAGCAACTTTTGTCAAGATTTTAGTCTCAATAGTTAAGGTAGGATAATCTTGCTCAAAGGTGATAGGGAACCTCTCCAAGAATGCTTCATTCAGCACATTAGTGCCAATGAACCTACCATCATCAGAACCTTTGCCTTTGGTATTAGCAGTAGCAAACACATTGAACCCCTGCTTAGGAGTGACATGCTTACCAATCTTTTTCAAGAATACGCCTTTACCTTCCAGAATTGATTGAAGGCACATGATTTTATTGGAAGCAAGGTCAATCTCATCCAGAAGAAGGATTGCACCACGTTCCATTGCCTCAACCACAGGACCATTGTGCCATACAGTTTCACCATTAACTAGGCGAAACCCACCAATCAGGTCATCCTCATCAGTTTCAATAGTAATATTGACACGAATCAATTCACGATTGAGTTGAGCACATGCTTGTTCTACGCCAAAAGTTTTACCATTACCAGAAAGACCAGTAATGAAGGCAGGATAAAAGAAACCAGAGGATACAACCTTCTTAATATCACTAAAGTTACCAAAGTTGACGAAGGTATCATCTTTCTTAGGAATCAAGTTTTGAGTAACTGATGCAAGGGTCTGAACAGTATCAGTACCTTCAGCAGCAGGAGCGTTATATGTTTCTTCCAGTTCTTTCACAGTTGCTTCCAGATTCCATTTGCCACGACCAACTTTATATGCTTGCAGATACTTAGATGCTGTAGCATAAGTTGTATTGATTTGTTCTGCAACTACTTTAACAGCAGCAGCATCTACTTCAGTGCCAAATTGTTCTGTCAACAAACTAATGATTTGTTTTTGCATAGTCTTGGGTTGATTACTTTGTAATAGTAGCATGGTTTAGGGCAGTTTAGGGGGCAGCATGGACACTACCCCAACTGTCACATCAAGCAATCATATCCACAAAAGAGGACAACAGTTTCTTGTTTGTCTTCTTTTTACCAAGCATCTTGGTAAATGCAGATTTGATCTGTGCTTTTGTGGCACCTTCCTCCACAACAAACTCCTCATCTTGTGATAGCGTTGTGGTAGGAATGACATGGAACTGATCATAACCAGTCCCTGAGAATGTAATGAACTGTTCCTTTTTGTAAACTGCTTTTACTTTCTCATAGTCACCAAACTCCCTGCCATACCAATCATAACAGGTCTTAAAATCCCTACCAGGAACAACTCTGAAGTTGACAAAGTTCACAGTAGGAAACTTATCTTTCAGGGTAGAAAGAAGAACTTTGGAATACTTAGGGAAGTTGCCATACTCGTATTCAGCATAGATTCTACCATTCTTTTTATCACGAACAGTAGTGTATGTTTCCCTAGTAGGAATTACATGACCATGCTTTTCTTTGGTAGAAGTATTCACATATCCTTCACCATCAGTTAGGAACACAACATTCACTTTCTGAACTTTAGTTTTCTTTTGGAAATCAGGGATCAGATAATGAAGTGCAAGCATGGTATCACCAATAGGAGAACCTGACAAGTCAAGATGACGAGGAACAGCACCACTACCTTTCTGGAAGGCATGACATGCTGCCCAGATGTTCTTCATCTGAGTATCCAGATCACGAGCATTTGTCTTGCTAGTGAAGAAATTGAGCAGTCTAAAGCTATTCTCAGGAGCAAGAACACCCTCTACTTTGTTGTAGATAGGAGGATGATTTGGTTGCAGTTCCACATAGGAATTACAATCCACACTGAAAGCATACACTTCAAAAGGAATGTTGACTTTCTTGCAGAACCAAATCAAGTTGTAGAGTTGCTTACAAGTATCAAGAATCCAGTTAGACATGGACCCAGACCAGTCAAGAATAAAGATTAGACCATGATTCTTACCATCAGGGATAATAGAAACTTTCTTGAACAGATCCTCATTGAACTTGTAAGTATGCAGTTTAGAAGTATCAAGAATACCAGTACGTGCAGTAGTAGAACGTGCATACTGATCAGCAGACTTCTTACACTCAAACTCTTTGACAAGGTAAGAAACTTCTTTCTCAGCAGACTTTTTATAGTCCATATACTCTGCTGTTACTTGTTGTTTCCATTCTTGAACCCATTGTGAGTTATGCTCTGCATAGTATTCTTTGCACTTGGCATGAATGAAATCATTAGGAATAATCACATTCTCAAGATAGATTTCAGGCAACTCCACATAGGTAGTCGCAGCACCATACTTACTGGTCAAATCCTGTGTTTTCTCATCAAAAGATTGTGAGGTCTTGGACTCAAATTCTCCATGCGTATCGCTTGGTTCATGACCACCACCAGAAGGATCTTCCTGATTCATAGTTACAGAATCACCTTGAGATTCTTGATTGGATTCAGAAGATTCCTCTGATTCTTGCTCCATATCCACAGAATCTGCAGTATTCTGGGAATCTGCAGAAAGTTGTACTTCTTCTCCACCAACATTTTGTTCTTGAGAAATCTCAGGCATCTCATCAAGTTTCTTACGCTTATAGTTTAGAAACTTAACAATCTCACGAGCAATGTCAAGAACTTCTTGAAAGGTTTCCAGTTTGCTGATACGAGTCACGAACTCATTTTCTTCATCAGAGAACGCAATATTATGAAATGCACCAATCTTGTAGTACATGTTGATGCGATCAATAAAGGAGAGATTATCAAGGTTCTCATCCTTCACTGAGAAAAAGTCATCACCATTCAGCTCATTATATCCATTGTAAAAGGTCCTAGAAAGACCAGGATACTTCTTCTTCATTAGACGTTCCACACGAACATCTTCAATCACATTAACAAAATCCTTAGGAACATCAGGATACTCTTCTGTCCAATCAATATTATCAGTAAACAGTGCATGTCCTACTTCATGACCTACAAGAAGATCATAGACAGTTGCAGATGCCTTGTTCCACATAGGCAGAGTCAAAACCCTACGATCTACATCAAACATAGCAGTAGGAACTTTCTTGTGCTCTACAATCAGATTCTCTGTTGCAAGACACTTTGCAAGAGATCCTTTAACTTCTAAATTGACTGCCATGAATACTTCTGAACTATCCTTTTAGGATACCATACCTTAAGGGGGTTTGGAGAGTTTCGTAGACAGTTCTCAAAGCGTCCTACACCCTATCCTTTAACCCTAACAGAGTGATTATAGGTAGGGTTTTAAGACTTGTCAACTTGTCATATTGAATATAAATAATAAAAAAAAATGTAAACTTTATGGAATATAATGTACCAACTACAAGAATTTTCTTTGTTAATGACAGTGGTGGAATTGCAATTACGGCTCCAACAGGATTGTTAGATGTTGAAACAGTTGCAGTTCGTGATCTTCCTAATGGAACTCCATATTGGATAGTAGATTTTGAAACAGAAGAAGCAATGGAAGAAGCATTTCCTTCTATGGATTTTTTTGATGCTCATGAATTAGACTTAGAAGTTCTTGGTCCTCCTCATGGTATTGCTCTTGGATATGAAGAATGGGCAAAGTTACAACCACCAGGAACACCAGGAACCACAGAACTTTCAATAACCACAGAATCTTAAGGAGAAATATTAATGTTTAAATTAAACATAGAAAAAGCAAAAGATTTGCATAGAAATCGTATTAGAGCAGCAAGAAAACAAAAATTTCAAGACCTTGATGCTAAATTTATGAAGGCATTAGAAACTAATGATACTGAAAAAATAGCAGAAATTACTGCATTAAAGCAACAACTTAGAGATCTTCCTGCTTGTGAAGAAATAGAAAATGCTTGTTGTACAGATGATTTGAAAAATCATTGGCCAGATATTTTAGGATGCAACTGTCCATATTGTGATGGATATTACAATCCAAATTAATTAAATAAAATTATTATCTAAAGATAAGAACATGAATACTGTCAGAGTCAACGTCAATTCCATTCCCATTTGCTTGTAACATACGAACATTAGTTGTCGTCAAATATGTTTGATTATCAGAAGATGCAGCATTAGTTCCATAGATTCCAATACCAAAGTTTGCTCCTTGTCCATCGCCACCACCTCCAGTTATTTGAACACAATAATTTGTATCAGGAAGAGTAATACTATAATTTAAAGTATAGTCTCCAAGGGCATTTCTGGATAAGGAAGTTACATTATAAGAACCTCTTTGAGACGTGGGGACTGTACCTTTAAAGTTAATCCATACTCTAGCTGTTATATTAGTACCACCATCAGAAACAGTATTTGCATTTAAAACTGCCATATGAAATTCTATCCTTTATCTAAAAACTAATACATGAATACTGTTTGTATCAACATTTGCACCACTCCCAGCTTGTTGTAACATACGAACACTAGTTGTTGTTAAATTTGCTTGATTGTCATTTCCACTAGCTGCATATATTCCAATAGAACAATTAGCTGAACTAAATTGACTACTAGATCCTGTCAATAAAACGCAGTAACTTGTATTAGGAAGAGTAATACTATAATTTAAAGTATAGTTTCCAAGGGCATGTCGGGTTACGGAAGTTGCATTATAACCACCTCTAACACCCACTTGATTAACTACACCATTAAAGTTAGCCCATACTCTAGCTGTTACATTAGTACCACCATCAGAAACAGTATTTGCATTTAAAACTGCCATATAAACCTCCTATTTCATCTAAAAACTGCTACGTGTATACTATTTGAATCAACATTAGTCCCACCTGAGTTTTGCTGTAGCATACGAACAGTGGTTGTTGTTAAAAATGTTTGATTAGCAGCTTGAGCTGCTTGAGTTCCATAGATTCCAATATCGAATGCATTTGAGCCCCCCTCAGTGCCACTTCCAGTCATTTGAACACAATAATTTGTATCAGGAAGAGTAATACTATAAGTTAAAGTATAGTCTCCATTGCCACTTCTAGATACAGAAGTTACATTATAAGAACCTCTAACACCCACTTGATTAACTACACCATTAAAGTTAACCCATACTCTAGCTGTTACATTAGTACCACCATCAGAAACAGTATTTGCATTTAAAACTGCCATATAAAAAGTCCTAATTTCATGATAGACAGTTAAAGTTATTTATAAAAATTTTAGTCATTTTTAATTGAATCTATTCTGTTTTTCAAATCTTCTATTTGCTTTTGCTGTTCTTTAATTGCTTCTACAAGAAGAGCAACAAAGTTTTGATAAGCAACTGATTTAGGGTCATCACCAAATACTAATTCAGGAATAATCTTTTCAACTTCTTGTGCAATAAAACCTATGGAGTGTTCTCCAGTTTCCTTATAATTAAATTCAACACCTCTGAGTTGTGAAACCTTATCAAGAGCATTTTGAATTGTTTGAATATTAGTTTTTAGGTTTTCATCAGAGTTTGCGGTAACTGTTCCACCACAAGTTAAGTTTGTTCCATTGAATGTTAAGTTAGCAGAACCAGCAGCATTATTAGAACTATCTTTAAAAACAACTTGGTTTGCTGATCCAGCAACAGGACCTGTAGCACCTGTAGCACCATTAGCACCAGTAGGACCAGTAGGACCTGTAGGACCTGTAGCACCTTGTGCACCTTGTGCTCCTTTTGCTCCTTGAGCACCAGTAGGACCAGTAGGACCTGTAGCACCTTGAGCACCAGTAGGACCTGTACCTCCAGTAGGACCAGTAGGACCTGTAGCACCTTGAGCACCAGTAGGACCAGTAGGACCTGTAGGACCTGTAGCACCTTGAGCACCAGTAGGACCAGTAGGACCAGTAGGACCTGTAGCACCTTGAGCACCAGTAGGACCTGTACCTCCAGTAGGACCTGTAGGACCAGTAGGACCTGTACCTCCAGTAGGACCTGTAGGACCTGTAGCACCTTGTGCACCTTGAGGTCCAGTAGCTCCTTGTGCTCCTTGAGCACCAGTAGGACCAGTAGGACCTGTACCTCCAGTAGGACCTGTAGGACCAGTAGGACCTGTACCTCCAGTAGGACCTGTAGGACCTGTAGCACCTTGTGCACCTTGAGCACCAGTAGGACCTGTACCTCCAGTAGGACCTGTAGGACCAGTAGGACCTGTACCTCCAGTAGGACCTGTAGGACCTGTAGCACCTTGTGCCCCTTCAGATCCTTGAGCACCTTGTGGTCCTGTTCCTTGAGCACCCTGTGCTCCTTGAGCACCTGTAGGACCTGTAGCACCTTGTGCCCCTTCAGATCCTTGAGCACCTTGTGGTCCTGTTCCTTGAGCACCCTGTGCTCCTTGAGCACCTGTAGGACCAGTAGGACCTGTACCTCCAGTAGGACCTGTAGGACCTGTAGCACCTTGTGCACCTTGAGGTCCAGTAGCTCCTTGTGCTCCTTGAGCACCAGTAGGACCAGTAGGACCTGTACCTCCAGTAGGACCTGTAGGACCTGTAGCACCTTGTGCACCTTGAGGTCCAGTAGCTCCTTGTGCTCCTTGAGCACCAGTAGGACCAGTAGGACCTGTACCTCCAGTAGGACCTGTAGGACCTGTAGCACCTTGAGCACCTTGAGATCCTTGAGGACCTAAAATACCTTGTGGTCCTGCAACTGTACTTGCTGCACCTTGAGGTCCAATAGCTCCTTGTGCTCCTTGTGCTCCTTGAGAACCTTGTGCTCCTTGTGCTCCTTGTGCCCCTTCAGATCCTTGAGCACCTTGTGGTCCTGTTCCTTGAGCACCCTGTGCTCCTTGAGCACCTGTAGCACCCTGTGCTCCTTCAGATCCTTGTGCCCCTTCAGATCCTTGAGCACCTTGTGGTCCTGTTCCTTGAGCGCCCTGTGCTCCTGTAGAACCTTGTGCTCCTTGAGGTCCTACATTACCTAAACTTATAACTGTCGTTCCTATACCAACACCAAGAGTATCCTGACGAATGAATAACTTTCCATCATAATGGTTAATAGCTAGTTCACCAAGGCCCAACTGATCTGTTGTTGGGATTTTGCCTTGAACTAACGAGCGTTTAACTTTTATGGTAGGATTAGTATTCATTCATCCTCATAGGTGGTATGTACCTCAAACTGAGTATATACTGAGTTTTTATCTATTTATGTAAAATCCTCTGGTTTCTTTCTTGTAGTTTTTTGATTTTCTAACTTTTCTATTTTAGAAGTCAATTCGCTATTGAGTGATGATAAAGAATTAATTTTTGCTTCATAAACAACTACTTGATTAGAAAGTTCAGATACTTTTTTTTGATAGGCAGATAACAAAGATTGGTAATCAATATCATTCATCAGAAGGATCCAGCATCTACTGTAATATTTTCAAGAAATCTTTCTGAACCAGTGCAAGAAATAACTTGTGATGTTCCTGCACAGTCAGTAACCCAAAGTGCCTTAACTTCAACTTCTGCATAAGCATTTGCAGTCAGAATATTACTTGCTTCAGAAACATCAGAAGCAATAGCAATTCTTCCAGCACTGTCATCCCAATAAACTGAAGCTTTCTTGGCAGTTCCACTGTACCAGTTGAACAGAACACCAATATCAATATTGAGGTCTGAAGAAGGTGGGACAAGAACACCACCACTATTAATTAATCCTAAATCAATCAGTGAATCTTCAACCTTTAATGTTCCAGTATTAACTTCAGTTGTATTACCCAAGACATACAAATCACCAGCAATAGTCACACTGTTAGCAAATCCTACTGCACCAGTTACTGCTGTCAGAGTAATTGCAGTGGTTCCATCACTTGCTTGGATATCATTACCACCAACTTTAATATCACCAGCAAAGGTTGTTAAAGTGTTGGAAGATAAAGTAATATTGGTGTTACCATCCGATGCTTTAATATCATTACCAGCAACCGTAACATCTCCAGCAACTGTAACATCAGCGCCAGAGAACGTAAGAGCAGTTGTTCCACCACTTGCTTTAATATCATTACCTGTAACTATCAAATCTCCAGCAACTGTAACATCAGCGCCAGAGAACGTAAGAGCAGTTGTTCCACCACTTGCTTTAATATCATTACCCGTAACTGTCAAATCTCCAGCAACTGCAACATCAGCGCCAGAGAACGTAAGAGCAGTGGTTCCATCACTTGCTTGGATATCATTACCACCAACTTTAATATCACCTGCAAAGGTAGTTAAAGTGTTAGAGGTAAGAGTGATATTAGTATTACCATCAGATGCTTTAATATCATTACCAGCAACCGTAACATCTCCAGCAACTGTAACATCAGCGCCAGAGAACGTAAGAGCAGTTGTTCCACCACTTGATTGAATATCATTACCACCAACTTTAATATCACCTGCAAAGGTAGTTAAAGTGTTAGAGGTAAGAGTGATATTAGTATTACCATCAGATGCTTTAATATCATTACCAAATATTTGTAAATCACCTGTAACCTTTACGTCACCAGTGGAAGGATTGACTGATAATCCAGCACCAACTCTTAAAGTTTCTCCATTTTCACCAGCAAGAGTATCAACAAAGGTTACATAGTAATCAGCATTTGTTGAAGTGCCTGTAGTGTCTACAGTAATTGCTCTGGTTGCAGTTGATGCAACACCAGTGATTGTTCCACCACCACCATCAAAAACTATACTTCCAACACTTAATGTATTTGTTCCTGGATTATAGTAAATACCATCATCAGTATAGACATTTTCACCAGTTGCAGATTCATTATGAGAATCTACAAATGTTACATGATAGTTTGCATTTGTATTTGATGCTGTAACTGTATTAACTTGAGTTGCAACGCCATCAAATGTTGTGGCAGTAACAATTCCAGAAAAGATTGCATCTCTCCATTTCTTTCCTACAATTCCTAAATTATAAGTTGCATCATCAGTTGGAACAAGATTTGATTTGAATTCTCCAGCAACTACAATATCATCAGCATTTGAATCTCCAAGGTTAATAGTACCACCTTGGAATGTCACATTTCCTACAAATGTAGATACTCCAGAGACATTTAAATTTCCACCAATATTAACACTCTTCTCAATACCAACACCACCTTCAATTACAACAGCACCATTATCTTTTGTTGTTGAGTCTGTTGTATTACTAATCGTAGTAATACCAGAAATATCTACATTACTATTGATATCGAGTAATGTAGTATTAAATGTAGCAATACCAGTAAATACTGGGTTGGCAGATCCACTTGCCCAGGTTAAATTACCACTACCATCATTAGTTAGAACTGATGATATATCACCTTGAGTTCCTGGAAGTGTATAAGTTACATTAGAAGCAATATTGTCTGGTGCTTTTAATGCAACATAATTTGAACCATTAGTTGTTCCTTCAACTAACCTAACAGAACTACCAACTGATGAAGTTTCTTTAGTCCAATATCTATGAGAACCTACAAACTTATTATTATTAGTTGTACTATCAATACCTACAAAAAAATCAAATGAGTCTGTTGTAAAGGCGGGTTCACCTGCTTTTAAACCTGGCAGATTTGATAAAGCGCCTCTTTTGACCTGTAATACTGGTGCTGGCATGGCGGTTTATTTTACTTTTTACTATTTAGCATTCTTAGAAATTTCCTGCATCCAAATCAATTCTATCATCTAGGTCTGTATCTAATCTATCTATGAATGTTGAAGCATATCCAACTAATCCAGGTTGTATAGTTTCAGTTCCAGCAGCATAATTTAAAACTTCATCAGGATTGACCATTTTATATTTTTGTGCAGTTGCATCATAAACTAACACATACTTATCATTTGTTGATGTTGAGTCAAAGTCTAATAAATCTTGAAGTCTAATTGAAGACACGTTTGTAAGTACCTCTATTGAAGATTGAGTGTTTAATTCTACTTCGATAGTCATTAGGATGCAGTTCCTTTTACTATGACAGTTCCTTCAACAACTTTAGTTGTAGTTCCTGATGTTGTAATAATCAAATCATATACATATCTACCTACAGGAATGGAAGCAGTAGTTATTTTTGTCATTGATAAACTAACAAGTCCTTGAGTTGGAGATGGAGATGTTACAGTAAATGTATGATAAGTTGATGCATCATAATGTTTTCTCATTTTGGCTGCAAAAGTATATCCAGTTAAATTAATGGGAGCACCATCTTGCTTAACTTTAATTGATGTTGAAAAGGTTACCCCTTTATCTATTGTTAGATTAACTGCTGGAACAGCCATTAATTTATTCCTTTATTATTATTTATTTTTCAAGTCATCAACTTCTTCTTTTAGTTCTTTTATTGCCTCTACAAGTAAAGCAACAAAGTTTTGGTATGCAACTGATTTAGGATCATCACCAAATACTAGTTCAGGAATAATCTTTTCAACTTCTTGAGCAATAAAACCGATAGAATGTTTTCCAGTTTCCTTATAGTCAAATTCAACACCTCTGAGTTGTAAAACTTTATCTAAAGCATTTTGTATTGTTTGAATATTAGTTTTAATACTCTCATCAGAACTTGCTGTGATTGTACCACCACAAACTAAATTGGTTCCATTAAATGTTAAGTTAGCAGAACCAGCAGCATTATTAGAAGTATCTTTAAAAACAACTTGGTTTGCTGATCCAGCAACAGGACCTGTAGCACCTTGAGCACCTTGAGCACCATTAGCACCTTGAGCACCTTGAGCACCTTGAGCACCTTGAGCACCATTAGCACCTTGAGCACCTTGAGGTCCTCTTGCACCCTGTGCTCCTTGTGCTCCTTGTGCTCCTTGTGCTCCTTGTGCTCCTTGTGCTCCTTGTGCTCCTTGTGCTCCTTTTGCTCCTTGAGGTCCACCACCTTGAGCACCTTGAGGTCCAACAAACCCTTGAGGTCCTCTTGCACCTTGAGCACCTTGGGCACCTGGAACTGTACTATCATTTCCTGTAGCACCTTGTGCTCCTGTAGGACCTTGAGGTCCAGGAGCACCTTGAGGTCCTATTGTTCCAGTTCCTTGAGGTCCAACAAATCCTTGAGGACCTCTTGGACCTTGTGCTCCTTGAGATCCTTGAGGTCCACCACCTTGAGCACCTTGAGCACCTTGAGCACCTTGAGGTCCAATAGCACCTTGAGCACCTTGTGGTCCTGCAACTGTACTTGCTTCACCTTGTGGTCCAGTAGCACCTTGTGGTCCTTTTGCTCCTTGAGAACCTTGTGCTCCTTGAGCACCTTGAGCACCTTGAGCACCTTGAGCACCTTGAGGTCCTGAACCTTGAGCACCTTGAGGACCTCGTGCACCTTGAGGTCCTGTTGCACCTTGAGGTCCTGTTGCACCTTGATCTCCTTGAGCACCAACAGCACCTTGAGGTCCTTGAGAACCACCAGCACCTTGAGCACCTTGAGCACCTTGAGCACCTTGAGCACCTTGAGCACCTTGAGCACCTTGAGCACCTTGAGCACCTTGAGGTCCTCTTGCACCCTGTGGTCCTTGTGGTCCAATAGGACCTACAATTTTTCCAACATCATCCCAATCAGTTCCATTATATACCCAAAGATTACCAGTATCTTGAGCAATAACGCCATCTCCAATAGATGCTGGATACCAAGGAAATCCAGTATCATTAGCAGTTAATGTAGTATTTGGCGCAGAAGTAGTTACTGATGTTACAGAACCAACAATATCAATTGAACTTCCTGTTGGACCCTGAGGACCTATTCTTCCTTGTGGTCCTTGGAATCCTTGAGGTCCTGTTGCACCCTGAGAACCTTGAGGTCCACCACCTTGAGCACCTTGAGCACCCTGTGCTCCTGTAGCACCTTGAGCACCTTGTGCTCCTTGAGGTCCTTGAGGTCCTGAACCTTGAGCACCTTGAGCACCTTGAGGTCCAATAGCACCTTGAGCACCTTGAGGACCTTGAGGACCAGTACCACCTGTGTTACCAGCAGCACCTTGAGCACCTTGAGCACCTTGAGCACCTTGAGCACCAACAGCACCTTGAGGTCCTTGAGAACCACCAGCACCTTGAGCACCTTGAGCACCTTGAGCACCTTGAGCACCCTGAGCACCTTGAGCTCCTTGGGCACCTTGAGCTCCCTGTACACCTTGAGGTCCAACAAATCCTTGAGGACCCTGAGGACCTCTTTGACCTTGTGCACCTTGAGAACCCTGAGCACCCTGTGCTCCTGTATTACCTTGAGCACCCTGTGCTCCTTGAGCACCCTGTGCTCCTTGAGCACCCTGTTCTCCTTGAGCACCTTGAGGTCCTGAACCTTGAGCACCTTGAGGTCCAACAAATCCTTGAGGTCCTGGTGCTCCTTGAGCACCTTGAGCACCTTGAGGACCTTGAGGACCTCGTGCACCTTGATGTCCTTGAGCACCCTGTGATCCTTGTGCTCCTTGAGGACCTGATCCTTGTGCTCCTTGAGGTCCAACAAATCCTTGAGGACCTGTTGCACCTTGAGATCCTTGAGAACCTTGTGCACCTTGTGCACCTTGAGGTCCTCTTACACCTTGAGGTCCTTGAGCACCCTGTGCACCTTGTGGTCCTAAAGGTCCTTGAAAACCTTGTGCACCTGTAACTCCAGGATTTCCTTGAGGTCCTATTCTTCCTTGTGCTCCTTGTGGTCCAACAAATCCTTGAGGTCCTAGTGCTCCTTGTGCACCCTGAGGACCAACACCTTGAGCACCTTGTGGTCCAATAGCACCTTGTTCTCCTTGAGCACCTTGAGGTCCAGTAGCTCCTTGTGCTCCTTGAGCACCTTGAGGTCCAATATCTCCTTTTGCACCTTGAGGTCCAATAGCACCTTGAGATCCTTGAGGACCTAAAATACCTTGTGGTCCTGCAACTGTACTTGCTGCACCTTGAGGTCCTACTGCCCCCTGTGAACCTTGTGGACCAACAGGTCCTATAATCTTACCTACATTATTCCAAACAGATCCATCATAAACCCACAAGTTGCCTGTTGCTTGATCAATAACACCATCTCCTGCTACTGCAGATGGAAAGGCAGTATTAAGAATCGTTTGTGGATTATTAGGTGGATTTACATTAACATCTGGAACAGATCCAATAATAGTAACTGATGTTCCTGCTGCACCTTGTGCACCTTGAGGTCCAACAAATCCTTGAGGACCACTTACACCTTGGGCACCCTGTGCACCTTGAGGTCCTCTTACACCTTGAGCACCTTCAACACCTTGAGCACCTTCAGCACCTTGAGCACCTTCAGCACCTTGAGCACCTTCAGCACCTTGAGCACCTTGAGGTCCTTGAGCACCTTGTGCTCCTTGAGGTCCTTGAGGTCCTTGAGCACCTTGTGCACCTTGAGGTCCAATAGCACCTTGTGCACCTTGAGGTCCAATAGCACCTTGTGCACCTGTAAGACCAGCAGGATCTTTCCAAGTAAATCCCAATCCAGGTCCTAAAGATGCTAATACTTGTTCATATGATCCTGATAAACCATCTTTATTAATAATGTCGCCAGTTAATCTAACCCCAGCAACATTAATGTCTATTGGATAATTTGGTTGAGTATTTGCAATACCAATATTTCCAGATCCTGGTAAATATACCAGTTGATTTGGAGCAACATCTAACTTATTTAACGTTCCTCCAGATCTTTGGCTTGTAAAACCAATATATCTTATTTCATTATCTGTTGGTTCTTCTACAGGAATATCTAAAACTGTGATAGTTGCAATACCAATTCCTGGTGCAACATAGCCAGTTGCTACTATTCTACTCCCTACAAAATTTAATTTAGTTATAGAACCTGCAGTACCAACTAAAGTTCCTTCGTCAAAAACAGTTATACCTAATTCTAAAACTCCAGGAGGAATTGGTGTCCAATATCTCTTTGCATCACCACCAATTCCAATGAGCATGTACTGCTCTCCAATTGGAATTGAAGGTTCATTTAATGGATCTCCTAAATTAGGCTCAGCCTGATTTAACCCCAGGAATTGATACCTATCTGAAGTTAATCTTGATAATGGAGTATTAGTAACTCTTCTACTTAGGTATCTTGCCATAATTGGGTTCCACTATCCCCCTTAATAAGTATATTTATTATTGATTAAGTGTCTCTAAAACAGAAACAGTATATTTCATATGATTTGGATCGGTTGATGAAATACCTGATATTTTTATTCTGTCTGTTTTAGTAGCTGTTTTTTCCAAAACTAATTTTCCATCTAATAAAACCAATGCATCATTTGGTGGAACTTGAACATTATAAATCAATTCTGTAGTAGTTGTAGTAATACCACCATTAGATGCTCTAACATCTCTTTCATGATAAAAACTTACAGTCCCAATTCCTGTGCCAGTATTGGCAACTTGTGCATAAAGAACTACAGTTGTATATCCAGTTCTGGTAGTATAAATTCCAGAATTTGATGCTGGTATAATTCCAGTGAAGGTTTTGTATTGGTTTAATGGTAATTGAGCCATGATTGATTGTTATTGAAGAGCAAGAATTAAAGGTGTAACCTCTGCTTGTAAGCTTTTACTAAATGCTTGTCCACTAATGGTTCCAGTATTTTGATTAATAGTAATTCCTTCGCTAATTCTAAAGTTTCCTCCCTGATCAGTGCTTGTAAATGGAACTTTACCTCCATTTGTAGCAACTATCTGATTATCAAGAACTGGAACTGCACCCTTTGATGGAATAGCATTAGTTATTGTAACTCCTGTTCCTATATATTCAAAAGTAATAGAACTTGCAATAATCTTACTGGATTGGAAGAAATAAACAGTTGTTCCAACACTTACTGGATAAGTAATGAACTCATCAAAAGTAACTGTTGTAGTCCCACCAGCAGAAACTTGTGTTGCAGCAGTTGGATTAAAGAATAACTTTTCCATTACAGCAGTTGCTGTTGCAGTTGTTCCAACTCCAGGCCCAATAACTGGAGGAGGAGCTATAGTTACAGTAGGTGGAGTTTCTGTATATCCAGTACCAGAAACAAGCAAACTTACACTTCCTATAGTTCCATCAGAATTAATATCTGTTTCAAAAACTGCTGCTTCTCCTGGGATGAACAAATCTGGATCAGAAGGAAGTTGAATTGTAACTTCTACAGGAATGTTTGGATCATAACCAAATCCAGGATTACTAATTTCAATTCTGTTAATGAAGTAATATTGAGTTCCTATGACTGCAATCTGACCATCATAAGGTCTTTGTCCTTCTGGAAGAATTAGTGCAGGAACTTCTCCTGTTCCCAATCCAACAATACTTGTTATAATTCCTGCTCTATTAGTAATGACTGGTTGAACAAGTGCTGAATAGGTTTTAGATGCATTCTTTGTCTGTGCTACCGAACCAATACCAGTTTGATAACTTTCGAGAAGATTTAAATTTTGTGCAACATATGTTGCAATTCCAGCAATATAATTAATTATTGCCACCTCTCCATCTTTTACATATCCAGCAGTAAATCCTGTTGGTGGTGGAGATGTTTCATTAAGATAAGTCAGAGAACCATCTGCAGAATCTCTATATGCTAATCCAGCATTTATTGAGTTTTCATTACCAAGAGTAAGAATATCAGAACAAATAGATTCTACAATAATTTGACCATCTCTGATGCACTTTGAACGTCCTACTACAGAACCACCATAATCAAAAGATGGACCATATGCACCATAAGGACCATCAGTGCTAGTCAAGAATCCTACAGCTTCAGTAGCAATAAACTTCTTATTAACTCTAAGTAAATCAACAGTATCTTTGAATTCTTGAGAAGCACCAACACCAACATTAATTGTTAATGTAGATACATTTTCTTCTGTTGGTTCAGTTGTGACAGTTCCAGTATATTGAAGTGGGGTTGCACCATTAGAAACAAGTCCAAAATTACCAAAAGAAGAGTTAGAGTTGTTGAGGTCACAAACGCTACCAGTATCACAGAAAACTCCAATATCACAGCAAATAGTAAAGAGTGAAACTAACTGAGCATATCCAAAGTTTGTAATAGAAACACCAATACCACCTTGATTGTATTGAGTGTAGGCATCCAGAACCATGGATTTAAATCCACCAGCTCTGCTGCCATCAACTCTCATTCCAATACTATCAGGAACAAAGTTTGTACAGTTCTGAACGTAAGGTGATTGCCAATCTTCTTCTGTGCCATTAGCATATCCATTCCCTTTAGTAGGGAATGAGACCATTGCATTAGGATTAGTTGGACCTACAAAAGATTGTTGTGAAACATAGCAACCTTTTCTTACATGATACAAATCAGTTTTATCTTTTGTGGTTACAAGTGTTCTTCTTAAATCTTCTCCAACAACTGCAACTCTTTCTGGAACTTGAATAGGACCATCTTCTACATACAGTCCAGCATATACTCTGACAGTATCTCCAGGTTCTGCTATTGAACATGCTTTTTTAATGGTTAAGAATGCATCTCCAGGACCTGTTCCACCATTAGAATCACTACCAAGTTTATTAACAAACCACTCATTTCCAATTCTTGCTCCTGGTGGTTGCCAAGTTAATTTACCAGCAGGATAATTAATGTTTGGTGCTGCTTCTGGACCACTATCGATAATAGTAGTAACAATTCCTGTGCAAGTATAAATTGCAGAAACTACATTCGCACATCCATTTGGATTGACATTTGAATCTCCATCAGCAATAATTTCAATATCAATAAGTTGAGTGACACTTGAACCTACTGCTTGATATGAACCTGGAACTGGGGCATTATTGATTACATATCTTGCTAAAGTAGCAATACTGGAAATTCCAACAATAGTTGCTAATTTTACATAACCCTCAGAAAATCCTGATGGAAGTGGTGAACTATCATCCAGGTGTTGTAATACAACTCCATTATAGTAAGATAAACCTGCTCCTACTGTTTGTGAGTTTCCACCTCTAGAAATATCAAATGCAATAGCATCAATAATCAGTCCAATATCACGCTTACACTTAGTTGGTCCAGTAGTTATGCCTGCAGAACCATAATCAAAATTAGGACCATCAGCACCAAATGGACCAGAAGTAGAAGTAATAAATCCTACAATTTCATTTGCTATAAATTGCTTATTTCTGGTCAGAAGATTAGCAGCATCAATAAATCTTTCAGAAACTCCAAGTGCCTGAGATCCAAGAACTGAATAGGCATATCCTACATTATTATTAGCATCTAAGACCTCACCTCTTATTCTTACATCACCAGCAACATCTAAGGTTCTTGTTGGTGATGTTGTATTAATTCCAACAATAGGTTGAATAGTCTTTAAAAGTTGATTTTCATTAGAAGTTACTGAAGTAACTCCAAGATTTTTAAATGTTGCAAGAGTTCCACCAATACCAACATTAAGTAATGCTGTTGTGGTTATTCCTGTTACAAAAAGATCTTTAATTGTTGAAATGCCAACAATCTCATTCTCAATAATAGCAAGGTCAACTGTAGATATTCCTACTCTTTCATTAGTAATAGAAGCAATTCCTATAGTGGAGATGCCAACAATCTCATTCTCAATAATAGCAAGGTCAACTGTAGATATTCCTACTCTTTCATTAGTAATAGAAGCAATTCCTATAGTGGAGATGCCAACAATCTCATTCTCAATAATAGCAAGGTCAACTGTAGATATTCCTACTCTTTCATTAGAAATAGAAGCAATCCCTATGGTTGCAATACCAGTATAGGATTGAGTAATTGTGGCAAAACCAGTAACTCTTAAATCACCTATAATATCAACATCATATGCTGGAGATAAAGTATTGATACCTAATCTACCAGTGCTTGTTATTGCTACATTTCTTTTATTTGACCTTGCTACAAATTGAAAATCTTCTTGAGGACTAAGTGTGTTTATGCCAACAGAACCAATACCAGTTACAACAACTGGAGAACCATATTTTGAATTGACTTGGAACGCTTGTTCTGGACGTGTTGTTCCTACGCCAACACTATCAGAAAATATACCTGTCCCTCTTACATCTAACCTTTCTAATGGACTTATTGTACCAACTCCAACCCTATTATCTGCAAGAACATTTGTCTCTGCTCTTATTGTTCCAGCAACATCTAATGGGTATTGTGCTGTGGTCTTACCAATAGATACTTCTCCATCTGCAACACTTGCATAAAGAGTATCTGTCCCTACACTTAAGCCAGTTTTGACTTTAAAAAAGATATCTTGTGAAGGCATCGGGTTCCACTATCCCCCTGTTTATAAGATTATTTATGAAGATCAGGTTATCTCAACCAAATATATTTGAGAAATTGAATCTAGAGTCTTATTAGCATTTGAAGTAGTCCAGAAATATTTTGTGAAAGTTGCAGCAGTTGCTATAGCTTCAACCTTATAAGTAACAGGAGAAGTTGTTCCAACAGCAGAATCAAAATAAATAAGACTTGCAACCATACCAGCTTCATTTGAACCTGAATTAGCACCAACTAAAAATGATTCTTCTGGATATTGTAAAATTGGTGATTCATTTTTCAGAATTCTCATTGACCCAGAAGTATCATTGTTTGTACTATGTTGTCCAGTTGCCCATGGAACTTGTGCTATTATAAAAATTTTACTATCTGACTTTGTTGGAGTGATAGTTGCTTCTAAGTTTGTAGTAGACCAAGAATCAGTGTGTAGAGTCATTGTATTCCAAGATGCTTCTACAATTTGAGCTATTTTTCCAACAAATGGCAAATCATTAATATTTTTCCAATTTAATTGAGATCCAGTTGATGTTAAAACTGAATCAGCAGCACCAACTTGACCATCTTTATCTACTATAATGGTTGGAGTAAGATTGCCATTTACATAGACATCAGATTCGAAAGTAGAAACTCCAACAAATGTAGAAACACCAGTTACATATAAGTTTGTAGTTGATGTTAATCCAGCTACATTAATACTATTTCTGAATGTTGCAAAACCTACAAATGTAGATATACCAGATACATATAAATCACCAGGAGAATCATTTGGACCTAAAATTGTCAGTTGATTTACTGTGGTTATTCCTGCATATATAGGACCAAACTGTGATACTGCAGTTGAGGCATCAATAGAATTATTGACTGTTAGTGAGTTAATAGTTAATTTATCAAAGAATGTTACTTCTTCTTCTGGAACAGGTACAACATCTATTTCTTCACCAGTTGTTGCATCATACTTCTTACGTCCAATAAAGAATTCACCATTACTATTCATTCCAGTATAAACTACCAATCCCCCTTGAGTTGGTAATGCTTGTGAAATTAAAACTTCATCATTAGAAAGAATTCTATCTTGATTAGTTGGCATACCAGTAGAGTAGTTTCCTGGTCCAAATCCAGTATATTCAAAAGTATGTCCAGATGCTCTTAAGATTGAGTTTCTTCTCAATTCTACTGGTTGGACAAGAATTCTTCTAAATGCAGAGTTGGTTGAATGACTATCTGGTTTTGTGCCAAGAACACCTCTTGTGCATGAAATAGTAGACCCTGATACTGAATCAACTATGATAATTTCATCATCAATCTGCAAGAAATCACCTTTGTTTAATCTAAATCCACTATTTGTGTCAGTATTGGCAAGTCTGGCTATAAATGTAGTTTCAGTAGAAGATAATCCACCTGTACTAACTATTCTTCCCTTAAATCCATCAACTAAAGCAAATTGACGTGTTCCAATATTTTCATTTGTAGCATTAGTATCTCTGACTTGTGAAGTCAATCCAGCACTATGAACTGTTGGAGGAGTGCCAACATCACCATCTCCCAAATCAACAAGAGGAACATTTCCAGAAACTTTAAATACAGTAATAGAAGTTTTTTCTACCACTGTGTAGGGTTGTGAAACTCCTTCAAATAAAACTTTATTTCCAACTAAAAATGGATGTGCTGTTGTGGTTGTAACTTGAGATGTATTAGATTCTGAATCATATACACCAACTGCACTTACACCATATGCTGGAATATTAGGTATGACCACAGCAATACTTGATGCCTCTGCTTTTCCTGAAGCATTTGTATAAGAAATAGTATTGGCAGTTGCACTTGTAATTTTGAATATGCCATTATTTTCTGGATATACTGACCCAAAAACTTGAACACATCCAAAATTTTCTGGGAAAACTGCTGATACAGTCAGAACAACTGCATTAGTGCTTCCTGGTATTCCTTTTACTGTTACATTATCTGTTGAGTTATAACCAGAACCTGGATGTGCTATAATTGCTGATGTTACTTCACCATCAAAAACAGTAATGTTTGCTGTTGCTCCACTACCTGAACCTGTAGATGTGCAAAGAGGGATATCATAATATGTACCATCTACAAATCCACTTCCAGCAGATGTTACAGTCAGTTGTCTGATACTATTAATATTATGGTTGAGAGTAGTTGTTACAGTGCAAGTGCTTCCTGCTTTAGAAATTGAAGAAACTTCTAAACCATCACCAAAATCTTTAAGGTATTGAATTATAGTTTCTTTTGTTGTGCTGTATTTTGGGTCATTAACTTCAACTTTGCCAATAATCTTTCTTGATGCATATGATATTGTAGACTCAACATCAGACACTGCATTATCAACATCTAGTTGAGGATACAGATTATCAAGGTTTTGTGATAATCTATATTTTTCAACATTAAATGGAGATACTGTAGGAGTATTCTTAAATGAATTTAAGTATAAATGATAGATTCCATCACTATCATCTTGAGAATATTTCTGGATTGTTTTGACTTTATAAACTTGGAATTCACTGTTTAGCGATTCACAAGTAAAGTATGGAAGATCACCTCTGTTTGAAGTATCAATTGTGTAAGGGGGAATTCTATAAGAAGAAGATGCACAGTCTCTAACATTTAACCAACTTGCAACAGCAGATGATGCTGTGGGAGTTATTCCTCCAGGATTTCTATCAATAGTAAATCTAAATTGCAAATCACTTACAACTTCAGAAACTTCAAATGATCCATTAAATCCTGTCCCTGTTCCTAACCCAACAGGTGCTGGTTCATTTGTACTCTTAAGATTGTAGATATTAACTTTATTTCCAACTTTTAATTTGTGTGGCGTCTTACAAATAATATTAGCTGTAGTAGTCACACCTGATGTTGTAATCCAGGCATCTACAATAACATTAGTGTTTCTTACAATTTCAATAGAATTATCTCCACCAGAAGTCAAACTGATTGTATTGGGTTGAGAATAAATGCTACTTAATGAAGAAGATGATTTTTGAATAATAAATCCAGAAGTTGGATCTGATGCATTAGGAGATTCTTTAGGAATTACTAATCTTGCTCTGTAGACTTTATCATCGTTTGTCCTCAAATCAATCTTTCTCTTGATAAAGAATCCAGGATCATTTTGACCATACAAACTATCAACAAATGCACTATTTGAAACAATATTCAAGTACCAATTTTTTTCTGTGAAATCAAATTGGAAAGGACTACCTTCTGTTCCTGGAAGACAATCAGATACTCTAAAGACTAACTTTAAATTATCTTCTACATCAATTCCAATATCATTCTTGATATCAAGGTCAGTTTTACTGGAAAGACTTTCCCTTAATTTTATAGTTGTTGGCGTCAAAGAGTTTGGAGAAACATAATAAATTTTATTACTTTCAAATCCATCTGGAAGAACTGCATTATTTGCAATTACTCTTACTGCTCGTCCAGTAGATATTCCTGATAATGTTCCTTCTACTGTAATAATATCGCTGGCAATACTATCAATATTATAAGATGTTTCATGATTTGGGTTGATAGTTGCTGAACCAGAATAAGTTGGATAGTAGATTGCATCACTACTTCTTGCACCAATAGTATATCCTCTTACTTTCTGATTTGGAGGAGTAAATTGATCAGTATATCCTCTCAAATATATTCTTGTTGGGTCATTAGTGGTTGTTGTTAATCCAGCATTAATTGAATAGCAGTTGATATTGCTTTCAGTGTCACTAATATCTTTTGGTGGAATGATATGACTTACAAATCCATGATCATCTTTTGGTAACTGATATTCTTTATACCCTTGAGAATGTAATGCAATAGCACCGAAATTACTGTTAGAGTTTGTGATGCTTTGTTCACCACCAGATTCTGCTACAAACTGTTTTGCATATCCAATAGCAAAAATAGAAACACACTGGATAATTGAATCATTAGATGCCTTAATGTGGAAAGTTTCCCAATCTGGGTTGTAGACTGCATTAGAATTTTGATGTAATGATGTGGTTGTTCCCAGATCATTTTGATCCAAATATGTTCCAGTATCTGCATTATATTTGACAAATGCCCTATCATCACGTTGCAGAGAAATTCCAGTAAATTGGGCAGTAACCATGCTTTTGAATCCAGTTGCTTTTGATCCATCTGCATAGAGACCATTCATTCCATAAACAGATTTCAAACTGCAGTTGAATACATATGGCGAAGAACCAGAGACTGTATCTGATTGTATTTTTACAGTTGCTCCCTCAAAACTTGGATCTGCAGCTCCTGGTGCAGATTGAATTAAATATGTAAATTGCGTTGGACTAATAACTTGTGATACTACAAAATTACCATTAAATTGCTGTTGAACTTGAACACTGTTGCTTGATGCAACACCAGAAATTTGAACTGGTGTCAGAGGAGATAATCCATGAGATTGTTCAGTGGTGACAGTGATTGTTGTGGTTGCAGTAGAACCATCACCAGATATTACATCAGAAATAGTTAAAGTTCCTTGTCCAAGATCTCCAACAATTTTATTTTCTTCTGGATTCTTTTGTAAGTCAGTTAATGTATTTGGAATTGCACGACCAGAGAAGTTTCCATACCCATAACTAACTTTAAGATAATAATTATCAAGGTCAGTTAATGTTGACCCATCTATAATATTTTTACCATCTGCATATTCAAATGCAGTTAGTTTATGGTGAGAATATGTAGGATTGACAGTTGTTGTGGTATAAGTGTTGTATACGCCACCAACAGGATTACCATCAAAAATAGTAAATCCAAAAATATAAGAAGAACCAGTTAATCTGAAAATGGCAGATTTTGCAATATTATCATTTGCAGGATCTGGAACAAACTTTGGTCTTATTTTTGTTTTTCTTAAATCTGCAGCTACAATAGACGTTCCTTTTGGAATTATAACGCCGCCTTCAACACTATTATAAAGATAAAGAACATTATTTGGACTTTCCAAATCAAAGTTTGATGCAACACTCAATTCAGTAATTGATACTGTGCTGTTATTAACATCTTTGAAAACTGAACCAGTAAAATAATGTCCAGGTCTGTTATCAATATAGTGCGTTCCTGGAGAAATTAAGATTGTCGTCTGGTCAAATAAGTCGTTATTTTCCCCAGCAACATAAGAAAATCTTGCTGCCTCAAGCAGAGCTCTTTGAATTGTCTTAAATGGTCTAGTTCTTGAATTACCCTTGTTTTCAATAGAATCTGTTGAATCTATTTCATTTGGATCAACATAAAGAGTATTACCATTAATATTTTTAAGAAAATTTTCTAATCTCGCTAAAGGCATCTCAGATTATCCTTTTTAGTTTTTCTTCTGTCTTATTTATCAATAAATAGGATTACTAACATTTGTAAGTGATGGCAATTAGCACGCAAACTGAAGCACTGATTGAATTATATAATCAAAAAATTTCTTCAGACACTCAACAATTATCACAAGTCAATTATGTTCAGACTGGATATACGATTCAGACAGGAATAGGAGAAACTGAATATGTCAAAGTTTGGGGACCATCAGAAGTTATAGAAAATTATAATGTCCCCATTCAAAAACTTGATAATAGAATTGTAGAAATAAACACTCAAATTACAAACTTAAAAAACACTATTTTAACAATAGGTCAACAAGCAAATATTGCTGGTTGTGGAACTACAGGAGCACCACATGTTTCTGTTGCTACATCAACAATCAATTGTAAAGTTTATGCATTTAGTGGGACAAATCCATTTGCAGAATCTACTCAATCTTTATCTACATCCAACATCGGTGTTGGAGTTCAAAATAGCGTCATAACTGTTGGATTAGGGTCATACCATGGAGATGTAGAAACTTGTTATAATTCAATTGCTATTGGTTGTACTACTGCTCCTGGAGGTTCTTGTGTGGCAGCAGCAACTTCAATTACAAATTTAACAAATCAGATTCCTGCACTAATACAGCAAAGAGATGATTTAATCACAAAAGTTAATTTCTTGAAAAATGCTCGTGTTGATTATCAATTGCAGAATTATGCTTATAATCAATCAAAAACACAAATTAATGCTTCTATAGGAATTAGCAGCACTATCATAGATTTCCTTGAAGACCCAAATAATGCAGAATGGTTATAAAAACCCTGAGAGCAATTTTTACCTGGAATTTTTTCGAGGAGATTTTTGGAATTAAAAGTCAATTTTGAAATAGGAGTGGTGGGATTCGAACCCACCCTGGATAGATTTTAAGTCTACTGCCTCTTCCGCTGGGCTACACTCCCATGGTGAGGACTTACACAGCCTCAGGATTTCTCCTTCACAGGCACGATGCCTCAACGCACTTCCTTCACACCAAGACAGTATAGTAAACCCAACCTATACTGTCAACCCTCGTAAGCAAGTTCACCTTTTAGTTGAGCAATCTTGGCAGTTGCAAAGCACTCTACACAAGTCCAAAAGGTTTCCCCACTAACCATATTCTCACCACAGAAATGGGATGCACAATCTTCAAGAATGCCATTCAGTTCATTCAGTTGGTCACGATTGATTTGCATGGTGGGTACTGTCTTGCTTACCCATCCATCATAGCATCAGGAGCAGCACTCTGCAAGTTTCGTGGACAGTTCCTCAACTGTCTGTTTGAGAGTGTTGATTTGTTCTTGTTGTTCTTTGACTGCTTCAATCAAAAGGGCAGTAAGATTTTCATATCTAATGCTCTTTAAGGTTTGTCCTTCTACAATCTCATCTACCACAACTTCTGGAACAACTTTTTCTACTTCCTGTGCAATCAATCCAATCTGTCTTGATTCATTATCTGCTTTTAAAGGAACTACATCTTCTCTCCAATCAAAGCGAACACCACTTAATTCTAAAACTTTTTCAAGACCATCTTGAATAGGTTCTACATTCTTCTTTGCATTTTCATCAGAACATGGTGCAGTACAAACTGCTGTATTGTTTTGAAGTAATTGTGTTGAATTAATAGGAGTTGTTTGAATTAATTGAGGAGAACTGAATGCCATTTGCACTGAAGCAGCATTTGAAGTTGGTTCTGCTTTTACTTGTCCACCAACTTGAGTTTTAAATCCAAGCAGTGACATAATTCCTAATTGACTTTTAGCACCTATACCATTATAAAGTCCAAGTTGATTGTGAAGTCCTTGAAAGTTTGATACACCCCAGTTTTGTAATGAGAATGGTAGTGTTGGGTCTATAGATTGCCAAATATCTACAGCAGATATTGGTGGTAATGCTGCTGTCCCTACTTGGATTGATTCTGCATCTATTCTGGTAAATTTTGCCATATTAGTAATTAAACATGTTAAGTGCGCTGATTATCACTGAGTTTAATAAAGTTTGAGGGACTAATGATGCTGTAGGTTCCACACAAGAAAATCCAGCATCAGTAAACATTCTTATGGGACCAGGAGAACGAAATAACATTCTTGTTCTGGCACCAATCCCTACAACTGAACCATCAACTTTAATAGTATTATTCGCATACAACTCCATATTTTGACCTGATCTAATAATAAAAGGAGTATCACTACCAGTTGATTCAAATTTAATTGACCTTGCTGATATAGTTACTTCTCCATCAGCACTCAAACGAATGTTTTTTGCCTTGATGGCAAGTCCCTCTTTTGCATTACTTGCAATATTATCTGCTTGTTTTGCAGTAGATTGACTTTGGATTTCAAACCCACCATCCTTAAACAGTTTAATTGATGCATCAGATGCAGAATGAAGTTCAATCTGTCTTGTTCTTACAGTTTCTTTATCTTCACCTATGAAGATTGTTCCATAATCACCATCATTAATTACATAACCCTTAGGGGGATGTTTATAAACCATGATCTTCAGCGCACAATACTACTTTCTTAATCTTCAATGGATCAGTTCCTATTCCAACTGGTTTGACTGGATTAAATGTTAAAACAGGTTGTATAATAGCACCTTCACCATCAGGGCTATTTA
>Ga0194119_10002638_pt1 | contig 29912 bp, 32 predicted proteins | sample TA2MahC100mmetaG_FD_148620 | JGI IMG/M metagenome (GOLD analysis project Ga0194119, IMG submission 148620) | Freshwater microbial communities from Lake Tanganyika, Tanzania - TA2015018 Mahale Deep Cast 100m | ecosystem: Environmental > Aquatic > Freshwater > Lake | place: Tanzania: Lake...
TGAATCTCCTCGCCCAGCTCCAGCTTTTGTGGTGGAGACCTTTGAAAACCCGTCTGCTGATTCTGAATGACTTACCTCCTGCCAACCCCGCCAACTGCGAAAGTCAGGCTAGCCTAACACCGCAAGACGCGGAACGCCGAGGCTAGCGCCACAAAGCGCGCCTCGGCGCCGCGCAGTCCGCTCCAGCGGAGTGCCTGGTCGCTCTCGCGGACCGCGGCCATGATTGCGTCTTCCAGATCGCGGATGGCGGCCAGTAACGCCGGCCCGGCGCCATCGCGAATGACTAGGCAGCGTAGCCGGTACTTCATCAGAACTCTGCGCAACCGCGCAATTGCCTTCCCATCGCCGCTCAGCGCTACCACCGGATCGCGCGGATCCACCAGTTGCAGATGCACGATCGCCGCGCCCAGCGACTCCAGTTTGGCGAGCGCGCGCGTTTCGCCGTCACCTTCGCACACCACCAGTGTCCGGCCGGCCCAATCGCGGGCTGGCAGCGCGCCCATCTCTTCATAAAGGCGCGGGCCGGGATGTTGCAAGACGACGAACTGCGCCGACAGCACGTCGTCCCAGGTCTGCGCGGCCCAACCGCCGCGAAGCATTCGGCTAGCCCGCGTTGAAGTGCGGGCCGAGGGCGTCCGGATCGGCCCGAGAACGCGAGCCAACTCCGGAAGGCGGGCAAATAAGTTATGCCGTGTCGGACCCGAGGTGACCAGGGTGAACAGGGGGAGCGAGGTCATTGATTTCAATCTGTAGCCTCAACGCCTTCATCCGGTCGCGATACTGGGCGGCCTTTTCGAATTCGAATTTGCGGGCAGACTCCTTCATCCGTTCTTCCAGTTCAGCGATCAGCCGGGCGCGGTCTTCGGCGCTCAACTCGGCGTCCTTTTCCGGCGCCGGTGCTTCCTCCAGCGAAACCGTCATGTAGTCGGCCTCGGCAATCGCCACCAGACTCATGTCGATGGGTTTGATGATACTCTGCGGCGTGATGCCGTGTTCTTCGTTGTAGACCTGCTGGATCTTGCGCCGCCGGTTCGTTTCATCCATGGCGCGCCGCATGCTATCGGTCATCACGTCGGCATAAAGAACGGCCCGGCCGCTCAGATTGCGCGCCGCGCGGCCGATGGTCTGAATCAGCGAACCGACTGAACGCAGAAATCCTTCCTTGTCCGCGTCGAGAATCGCCACCAGCGACACTTCAGGCAGATCGAGCCCTTCGCGCAGCAGGTTCACGCCGATGAGCGCATCGACATCGCCGCGCCGCAGATTGCGCAGGATCTTGATGCGATCGAGCGTGGTGACCTCCGAGTGCAGATACGTGCACTTGATGCCCGCTTCGGTGTAATACTGCGCCAGATCTTCCGACATGCGCTTGGTGAGCGTGGTCACCAGCACGCGTTCATTGCGCTCTATGCGGAGCCGGATCTCGCGCAGCAGATCGTCCACCTGGCCGCGGATCGGCCGTACCTCCACCGGGGGATCGATGAGTCCGGTGGGCCGGATCACCTGCTCCACCAACACGCCCGCGCTGCGCGTCAGTTCATACGGGCCGGGCGTGGCCGACACGTAGATCACCTGATTCACGCGGTTTTCGTACTCTTCGAACGTCAACGGCCGGTTGTCGAGCGCGCTGGGCAGCCGGAAGCCGTGCGAGACCAGCACCGTTTTGCGCGAGCGGTCTCCGTTGTACATCGCGCCCAACTGCGGCACCGTCTGATGGCTTTCGTCGATGAACAGGAGCGCATCGTTCGGCAGATAGTCGAGCAGCGTCGGCGGCGCTTCGCCGGGCAGCCGGTTGGTGAAGTGCCGCGAGTAGTTCTCGATGCCGTGGCAGTAGCCCACCTGCTTGATCATTTCCAGGTCGAACATCGTGCGTTGGTGCAGCCGCTGCGCCTCGATCGCCTTGCCCTGATTCAGCAGTTCCTTGGACCACCATTCCAGCTCATGCTCGATACTGACGACCGCCTGATCCTTGGTGTCGCGGCTCATCACATAGTGCGTCTTCGGGTAGATGGGCAGGCGTTGAAACGTCTGCTTCACCTGACCGGTGACGGGGTCAATCTGGCTGAGCGAGTCGATCTCGTCGCCCCAGAGCTCGATCCGATAAGCGCGGTCGTCGTAGGTGGGGAATACTTCGATCACGTCGCCGCGCACGCGGAAGGCGCCGCGCGTGAAATTGCCCTCGCTGCGCTCATAGAGGATTTCCACCAGTCGCTGCGTGATCTGCTTGCGCTGGATCTTCTGCCCTTTTTCAAGCATCAGCAGCATGCCGTAGTACGCCTCGGGTGAGCCGATACCGTAGATACAACTCACGCTGGCGATGATGATGCAATCGCGGCGCTCAAATAGCGAACGCGTGGCGGCGAGACGCAACTTGTCGAGCTCATCGTTCACCGTCGACTCTTTTTCGATGTAGGTGTCCGACGCCGGCACGTACGCTTCCGGCTGATAGTAGTCGTAGTAGCTGACGAAATATTCGACGGCGTTACTGGGGAAGAACGTCTTGAATTCGTGGTAGAGCTGCGCGGCGAGCGTCTTGTTGTGCGCCAGGATCAAAGACGGCCGGCCGGTTTTCTCGATGATCTTGGCCATCGTGAAAGTCTTGCCGGACCCGGTGACGCCAAGCAGCACCTGGTGATGCTCGCCCTCGTCCACGCCGCGGCACAACTGTTCAATGGCGTTGGGCTGGTCCCCCCGCGGCTCGTAGTTGACGGCCAACTGAAAGCCCATCGTTCTCTCAGTGTACGGTTTACAATGGATCGAGGGAAGCCCACACATGAAAAAACGCTTGGCTATCTACATGGGTTCGGTGCTGTTTTTGGGCGCGGTCTCGCTGATGACGTTGCCGGCCCAGGACACGGCGGCAGCGCCCAAGGCCGGTGCGGCCAAGAAGCGGGAACGCGCCAGCCCGCACGAAGAAGTATCCGCCGTATTGAACGGCAAAAAGATCACGATTTCGTATGGCCGGCCGTACAAGAAGGGCCGCGTCATTTTCGGCGGCCTGGAGCCGCTGGGCAAAGTGTGGCGCACGGGCGCCGACGAAGCCACGACGATCACTCTCGAAGGCGACGCGATGGTCGGCCCGCTTCATGTGGTAGCCGGCACCTATTCGCTGTTCACAATTCCGAACGAAAAGGAATGGACGCTCGTGCTGAACAAGGTGGCCAAGCAGTGGGGCGCTTTCAAGTATGACCAGGCGATGGACTACGGCCGCGCGTCCATGAAGGTTGCCGTCGTGAAAGAGCCGATGGAGCAACTCACCATCTCGATTGATAAGAAGGGTGAACAGGCGGCGCTCAAAATCGCTTGGGATCAGACCGTCGCCACCATCGATGTTCAAGGGCACTAAACAGTGAGCAATACTTCCTCCACCCGCCGCGGCTTTGTTCGTCTCGGCGCTGCTGCGGCCACCGCTGCCTCCTACTCCCGGATTCTCGGGGCGAATGACCGCGTGAACATGGGCCTGATCGGCGCCGGCTCGCGCGGGCGCTTCGTTATGTCGGTCTTCCAGAAGAACAAAGAAGTGGAAGTGCGTGGCGTTTGTGATGTGTATGCCAACCACATCGACGCGATGCAGAAGACCGCGCCGCTGGCGAAGGGTTTCAACGACCATCGCAAGCTGCTGGAGGCTAAAGAGATTGACGCGGTGCTGATTGCCACGCCCGATCACTGGCATTCGGGTTGCGCAATTGACGCGCTGAACGCGGGCAAGGACGTTTACGTTGAAAAGCCGCTGACGTTGACGATCGAAGAGGGTCCGCCGATTGTGAAGGCGGCGCGGACGAACGATCGCATTTGCCAGGTGGGCATGCAGCAGCGCTCCGGGTCGCATTACCTCGAGGCCAAGGAAAGGTACTTCAAGAGCGGTAAGCTCGGCAAGATCACGCTCGCGCGCACGTGGTGGCATGGCAATACGTACCACCTGCGCAAGGCGCCCGCCGAATTGCAGACGCGGCCGTCCAATCTTGACTGGGCGCGGTTCCTCGGCCCGGTGAAGTGGCGCGACTACGACCCGCAGCAGTATTGGAACTTTCGCGCGTATCTCGATTTCGGCGGCGGTCAGGTGACGGACCTGTTCACGCATTGGATCGACGTGGTGCACATGTTCATGGATCAGGACAACCCGACGGCCGCGACGGCTTCGGGCGGGGTCTACAACTACAAAGACGGCCGCACCGCGCCGGATACGATCACGGTGGCGCTCGAGTATCCCGCCGAGTGGACCGCCACGTTTGAGGCCACGCTCGCTCCCGGCATCAAGGGCGCGGCGGTGGAGATGTGCGGCACCCGGGGCCGGCTGTGGATCACGCGCGGGCGCTACGAGTTCTACACGCACGACTCGCCCAGCAAGCCCGCCGAAGTGGTGGAATACAAGGGTGACGCGACAGACGAGCACGTGCGCAACTTCCTTGACTGCTGCCGGTCTCGCAAGCGGCCGAACGGCGACGTGCTGATCGGCCACCGCTCGGCGCAGGCTTCGCACTTGGGCAACATTGCGTACGTGCAGAAGCGGCGGCTGCGGTTCGATCCGGCGCGCGAAGAGATTCTGCCGGTCTAAAACAAGTACTTCAGCCCCAACTGCATCTCGCGGTTGTTCACCGCCGTGCCGTTGATGCGCCCGAAATCCGCCGCGCCTAGCGCCCGTGACGGGGCGCTGAACTGCGGGTGTTGAGGAAGTTGAAGGCCTCGTAACGCAACTGCATGCGGTGGCCTTCGCGCGGCGAGAACTCCTTGAACAACGCAAAGTCCCACGTCTTTTGGCCCGGCGCATCAAACAACGACACGCCTGCGTTGCCGTAGCCCTTGGGGCCGAGGTACAGACCTTCGCCCGCGCAGCCGTCGCACTCGGAACGTACGAATGCGCCGGTATCGAACCAGCGGTTCATCGAGCGTCCAGACCATACACGATCCACGGCGCCGCCCGCCGTTATGTGCGGACGCTGGAACGATGAAGGCCCGGTGTTGTGCGAGTCGCCATTCTGCGAGACCGTCACGGGCAGTCCGGAGGTAAGCTGCACGATGCCGTTCACGGCCCAGCCGCCGAGGAACCAGCCGTTCGGCCCCGGAGCCTTGCGGAGCCACGGAATCTCCCGGGCGGACGGCACTCGCTCAGCCACAAGGCGGTCGAAAATTCGGTTGTGATAGCCTGAAATCTGCAACTAAGGGACTGGCAAGAAATAGAACAACAGAGTAGGACGTGGTTCTGGCAGCGTACTGCTGGGCGTGAGCCTCGGCTTTCACGAGCCCAAGGCGGACCCTGGCCAATATCGACATCGTGTCGGGCGGGAGGCGGCGAACCAACAGTCGCGTCCGATTATGTCAGACTTCTTCCTTTAGGGTGGACTTACAAGGAAACATATAACAATATGAGGACCCAATCCTTCCACAGGTTGAGCGCCATCATGGTGCGCGTGTAACTCTCGCTGCCTTGGTCGTAGAACCAGTCCCGCGATGTGATCGGGCCGATGCGGCCGTCGATGGCCAAATCAAACTTCTTGGCTTTCATCTGGCTTGAAACTCGCGGATACGAGCGATGGTCTTGGCGCCGCACACGCCGTCGGTCTTCAGCTCGGGCAGGCCGTTCAGGGTTTTGTTGAGCATGAATTGAATCATGGCCACATCCGAAGGTTCATTCGTTTAGCCAGCCCCGATGCTCTTGCTGACCGTATAGATCACTCGCATGCTGCCGATTTTGTACTGTTCATAGCTGCGTGGAAGAATCGCTGCCATTGTTTGGGTGCCTCGGAAAGTAGAATCGCACCGAAACGGGCCGCAAGTCGTCAACGAGAGTTAAAAGAGGAGTAAAAGCTGTTTCTGTTTGGCGTGGGGAACAAAAGTACTGGAGTTCCGACCGGGGCATTGGGGATAATGTGGATTGTCCTACCCAGGAGTTTGGCCGATACTGGGAGTTCTTCACATGGGCGATGACGCAATCTTCGTAATCTTCCTGCTGCTGGTCTGCTGGCTGGCCGTGAACATCGACGGCGGCGGCGGGGGCGGCCGGCGCCCGTGTTTGCCCGTTGCCACGTAAGGTTGTCATTGCCGGCGGCGGACTGGCGGGGCTTGCATCGGCCGCAGCCCTCGGTCAGGCTGGCTACGAAGTGGATCTCCTGGAGTCGCGCGCGTTCCTGGGCGGACGCGCCACTTCCTATCCCATCCAGGACGAAGTGATCGACAATTGCCAGCATGTGCTGCTGCGCTGTTGCGTGAACCTGCTGGATTTCTATGCGCGGCTGGGCGTTGCACCCGGCGCCGTGCATTTTCACCGCACCTTTTACTTCCTTGAACCGGGCGGGCGCACGTCGGTGCTGGAGCGCGGCCATTTGCCCGCTCCGCTCCATTTCGCGGGCGCGTTTGCCGGGCTCGACTTCCTCACTCTAGGCGAAAAGGCCGCCATTGCCCGCGCGTTTCTCGCCATCCTGATGGAACATGGAACGCGCGACGATCTGGACCGCATCACCATGCTCGATTGGCTTCGCGAGAAGGGCCAGCCGGAACGCGCGATTGCGCGGTTCTGGAATCAGGTGCTGGTGAGCGCCATCAACGAGGATCTGGACAAGATGGCCGCGCGGCACGGGCTGCAGGTGTTTTGGCTGGGGTTTCTGGCATCGCGCGATTCCTACGAGATGGGCATCCCCGCCGTGCCGTTGGGAGAGGTGTACGGCGAAGCGGCGTGGAGCGCATTTCCCAACGTGCGGATCCACACGCGCGTGCCGGTGGAGCGCATGGATGCGGCAGGCGTGCAGGCGGGCGGGCGGCGCTGGGTGGCCGATGCGTATATCTGCGCGCTGCCGTATGAGCGCGTGAATGCCGTGGCGCCAGGCGCCGGGCTGGATTTCTCAGGGTGGTCCCACTCGCCGATCACCGGGATTCACCTGTGGTTCGATCGCACGGTAACGGACTTGCCCCACGGCACGCTCCTTGACCGCACGATGCAGTGGTTCTTCAACAAAGACGGCGGGCGGTACCTGCAGTTGGTGGTGAGCGCATCGCGCGGCCTGACGGCGGTGCCGCGCGAAGAGGTGATTGCGCTGGCGTTGCGGGAACTGGCCGAGTTCCTACCCGCGGTGCGCGCGGCCCGGCTGGAGAAGGCGCACGTAGTTAAGGAAGTACGCGCTACCTTCTCCGCCGCCCCCCGCCTGGAACGCCCTGACCCGGCCTCCGAGCACGTGCCAGGGCTGTTCTTTGCCGGCGACTGGATCGGCACGGGGTGGCCCGCGACGATGGAAGGCGCCGTGCGTGGCGGTTATCTGGCAGCCGAAGCGGTGTCGGCCTGGTTAGGCACGCCGCGCCGGTTTCTGCTGCCCGATATTGCGTGATGACCGGTCACTGCACTGATACGCGAGATCGCGCGGCGAAACCCGTCAAGCGCGCGTTTTTACGCGGATTTCTTTGCCTTTTCCGGACACAGAATCTCAAAGCGCTTGGGGAGATGGTAAGGCTCCTTGTTCTCCGACGCTACCGGGTCAGCCTTGTGATAGAGGATATTGAGCGCCACCAGCGTGCGGAGTCTCGGGCGGCCGGCCGCATCTTTGCCGTACACCCAATCATGTTGCACCGGGCCGATCCGGCCATCCACATCCACCGCGTAGTGACCGGCCAACGCCATTCTTTGGAAGGCGATGATGCGTTGGTGTGTCTTCGGTCCGAACACACCATCGAGGTGCAGTTCCGGCTGTCCCTTGAAGGCGGTGTTGAGCATGTACTGGATCATCACGACGTCCAAGGGGTCGTTTGTCATACCTTTACCGACGCCTTTGGTGACGGAGTAGAGCTGGCGGATGCCGGTGGATTTGTACCGCTCGTAAATGACAGGAAACATAAATAAAGGGCATACTGTTTTTTGATTCCTCGAGTTCCAGATTGCCAGCGATCGCGGGGAATGTCGTCAGCGCGGAGTAAAAGAACGGTAAGGGAATCGGAAGAGGTCAGTTGGCGAAGGCCCAGGCCAGCAGGGCCGTGAAGACGATCGACGTGGCCATCAGACGGAGACCGAGTTGGGTGAGTTTGGCTTGCGCGGTAGCCGGGGAGCGCAGCGAGAGCCATTCGCCGAGGTACGCGAAACCGGAAAAGGCGAGGGCGCCGGACATGGCGTGGGGGAGCGCGGCCGCGGCGAGCGTGGCAAGTACGCCCAAGCCCGCAACGGCCAGTGCGGGATCTTGTTTACGGCGCAGAGCGATGCGGGCGTGGACGATGGGGATGGCACTGATGCCGTGGAAGGCGGAGGCGGCCCAAAGGATCCATACCCAGCGCGGCACTTCGCCCGCCGCCATCGCGGCAGCGAGACAGGATGCGGCGAGGCCGGCGGAGCCGAGCGCCTGGAAGGCCACCGAGTACTGCCAGTTGCGGACGGCTAGAACGACGGGTGCCGCCATGAGTGAGGCGGCCGCCGCTCCGCAAGCGCCGGCGAGGGTCCACAAGGGCAGGGGAATGGCGACGTAGGCGGCGGCTGCCGCCACCACCCCCAGACCCGGCAGGGCACGCGCGGCTGCGCGGGCTTCCTCATGCGGGGTGCGCCAGATCCACCGCTGCCGGGCGAGAACGATGAGCGGTTCGCGGAGCAGGAACAGCGCCGGGACGAGCACGAAGGCTGCCAGGAGCCGCCCGGGCGCGGGGTGCAGGAGGACAGCCGTGGCCAGGAACGGCAGAATCAGCATGGACCAGGCCCCATGCTCTCGCGTCAACAACGCGGTCACCCAAACGTGCGGTGCAATCGGAGGGCCGATTATTCCGCCCGTTTGCGCAGGATGCAGACCAGTTCATTGCCGCCGAGCGAGGTCTGCGCCACCGTGAGACCAACTGCCTCGTAACCCACTTCTCCCATCTGATTGAGCTCTTTTTGCATGGTGCTGGTGCGGCTGGTGGCCTGGAGGCGATAGAGGATGCGGGCCTTTGAGCCGCCTTCAAGGCGTTCGAGGATAACGGCCACTTCGCGGCCACCGAACGCCGAGGAGAACACGGTTTGGCCCTTATAGTCGAAGCCCTCGTTGCCGAATTCGGTGAGTTCCTTTTGCATGGTGGAGGTGCGGTTGGTGGCCAGCAACCGGTAGCTGCGGCGGGGCGCATCGGCGGGAAGTTTGGTCATCACCACCACCACTTCGTTGCCGGCGGCGGTGCTGCCGCCCATCGCGGCGGAGAAGCCATAGCCCACTTCGGCAGCTTCGTTGAGCTCCTTTTCCATGGTGGACGTTTTGGTGGTGGCCAGCACGCGGTATTCGCGGGCAGCGGGTTGCGCGGCGGCAACGAGAGGGAGGGTGAGGATCAGAACGACGGTCGGTTTGTGCATATCTAAATAGTCTAGCTAGGGTGGGGCGGCGATGATCTATTTCAACTACTAGCTGGACGCACGCTTGCGCCGGAGCGTTTCCTGGTAGTGATCCACCAGGCGCGCGGTGCGGGTGGGCATGTCCCAGTTGGTCTCGATTTCGCGGCGGGCACGGCGGGCCATGGCTTCGGCGGCGGCGGGGTCAGCGAGGAGATCGATGACGGCTTGGGCGAAGGCTTCGGGCGTGTCGGCGAGACGGCATGTATCGCCATCGGCGAAGGCGAGTCCTTCGGCGCCGATGCGCGTGCTGACCACCGGGATGCCGCAGGCGAACGACTCCATGAGTTTCACGCGAATGCCGGAGCCCGACAGAATGGGGCAGACGAAGATGGCGTGTCCGGCGAGCGGCGTGAGGATGTCGTCGGCGTAGCCACGAAGGTCGATCGCGTCACCGAGGTCCGGCAGCGAATAGCGCGGCGGCGGGTCTGAGCCGATGACGGTGAGCCTCGCGCGCGGCTCGGCGGCGAGGATGCGCGGCATGCACTGGTTGACGAGCCAGTACAGCGCGTCGACGTTGGGCATGTGGCGGAAGCTGCCGATAAACAGCAGCGTGTTCGGTTTGCGGCCATCGAACGCGGGCGTGTATTGCGCGGCGGTGATGCCCGCGCGGAGATCGTCACGCCCGGTGGCTTCGAGCGCAGGCGCGTGTTCGTAGACGAATTCGGCGTTCAGGCGCGAGCAGTATTGCACGCCATCGAACAGAGGCAGCGTGCGGAGTTCGTAGCGCAGCGAGCGCAGGTATTCATAGCGCGCGGCGAGGCGCGGGTAGAGTCCGCGGATCTGCGGCAGGATGGTGGAGACGGACTGGATGTAGACGTCGTGCTCGAACAGGAACTGCGCGATGTGGCGGTATTCGCCACGGTATTGGGCGAGTTGGAGGTAGTCGTACTGGATCGCGTCGATGTCGTGCAGCAGGGTTTCACGATGGGTGATCCACTCGGCGTCGCGCTGGCGGAACTCGTGGACCGAGTGCGGTTCGAGCGTGCCGAAGGTGTGGACGGTTTGCTGCGGCCGGACGTAGTAGGCGGCTGACGTGCATTGCGCGGCGAGGGCGGCGTGTGGCTCGATCTCCTCGGGCTTGTCCACCATGACGACCAGCGAGAGATCCGCGAGTTTCGCCAGCGTCTGGCAGGTTTGCAGCATGAAGACCGCGCCGCCGTGGTGCGGGGGCGCGATGAGGTACGGCGAGAGGAACAGCACGCGCGGCTTCGCAGGCAGCGCGGCGGTGGGGTCGATCAGGAACCGGTCCCGGAAGTAGCCGCCCATGGGCCGGCGGAAGGCTTCGGTGTCAGAGACCGTGGCGAGCGCGCGGGCGCGCCAGCGGGCACGCATAACGCCGGGGACTTGCAGAAACGCGCGGGCGAGCGCGAGGAGGCCGGGTCGCTCCATCGAGTCGCCGAAAGGAACGCTGAGCAGCGCGCCCGCCCACATGAAGAAGATGTGTGCGGCAAAGCGGGTGGGCTCGTGGATGTTTTTCCAGCAGAACAGGAGGAAGTTCTTCTGAACGATCGAGTCGATGTAAGTCTTCGAGAACTTCCTGCCGATGGTGCCACGGTGCTGGTGCCACACGTGGCTGCGCGGTTCGTACAAACAGCGCCAGCCGCGCTTCCAGGCTTGCATGCCGAGGTCGGTGTCTTCGACGTAGAAGGGATGGTAGAGGTGATCGAAGCCGCCGATTTCGAGAAACTTGGCGCGGTCGTAGGCACCGGAGCCGCCGCCTGGATAGAAGCAGGGGAAGGCGCGCGTGACGTGCGGGTCGTCGCGATGGGTGACGCGGAGGCCGCCGTTTTCCCACCAGCCCTGCGTGAGGCCGGTCTCCTGGCGGGGCTTCGAGGGATCGAAGAAGATCTGGCAGGAGACCGCGAAGACAGAGGGGTGGTTGAAGCCGGCGAGGAGCGGCGCGAGGAAGTCTGGCTGGACTTCCATGTCGGAGTTGAGCAGGACGACGATGTCGTTCTTAGCGTGATGGAAGCCGGTGTTGGAGCCGCCGCCGAAGCCGAGGTTGCGGCGGAGGGCGATGACGCGGACCTGCGGGAAGCGTTCGGCGAGGAAGGCGGCGCTGCCGTCGGTGGAGGCGTTGTCGACAACGATGATTTCGTTGTCGGGGTGGCCGGCCATGGCAGTGACGACGGAAGGGATGTATTTTTCGAGGAGATCGCGGCCGTTCCAGTTGGGGATGACGACGGAGGCGGCGTGGGTGCGCGGGGCGCGGTCAGCGGGCGGGCGCCGGCGGCCGAGGAGGAGGAACGCGAGGTCAGTAAGGGTGAGCGCGGTCCACGCGGTGGCGGCGAAGACCGGGGAGAGAAGCGCGAGCGGGAGCGCAGTGAGGAAGCGGAGGAGCATGGAGGGCGGCTAGCACGCCTCCGAACTGCAACTTGCCGAGCCGCGACCGCGAGGATGCGGTGCGGAGTTTAGCTCCTGTTTTTTCGGCGGTCGTACACGGGCGGAAGTGGCGGGCTGAAGCCCGCCGCGGGCTAAAGCCCACCCTACACGGACGCCGGGTGCACGGGGTTTCCGGATTTCCATGACGGGCCGGTCGGCCCGCGTTCCGCTAAAGCCCGCCCTACAACAGCAGACCGTCGAGCGCATTTATTTTGCGGGTCCCATGCGCAAGGTTTTGCCCAGGCGGACCCAGCGCGAGGTGCGGATGGACTCCTCTTCGGCTTCGAGGCGTTGTGCCCAGAGCGTTCGTTCTACGACGGTTTTCTCGGCGGCGTCGAGCAGTTCGACACAACGCGCAAGTTCGGTGCGGACGGCGGCGAGTTCGGCATTGAGGCGCTGCTCGGTTTCCTGCGCCCAGCGCGTGCGGGCGGCAAGGTCCGTGTCGAGCTCGCTGATCTTGGCTTCGTACGCAGTGGTGGATTCGGCGGCGGCGGCTTGCGTAGCGGCGAGTTCGTTTTGCACTTCCACGACGCGCGCCGCGGTTTGCTCGAGTTCGGCGTTGGCGCGTTGCGCCCAGCGGTTGGCGTCTTCGAGTTGCTGCTTCTGCGCCTCGTGCACTTCGGCGAGCGCGCCGTGATCGGCCTCAAGCCTGGTGAGCCACTCGGTCTTCTGCCCCACTTCTTTTTCGAGGCGCGCGATATGGATTTCGCGTTCGCGGAGCACATTGGCGGAAGTGGGCAGGTAGATGAACGCCGAGCCGCCAATTTGCGGTGTGCAGGCGCAAACAGCCAGGAAGAAGTGACTGGTGGCGGGGTTCGTTTCGCTGGAGTCGAGTTTGAGGTCCGCGCCCGGCGACGGTTTGATGGGTTGGAAGACCACGCCTGCCGAATGGTTCTGCACGAAGAAGGTAGTGTGCGGGAAGAACTCGGCGAGCAGCTCACGGAACTCATCGTAGTTGTACTCGCGGTGGTGGAACGGGTTGGGTCCGGCCTGGCGGCGAGTTTCGGCGTAGTAGAGCCGGTTGGGCGTGGAAACGATGAACTGGCCCGACGGCGCGAGCAGACGGCGCGCTTCAGCGAGCAGCGCGCGGGGATCGTCGAGATGCTCAATCAGTTCGAACGCGGTGATGAGATCGAACGATGCGTCGGGCAGGGGAACGCTGGTGCAACTGGCGGCGGCGAAGGTGAGGTTCTCAAACGTGTAGTTACTGGAGGCGTACGCAATCGCGTCGGTGGAAACATCCACGCCGGTGACATGTTGCGCCGCCCCGGTGAGGGCAGCCGCGCCGTAGCCGGTGCCGCAGCCGAGATCGAGAACGCGGCGGGCGCGCGCCAGGCGCCGGGCGAAATGATAGCGAGCGATGTGCTCGTTCCAAAGGTCGATATCAACTTGACCAGGCACGACGCGTTCGCCAGTGAACTCTACCAAGAAACGACTCCTGTGGGTGCGGCCGGCGACGTGGCGCCGGTGGATGCGATGCCGTTCGCACGCGTTGATCTGGGCAGGCGGCTATTTACCTCCACGCGGCAGGGCAGATGCAGATAGCCGTAGACTTGGCCGTCGGAGTGTCCCATCTGCAAGGTTAGCGCGTTGTCCACCCAGTCACACATTTTGTAGTGAGTGAGGTTGCCGTCGGCGATGGCCGGCGAGAAGGAGAAGTGCGAGGGGTAGAGCGAGGGGAGGTCGAGATGGAAGTCGACGGTGACGATGCCGCCGGCCGCCATCGGAGGGAGCTCGTGGCCCTCACGCAGCGTGTTGGTGCCGGTGAAATCGATGCCCAAGTGATTGCGGAGCATGAAACCGAGGTTCGGATGCGCAATGGGTTGGAGCGCGCGGGCGGAGACGCGGACGATGATGCGAGTATCGGGTTCAAGGAGATGGAGCGGGTCGCCGAAGGTGTTGAAGACTCCGATGCCGAGTACTTCGGCGCGGCCATCGCCGTGGCGATGATCAATGTTGGGGATGGTGGTGAGGACTTCGGGCGCGGTGGTGACGAGCGCGGCGCCGGGGGCGGTTGTGGCTTCGGAAGGCGCGGGTGCTTTAAGCTCGAGGTACGCCGTATCCTTCTCGGCCATCGCCGCAAGGTAGTGCGTGACGACCTGGTCACACGGGCCGATTTCCTTCATGCGGCCGTTTTCGAGCCACAGTGCGCGGTCACCGATGGCTTTGACGTCGCCCATTGAGTGCGATACAAAAAGGATCGTGACGCCCCGCTGGCGGAGCTCGTGGACTTTGCGCATGCAGCGTTGGCGGAAGTAGATGTCGCCGACGGTGAGCGCTTCGTCGACGAGGAGAATTTCGGGGTCGACGTGAATGGCGACGGCAAAGGCGAGCCTCACGGTCATACCGCTTGAGTACGTCTTGACGGGCTGCTCGATGAAGTCGCCGATCTCAGCGAACTCGGCGATGGAGGCAAACCGCACGTCGGTTTCTTTGCGGGAGAGGCCGAGGATCGCGGCGTTTAGATAGACATTGTCGCGGCCGGTGAACTCCGGGTTGAAGCCGGAGCCGAGTTCGAGGAGCGCGGCCACCTTGCCGATGACGCGCGCCGTTCCCGTGGTGGGCGCGAGGATGCCGGCGAGGATCTGAAGGAGCGTGGACTTGCCTGCGCCGTTTTCGCCGATCACGCAAAAGGTCTCGCCGCGGCGGATGTCGAAGGCGATATCGCGCAGGGCCCAGAAGTCCGTGTGGTAGCGGAGCAAATTGAACGTCAGCAACTCGCGGAGCCGGTCTACCGGGCGGGCGTAGACCGGGTAGCTCTTCGAGACACCGGAAAATTCAGCTACCAAAGTGGCTGTCGTAGACACCTCTTCGATTTTGGGGGACTAGCGCCGGGAGTGTCAAACAGGGTAACCTGGGGGGTGGACGCTAAACAGCGTTCAACACCCAGCCGGTGTAGCTCAGGTGGTTAGAGCGGCGGTCTCATAATCCGCAGGTCGTAGGTTCGAGTCCTACCGCCGGCACCAATTTGACCAGGATAATTCTATCCAGCAGTCTCCCCCACAATCAAGTCATAGATTCGGCTCAGGTCGTCCTGTGAGAAGTAGTCGATTTCGATGCGGCCGCGTTTTGGGGATTTTTCCAGAATCCGGACACGGGTGCCCAGGACTCGCTCCAGTTCTTCGGCGGCGGCTTTGACGTTGGGATCGACTTTGGGTGGTTCCTTTTCGTCGTTGCCGGCGAGATCGCGCGGCTCATTGAATTTCTGAACGGCACGTTCTACTTCTCGCACGGACAGGCCTTGGGCGGCGGCTTGGTCGCCGAGTTGGCGCTGGAAGTCTGGATCGCTTATTCCGAGCAAGGCACGGGCGTGGCCCATCGAGAGACGGTGTTCGGCGAGGAGGAGTTGGAGTTCAGCCGGGAGTTTAAGGAGCCGGATCATGTTGGTGATCGTGGCGCGGTCTTTGCCGGTGCGGCGGCCGATTTCCTCGTGGCTGAGGTGGTGCTCACGGGCGAGGCGATCGTACGCGATCGCGACTTCGATGGGGTTGAGATCCTCACGCTGGATGTTTTCAATCAGCGAAACTTCGAGGAGCTTTTCGTCGGCGAGCTCTTGGATGACTACAGGAACTTCGGTTAGGTCGGCCATCCTCGCCGCGCGCCAACGGCGTTCGCCAGCGATGAGTTCAAAACGGTCCGCTTTGCGGCGGACGATGATCGGTTGGATGAGGCCATTCGCCCGGATCGAGTCTGCCAGTTCGTTGAGGCGTGCCTCTTGGAAGATAGTTCTGGGCTGGAGCGGGTTGGGATCGATCAGGGAGATCGGCAGCTTGAGGGGAGAAGTCTCCGGTGATGCAACGGACGCAGGGGTGGCGGCGGGAGACGGCTCGGAGGGCTGGGCCTCCGGCTGCTTGGCGAACTCGCTTAGTCCTGCGGGTGGGCGACTTGGTAGTAGGGATCCAAGGCCGCGTCCGAGGGCTTTCTTGTCCAGTGGTTTGCTCATGAATTGCCTCCGCTAGCCTTCATGGCTTGCTTGGCCAGAATCTCCTTCGCGAGTCTGATATAGCTCTCTGCACCTTTTGATCGGACGTCGTAGAGGATTACGGGCTTGCCATGGCTGGGGGCTTCGGCGAGGCGGATGCTTCGGGGAATGACGGTTTCGAAGATCTCGTGCTGGAAGAACTCCCTCAAGTCATCGGCCACTTGGCGACCCAGATTCGTGCGGTCCTCGAACATTGTGAGGAGGATGCCTTCAATCTTGAGGGGGTGGCCAAAGGAGTCGTTCACGCGGTCGATGGTATCCATGAGTTGAGAAATCCCCTCCAGGGCGAAGAACTCACACTGGATGGGAATGATGATGGAGTCTGCCGCCAGCATGGAGTTGAGAGTGAGGAGATCCAGCGCCGGTGGGCAGTCAATGAGAATGAACTGGTAGTCCTGCCTGAGCACATTGAGTACGGACCGGAGTTTCGTTTCGCGGTTCTCTTGATCGACTAGCTCCAAGTTTGCGCCGACTAGATTCTTGTCGCCGGGAAGGATGTCGAGCCCCTCCATTTGCGTTTTCAGAATCACATCCCTAGGATCGGTGCCAGAGAGCAATACGTCATATAGGGTTGACTTCAGGTCATCCTTGATGACCCCGAGTCCAGTGGTGGAATTGCCTTGCGGGTCTATGTCCACTACGAGCACTCGCACGTCGTTGGCAGCTAGCGAAGCGGCTAGGTTGATGGCAGTTGTGGTCTTCCCCACGCCGCCTTTTTGGTTTGCTATGGCAATGATTTTGGCCATTGATCCAGCCATCGTAGCACCAAGTGCGCTATGGCGCCATGTTTCACGTGAAACGTGCTCGAGTGGTCAAGGTAGCCACTATTTGTGGTGTACTTGTGGTTCCACGTGGAACAAATCGAGCTTCAGTTGCCATTCGCGTGTGGAACCTACCCGGTGGCCAACGGCAACAACCAGGGTATGAAAGGGCCTCTGTACACGATCACGCAGGTGCGCGTCGTCACTGGGGACAAAATCAGTTCCCCGAATTGCTAGATCCGACGCCCACGCCCAACGTATTCGCCAACCGAACCCTGGCGCCAATCAACAGCCTTGCATCCCCGGAAACCGGAAACCGCGCCCGCAACCGAAACAGTCCGCCCAGTCCGACATCCTCGCGGAAGAACCGCCCAAAGTCGCTGCCCGCTTCCACGGACACCCCAGGAAATTCACGTCCCTGGCCCTCAAAGAACGAAAACACCACATTCCCCGCAGAACGGTGGTTGTCAAAACCGGTGACCAAAACATCGGCATAACCCATCTCTGACTTCAACAGATCCACTTCCTCTAATCGCGGGCCCTCTGGCGGAATTGTCAATCGAACCTCGCGAACCTGGCCACCCAGGGTCAACCGGAACACTAGCGTTCCCGCCGTGGTACCGGTCTGAAACACCACTTCATCCCGATTCCCCACAGAGCCCACATCAAACCCCAGCGCAATCTTACGCCCCCCCCCGGTGCGCAAGAACTGAATTCCCCCATCACGCTGACCCACACTCACTGCGGGCTCAAAGTCCATCCTCAACGTACCCGACGCCACCTTTGGCATAGGCGAAGCCAACCGCGCCCGTAAAGTCGACTGCCGCCCCCCTACGCCCCGCCTGGGCATCCAACGCCAGCCACGCATCTGGGTACTGCGGGGCGCGGACGAATGCAACCAACGAGAACACGCGCGCATCCACTGAAAAACTGCCAATCAGCGCGCCCGCGCGAGCACCGCTGCAGATCAGCTCAATGGGCATCTCCACTCCCGGCGCTAATAAAAACGGCGGTGGTGGATGCGGGCTCAAGCTGAACCCTGTTCCTCCAGCCCCGAGTTGCCGCACCGCCAGTGCCTCAACCGACTCATTCCGCAATATCAGCCGCCGCCGCCCTGATTGCCCAACGCTCAGCGTTCCAAAATCCAGCGGCGCACTGGTCGATAGCGCAACACCCTTCTCATCCACCACGGTCAGATCCACTCTGCCCACTGAACGGACCAAAACCGACAACCCATCCGCCGTCAGCGTTGCGCTAGATGTACCGGCCCCGTGGGGCCGAAACCGCACCTTGAAATCGGCGTTGCCGGAAGGGGTTAGCGTCATCGGCAGCGACGGGGTGTTCTCAAGCGAAAACCCTGTGCCCGCAATTCGCAGGCTCGAAACCGTTACGGCCGTGGAAGACACGTTGCGCAGCCGAAACGCCGTCTCCAAAAAGTCACCCGGCGCCGCAGAGCCCAAGTCGAAAAAGCCGCCAATGGGAAGCTTATACCCTCTTCCGTCCAAGATAAACAACGCCAAGTTGCCCGCCGGTGACTGCGCCAGCAATGGAATTGACGCCGCCGCCAACAGCAACCCACCCATGCAACTCATTGCATATCTTCCCCAGCCACGCAACATGCCGGCAACGCGAACCGCTCCCGTTCCTTCAAAAGCACATAGCGCTCTCCGGTCCGAGCATTCTCCACCAAACTCCACCGCGCACTCAACCGCAGCCGCCGAACGCCATCCTCATCGGGTTCGGACCACTGCGAGTCGCTTTCACACGCCTTCCCTTGCTCCCCACGGCGAAGCACCAGATTCCCCGACACGCCGTATAAAAACCGCGATTCCGGCACTTGGCTCCCAGGCTCCACCCAACACCCGATCAACAGCAACAACAAAGAGCCACTCATCGTAAACCTACTACATTAATAGTATACACACCCAGAGACACTCCAGGGCCGACCGCCTCAGTCACGCGAGACCCGCCGCCGCCCCGCCGTACCAAGCCCAGCGCAAGGCCCCCGCCCACGCCTGCGGCAATCGATGTCACCCATCGCACCCACCGGCGCTTCTTCTTTACCTTCGGAGTTGGACCACCAGACTCCCGAATCCGCAACGGCTGCACCTGCGGCGCCACCGCGCTACCGGCGACAACAACTTGCCCGGTCGGCGGAGAGGCGAGGCTCGGATCAGCCGAGAGGTGGTACGGAACCAGGACTCCTGCGCGGGCTTCACCTTGGGCGGCGGTGACGCGCAATCGGCCCGGGCCCGCGAAAGCGCCCCAGGAAATCGCAGGGCACACCGCGCGACCGTCCGCACCCGTCAACACCAACTCCGTGCGAAGGCCATTCGAAAACTCGCCGGACACGCCCTCTTCCGCAAGCCGAAAGCTCACAGCGATGCCAGGCACGGGGGCGCCAGTTTCGCTTGTCACGCACACCGCAAACGGACGCGTCGACCGGCCCGATGCCGCGAACACGCCGTTCTCGCCGTCCTTTACGAAAATCTGCAGGATGCCCGACTGCGCCAGCAGCGGCGATCTGGCTGCCAGCAGCGCCAGCAGCCCTGCTACACGGACCGCGAGATGGGTACGACTCGGCACTCAAAGATATAGTGCCTCTACCAAAGAAATATTCTCAGGGAAGGTTCGCTACCATGTTCTGAGGTTCCGACCCATGCAAATCCGCACCCCACTCGTCCCGCTCACTCTGGCTTTGTTCGTCTGCTCGCTGTCTCTCCACGCCGCCGACGTCTTTGTTAAGAACCCTCAATCTTGCCCTGCGGCCGACGCCGAGCGCGCCATTGACTTCTCCGAGTCGCCCTTACGGCTTTTCATCCCCGGCGTGGCGGACTGCCAGGGCAACGACCCCAAGGGTAGCGGTCTCCGCGTTTGGCGCTACCCCCACCACTTCCAGCGCCTCGCCGCCGCCAAGGTCTGGAAGGTGTTGGTGGAGAGGGGCGATGGCGACCGTAGCAGCTACATCCTGCCCGCGAACTCGGTGATCGGCATCTTCTATCACCAACTCGGCGAGGACGGCAAGTGGAAGCCCTATCGCGGCTCCAGCAAGAATCCCATTGCCTTCACGCAGCCCTCCATCGCGTTCAATCTGGAAAAGGCCACGCAGCGCGCCGCGGCGGGACTGAAGCAACAGTTCCTCGTGTGGAACGTGCTCACGGCCGACGCGCCTGAAGGCGCCGAAGGCAACATCAATCCGGCGAAGGCCACAGGCCAGTTGCGCGTCGACAGCATCTGGATCTGGCAAGGTCTCAACCCACTTCCCAAGAAGCTCGACATCGCCACCGGCAAAGCCAAGGTTTCGTTCCAGGCGGAGTAGATGCTGAACTGGCTCGTCGCGGGTATCGGCGATATCACGATCAAGCGAACGCTACCGGCCATTCTTGCCGAGCCGCGCAGCCGCGTCGCCGGCTTCCTTACGCGCGATCCAGCGAAAGCGAAACAGTATGGCGCGCCGGCGTGGACGAATCTCGATGCGGCGCTCCGCGAGTCGGGTTGCGAGGCGGTGTATATCGGCACGCCCGTGGTGCTGCACGCCGCGCAAACCATCGCGGCGCTGCGCGCGGGCAAGCATGTGCTGTGCGAGAAGCCCACGGCGATGAACTACACCGAGGCCTGCGCGATGCAGCAAGCGGCGGTGGAGACGGGGCGGCTGCTCGGCGTGGCCTACTATCGTCGCATGTATCCCAAGATCAACCGTGCTATGGAGCTCATCCGGCAAGGCGCTATCGGGCGCGTGGTGTTTGCCGAGGCCACGGCGCATAGCTGGTTCCCAGAGGAAGACGCGCGCGATGCGTGGCGGGCGGACCCGGCGATGGCCGGCGGCGGACCCTTCTATGACATCGCTTCGCACCGCATCGATCTCATGAATTTCCTGTTCGGCCGGCCGCTCCACGTGGCGGGGCAGCTTTCGAATGCCGTGTTCCACTACGGCGTCGAGGACAACGGCACCGTGATGATGGAGTACGCGGGCGGCATCCGCGCGGTGGTGGACGCACGGTGGAACTCGCGCATCGTGCGCGACGAGTTCCGCATTCGCGGCACCGACGGCGAGCTCGACCTTTCACCGCTCAATGACGCCCCGCTGGTGACGCCCACCGGCGTCGAGCAGATTCCGGCGCCCGTGAACCTGCATTATCCGTGTGTAGAGGAGTTCGTCACCTCCGCGCTCACCGGTGCGCCGTTCCGTAGTGGGATCGATACCGCGGTTTGGGTGGACTGGGTCACGCAGCGGGTGATGGAGAGGCAGTAAAAGAGCGGCCGCCGCAACCGGAGCGCCATGGCAAAGGACCGCTCCACGATGCGGCGCAGCTCGGCACGCTCGTCGTGGAGATCTACCCATCGCCGCCCGCCTCGAAAGGCGCTGCTGACACCACGATGCTTGGCTTCGCCCTTCCGTCATTCGACACCGCCGTCGCTGCTCTAGAAGCGCTCGGGATCTCGCCGCGCTCACCGTCAGTCAACACACCGCGCGGCCGGCGCGTAGTGTTCACAGATCCAGGCGGTCGCAGCGTTAAACTCATGAAGCCGCCTATCGGAACGGATAGCTGAGCTGCTCCCACAGGCCGTTGCCCAACCGCACGAGTCCGGGCAAGCCGAAGCCTTGCGGCTTCGGGTCCGCGGGGAAATACTGCGTGCCGAACATCCGGTCCCACACGGGGAACAAGCCGGCGAAGTTGCGGTCCACTGCCTCGCCGTCGGTGGCATGATGCCAGCGGTAATAAATCGGCGACGAAATCCACTTGCCCAAACGCCCGTTCGTCCACCGCACGTTGGCGTGCAGAAAAACCGGATACAGCGCGAGGAACGGGCCGTAGACTCCGACAATCAGCGGCGAGAACCCGAGCAAGCAAAATCGGAATCATCCTCATCGTCTGATTAATCGCCACTTCCAACGGATGCACACGCGCCGCCGCCAGCCAATCGAGATTCGCCGATGAATGATGCACCGTGTGCACGCGTCACAAACGCGGAGTTCGGTGCAGCGCCCGATGCGTCCAATAACCCGTGAAATCGCCGACCACGAGAGCACCGATCGCCTGCAGCCAGAGCGGCAGCGCGCCGACCCACGCCGTCGCGCGGCATGCCACTTTCCCCAAACGCTTGCTAAACCCCGCGAGAATCAACAAGTACACCGTGTCGGCCCACAGGCCCGGGCGTCCGCGCCATTTCGGCTGACTTTGGCGATCGGCAAACCGCGTCTCCAGCAATCACAATGATCGCAACCACCGCCACCAAAACCGGACCGCCGGACGCCGGCTGCGGATACTCGCGCTGCAGTTGCGCAATCACCGCCCGGATCCAATCCATCTCCTACTCCGCCGCCACCGGCTCACCGCGCAAGATGCAGCCCTGCCCCGGCCACGGCAGCCTGACCGGTTCATCCCACCGCATCCGCTTCCACTCGGTGACCGTCGGCGAAACCTGGTCGTCGCTCAACAGCAACGCCACGCGGCACGGCTGCTCTTTCACAAACGGGATCAACTCGTCGCGATGCAGCGCGCGCGACACCAGCCAGTCGCAGGGCAACTCCAGCTTCGCGAGCCGCCCGTTGCGCACCGCCGTGTTCGTCAGGGCCAACGTCGCCTCACGGATGAACACACCTTTGCGCACGTCGAGCTCCACCATCGTCACGTGGCACTCGGGCCGCATGATCGCAATCGGCACGCCGGGAATCCCCGGCCCGGAACCCGCGTCCACCATCCGCCAGGAGCCTTCCGGGATCGCTGCCGCCAACGCGAGGCTCTCGCCGTAGTGCCGCTTCACCGCTTCCTCCACGCCCGTGATTGCCGTCAGATTAATGCGCGGATTCCACCGCATCATCAAGTCATAGTGCGCCTGCATCGCCGCGATCTGCGCTTTCGTTAACGCCGGGAAGTGCGGCCGCAGATGCCGCTCCACCATTGCCGCGAACTCGCTCATTGCGCCGCTGCCGTTCCCACCGTCAAATACACATCCAGCACGGCCACCGCCGCCGGCGTCACACCCGGAATCCGCGCCGCCTGCCCCAAGGTCTCCGGATTGACAAGCCGCAGCTTCTCGCGAATCTCACGCGACAGCCCCGGCACCGCCTCATAGGCAAAGCCCGCCGGAATCCGCCGCCCCTCGGCATTCTTCAGCCGCGCAATCTGCCGCTCCTGCTGCACGATGTAGCCCTCGTACTTCAACTCCGTCTCCACCGTCGTCGTCAAGCCATGCACCAGGGCGGGCTCCAGAAAGTCGGTCAACTCCGCAATGCGCGCCTCGGGCCGCCGCAGCCAAACATCCAGCGTAGGCCGGTCATCCCCCACCCCACCCGTCCACCGATTCGCGCGCAACGCTGCTACCAGCCGCGCCTTCTGCTCCTGTTTGCGCTCATACAGCGCCCAACGATCGTCGCGCACCAATCCCGCGCGCCGGCCGAGCGGCGTCAACCGCTCGTCCGCATTGTCGATCCGCAGATGCAGCCGGAACTCTGCGCGCGACGTGAACATACGGTACGGCTCGTCGGCACCCTTCGTCACAAGGTCATCGATCAAAATCCCCGTGTAGCCTTCCGTGCGCGCCACCACCACCGGCTCTTTGCCTTGCAGCGCGCACGCTGCGTTCATCCCGGCGATCAAACCCTGGCACGCAGCTTCTTCATAGCCGGACGTCCCGTTGATCTGCCCCGCCAGATACAGTCCCTTCACCGATTTCACCGCCAACGTGTGATCCAGCTCGCGCGGATCGATCGCGTCATACTCAATCGCATAGCCAGGCCGGATCATCTCGGCGTCTTCCAAGCCTTCTATTGACGCCACAAACGCCGCCTGCACATCGATGGGCATGCTCGTCGACATGCCGTTCACGTAGATCTCGTTTGTGTCCAGCCCCTCGGGCTCCAGGAAAATCTGGTGCCGCTCTTTGTCCGGGAACTTCACGAACTTGTCTTCGATCGACGGGCAGTAGCGCGGCCCCACGCCCTCAATCTGCCCGCTATATAAAGGAGAGCGGCTGATGGCGTCTTGAATGATCCGCTTCGTCCGATCATTCGTGTAGGCCATGTAGCACTTCACTTGCTCGCGCTCGATCTTCTCCGTCAGGAACGAAAACGGCGTGGGCACTTCGTCGCCCGCCTGCGGCTCGAAGCGGCTCCAGTCAATCGTGCGGCCATCGAGGCGCGGCGGCGTGCCGGTCTTCAACCGTGTCCAGCGCAGGCCCGACGCGCGCAGCCCATCGCCCAGCAAGTTCGACGGCGCTTCGCCATTCCGCCCGCAACTGAACGTCGACTCGCCGATATGCGCCAGCCCATTCAAAAACGTGCCCGTGGTGATCACCACCGCCTCGGCCGCCAGCGTACGCCCGTCGCGCAGCGCGACGCCGCGCACGCGGCCCTCTTCGATCACCAGCCCCGCCACTTCCGCCTGCAGAATCCGCAGATTCGTTTCCTGCTCCAGCACGGCCTTCATGTGCACGCGGTATTGCTTCTTGTCGCACTGCGCGCGCGGCGACCACACGGCCGGACCGCGGCTGGTATTCAACAACCGGAACTGAATGCCCACGGCGTCCGTCACTTCGCCCATCGCGCCGCCCAGCGCATCGATCTCGCGCACCAGGTGGCCCTTGGCAATGCCGCCCACCGCAGGGTTGCACGACATCTGCGCGATGAGATCGATATTCATCGTCACCATCGCCGCGCGCAAGCCCATGCGCGCCACCGCCCGCGCCGCTTCACAGCCGGCGTGGCCCGCACCCACTACAATTATGTCGTACCGCGCCGCCATTGCTATCATTGTAGTCGTGCGTAAAATCAACGCCCTCGTCATTGGAGGGGGCGGTCGCGAGCACGCGCTCGCCTGGAAACTGGCTCAAAGCCCACTCATTGAACGCGTCTATGCCACGCCTGGCAACCCGGGCATCGCGCGGTCCGCTTCCTGCATCAAGCCGCCGACCTCGACGCCCGAGGGTTATCTTGCCGTTGCCGAACAGGTGCGCGCGGAGTTAACGGTGGTGGGTCCGGAAGCGCCGCTCGTCGCCGGCACCGTCGATCTGTTCCGCGCGCGCGGCAAGCGCATTATCGGTCCCACGGCGGCCGCGGCGCAACTCGAGGGCAGCAAAGTTTTTTCGAAAGCCTTCATGCTGCGCGCGGGCATCCCCACGGCGCGCGCGGTGACGGCCGAAAGTCTCGACACCGCCGCGCAGCACTTTGACGAGATCGGCTTCCCGCTCGTGCTCAAAGCAGACGGGCTCGCCGCGGGCAAAGGCGTCATCATCGCACCGGACCGCGAGACGGCGCTCGACGCGCTCACCAAACTGCCGCCCGGTCCCGTCGTGCTCGAAGAATTCCTCGTGGGCGAAGAGGTGAGCTACATCGTGGTCGCCGACGGCGAACGCGTATGGCCGCTCGAAGCTACGCAGGATCACAAGGCGGTGTTCGATGGCGACCAGGGTCCCAACACTGGCGGCATGGGCGCGTATTGCGACGGGCATATCTTGACCGCCGCGCAATCGGACGAAATTCTGAATCTCGTCATCCGCCCCGCGCTCGCGCAGATGATCGCAGACGGCACTCCGTACACCGGCTTCCTCTACGCAGGATTGATGATGACCGCCGCCGGGCCCAAAGTGCTGGAGTTCAACGCGCGCCTGGGCGACCCCGAGACGCAAGTGCTCATGCATCGCATGCAGAGTGACTTCGCCGCGACGCTCCTCGACGGCGCGCCCATCACCTGGCGGCCCGATCCCTCCGTCTGCATCGTGATGGCCGCACACGGCTACCCTGCCGACGTGCGCACGGGCGACGTGATTCGCGGGCTCAGTGCAACGCCCCCGGGCGCGATCGTCTTCCACGCCGGCACGCGCGCGAGCGGCGACGCAATCGAAACCTCGGGAGGACGCGTGCTCGGGGTCACCGCCAGCGGGGCGACGCTGCCGGATGCCATCGACCGCGCCTACGCCGCCGTGGAAACCATTTCTTTCGATGGCGCCCATTTCCGCCGGGACATCGCTGCCAAAGGACTCAAGCGATGGTAACTCCCGCGCCCTGTCCCGTGCTCCGCTGGCTGCTCCTGAACGGCCCGCAGCGCTAGAACCAACCTCGCCCGCTCTGGGCTCGCCACGAACATTCTGGCGCGTTGACGCCGGTATTTCGACTTAGGACAATACCGGGGCCATGAAGTAGATCAGCCAGGGCCGTGCGTTCCCAGTGAAGGTGGCCGAATTCGCCCCCGCGCAGAACGCCGCCGGCAAAGAGGAGACCTCGCACTAAAGCCGCCGCCGCAAAAGCCACAGCCGAAACCGCGGACCATCCGTGGAAACTGAACACGCCGCCGGGGACCTCGGAGTTCGAAGCTTGGCGCGATGAAGCGGCGGACCCGCCCGCGCTCGTCGTGCAAGTGGCGACTGGATACCGCTCGGCAGCGCCGACGAACAGAAGCCTGCCGCCGAAGGCACCGTGGAGGCCTGGGGCCGGAGCGCCCAGGACCCCGTGGGCGGCTGGTATGGCTTGAAGAAAGGACTCCGCGGACGCTTCGGGATGTACGTGCCGCCGGTGCTGAAGGAACTGGGGCTCGCGGAGGTGGAGGAGAATCCGCGCAACAACCGGATGCGCGCAAAGTAAGCAATACTGTGGCATGCGCTGCCACCCTGGCTACCCGCTCGCACTTGCGCTCATTGCCGCACCGGCGGCCCTGCGCGCTTGCAGTTGCGTGAGTTATGAGCCCGTCAAGGCTTGCCAGATTTACTACGACTCGGCGGTCATCGTCCGCACGCGAGAGATCGATACCAACGACCGGCATACTGGCGGCATCTCCGAGTTCAACCTCTGTCGCTTCGCGGTAGTAGAAGCGTTCAAAGGACTACCGCCCGGCACTACCGAAATCCTCATCAATCCGCCAGCTTCTCCAGTTGCATCACGAGCTTTAGGACCGGCAAGGACTACCTCTTCTACTTGCAAGCCGCAGCGCCCAGCGACGAGGCAGTGAGCAATCTGTACAAACTCCAACCCCGCCCCAAGCTGTCGGCCGCTTGAACACCCGAGATACTGCAGAAGCTCCTTCTCTTCAACGTGGGTCTCTGCAGCGAAGATCGCCATATAGAGGACGCCGAGACCGACGCCGACATTCTCTACCTCCGCGCAGCATCCCGTATTCGTGCATCAGATCCGGGCTGGATTGAGGGGCGCGCTGTCCAGAATCGCGAATTCACCACCGGCCAACCGGCCGCGCCCGGAGCCTCGGTCTCGATCAAACAGGCCATCAGGAACGCGACACCCAAACACTTCCTGATCCCGGCCTCTGGAGCCTACCGCACGCCACCGCTTGCGCCGGGTCAGTACGAAATCACGTTTCACAGCCAAATCCTCGGGCGCGGCGCGGCGGATGTAGAGGAACAACCTGTCATCGCTCATCCGGGTGGATGCACGGTGGTGAATGGCTCGTTTGAGACGTTCGCCGGGATCGACGGTCACGTCTTGGGAACTGACCGCAAACCCTCAAGAAATGTCCGTGTGGAACTCGGCGAGGTCAGGCCCACCGGCGAGGTACGCAGGATGAGCAACGTCTGGTCCAACACCAGCGCAGACGGGCAGTTCCATTTGGAACGCATTCCGCTGGGCCGCTTTGTAGTGGGCGTAAACATCGGCGGAACGCCGCGGGAGAACGAACCTTTCGACCCCGTCTACGCGCCTGGTACGCAGTCCGCCGCTCGCGCGCAAGTCTTGGTCATTACACCGAACAAGTAGGTTCGCGATGTCACGCTGCGCTTGCCACCGCCGCTTCCGTTGGGAAATCTACACGTCGAAGTCTATTGGCCGGATGGCACACCCGCCATCGACACCGCACGTCTGGCAGCCCGAATCGGCACCCAGCGAGTGGATTCTTCTGACTCTCCGCGCAGCAGCGGCGCCGCGACGTTGCGGCTGGTTTTGGGTAGAACTTACACCCTCGAAGGAGGTTGGATGACGCCGTTTTGGGATGAAACGAGTCCTAGACGGTATCCACCGCCCACCACCGGCCCCACCATCCGCTTCACCCGCGACGGCCAACGCGCCGTCATCCGTCTCAAGGACGCGAAGCCGCGCCTGCCCGAATGAACTCGATCAGTTTCGCCACGGCGGCATCTTCATATCCATCCAACAACCCCGCCGGCATCAGCGAACGCTCCAGCGTCGCGCGCGAGTCGATCTGCCGCTTGGAAACCGTCACCGGGCGCTTGGGGTCCGCCGCCCTGCGCAGCACCAATTCGCGCGCGTCCTCGCGCACCACCAGGCCCTCGATCCTGTCGCCGGACTTCGTTTCCACCGCCACGGCGGCGTAGCGCTCGGCCACTTCTTTCGACGGCTCGCGGATCGCTTCCAGTAACTGAGCAGCTCCGGGGAAACGCGCAGCGGCATCCGCAAGGTCAGGTCCCAGCGCCGCGCCCGCGTGGCATTGCGCGCACAGCGCCGCGAACATCGCCGGGCCATCCTTCGGCGCATCAGCCACTTTGCTCCGCAATGCGCCGCCGAGCCACTCTTCCCACTTGGCAAACGACGCGCGGTCAGCGGCGGACCATCCGCGCCGCACCGCACGCAAAGACCGCGCGAGATGAATCTGCCACGCCCGGTCCTGCGCACTGCTCAACGCACCCAGCAGCGCGTCCACCGCATCGCCGCCGCCGCAGTAGCCGAGCACGCGGGCCCACTCGAAGTTCAGGTGGCGGTCCTGCGGATGCGGGAAGCCCGCCTCCAGCACTGCCTTCGTCATCGCTTCGCATACCTCGGCCGGTGCGTCGGCGGTAGCGGCGCGAATACCGAACCAGCGCAATGCATCGAGCTCGCGCACGCGCGCGGGCAGCGTGTCCCACTCAGGCGGCGCAGCGTGGGGCGCGGGAACCCGTGCCGCCGCCGGGCTCCGGCGCCGCGATCCGAAGCGCTCCAGCAGCCGCACGGCCTCGGCACGATCCGCCTCGACCGGGCGCGCATCCGCCGCCACGGCCTCAAGCTGCTCCGCCCACGATTGCCCCAGCAGCTCCTTCTGCCGCTCCAGCGCCGCGTGGCTCCAGCTCGATAGCGGCTGCGGATAACGCGTCAACTCGCGTCTCGGCCCAGCAGGCGGCCGTGCACCCGCCGCCACGCGCACGCGCCACAACCCGCCAGCGGAGAGGAAGTACAGCGCGCCGTCCGGCCCCACCTCCATCGCCGTCACCTCGCTCTGGGTCCTCAACCATTGCTTCTCACCAACGCGAATACCGCCGCCGGCCACGGCCTCGAACCGCGCGCCATGATACGCGCCGGGAAACGCATCCTGCTGATAAATCTCCATCACCCGCGCCAGCACAACCGGCCGGGCCCACTCGCGCTCTGGCTTGGCGGCGTCGAAATAGTAAGTCGGCAGCGCCGCTACACCGGGACGCCAACCGAACTCCGCGCCCGGAGTAACTCGCAGCAGCCGCGACTCTTCATCCGACGTGAAGATACTGCCGTCGCGCGCCACTGCCAGGCGCCGGGCGTTGTGCAACCCGCGGGCAATCACCGTAAAGCCCGCGCCTTTCCAACGCAGCACCGCGCCCGTGCGCTTCGCCATCGCGTCCTGATGATCGAGCAGCGGCCCGGCATACACGGGCAAGGCGGAGTCGTCTACCTGCTCAACCGGGATCTGGCTCAGGTCCGGCGTCAGCAGCAGCGCCGCGCCGTCCACGCCGCGCCGCAAATCGTACGGGCCGCCATTGCACGCGCCGTTGAACGCGCTGAGCAGTAGCGCGTGTTCGCCCTCGGCCACGCGATACAGCCCGCACCGCCCGCCGTCGCGCGCGCCTGTGCCCACGGCGTACATGGCGGGGCCGTCAAACCACACCGCGTTCGGCCGCACGTCGCGCGACAGCACGCGCTCCGTATCCACTTCGCCATCGCCCGACGTATCGGTGAGCAAAGTCGCAAAGCCGCCGCCTGTTCTCCACACCACGGGCCGGCCGCGATGATCGAACGTGAAGCCAGCCAGGCCGTCAATGGGCGCGACGGATTCCACGGCGAAGCCGGGCGGCGCGTCCGCTGCGGCGCGGGGAGCGCGCGACGGCCCGCACGCCGCCAGGGCCACGCACGCCGCTGCTGCCAGCACCCACCGCTTGGTCACAATCACCAGACTAACAGCGCCGCGCATGCTGCTGAGATGGACTAACTGCAAACGCCGCATGTCCACCCCTGCTGCTGTTGCTGGGCTGCCTGGCGCGCTGGCCCACGTCGGGCTGGTGGCTCTGCCTTGGTTCGCTGCGGCCGGAAACGACGAGCCGCCACAGAGCGAATAGACAGCCACACCCCCTCGCCTCGGTTCGGCCCATTGCACGCGCCCCGTTCTCAAGCCATGGTGAGGACATGACCCTGGATGCGATCAAAGACGCGGTCGTCCACCTCTCCGAACAAGAACGTGAGCAATTCGCACAGTGGTTCGAACAATTGGAAGAAGAGGTGTGGGACCGGCAAATGGAGCGCGACTTCGCGCCCGGTGGACGCGGTGCGCCCCTTGTGCAG
>Ga0194119_10002639_pt1 | contig 29898 bp, 33 predicted proteins | sample TA2MahC100mmetaG_FD_148620 | JGI IMG/M metagenome (GOLD analysis project Ga0194119, IMG submission 148620) | Freshwater microbial communities from Lake Tanganyika, Tanzania - TA2015018 Mahale Deep Cast 100m | ecosystem: Environmental > Aquatic > Freshwater > Lake | place: Tanzania: Lake...
TACGAACGCATCTCTGCCTCCTTCTCTCGCATCTTCATTTCGATTTCTTGGCGTTTCTGGGATTGGAAGTCTTCCGCATTATAAATCTCTCGGACGCTGCTTCCGCTACCTCCGCCACTAGCTTGTCGAGGAGTTTTCGTCGGAAATACACGCGTTCCTAATTTTATCGCGCTTATATCTCTCGCAAGTTTTGGAATATTGACGGCGAGAGATTCAATCGCAATCTTGTTCAACTCTTTGAGAGAAAATGACGCCGCACGTAGTCGGTCAATCTCTGTCTTAATCTGTTTCGCCGCTTCAAAATCCTCAGCTTGTATCGCGAGAACCTTGCGTGCTTCCAGTTTATCCAGCCGCGCAAGAGGTGCTTCCATTTCGTCAATCGTGGCGCGCAACTGCTTCGCCGCATCATAATCCTCTTCGGCGATGGCTTGCTGCTTTGCTTGATGAAGTTCGCGTAACTTCGCCGCATGAAGCGTCGGAATGGTCGCCGAGAGATTTTTGAGGATGCGTTCAAAGACGTGCTTGATTTCTTCTGGTGTTACATTTTCGGGAATACCGTCGAATAGTCCCTCTTCCGCCAATAACGACCAGAGGAGCTCTTTGTTTTCTTGGGATATGAGAGATGACATTCGCGGGGGTTGGAGGACGTAGAGAAAACAATTATATAAACATAGAAAATAGGGTTTATATAATTTATTCAGTCATACGCACGATGATTGCCCATGTATTATGCCGACAGCAGGTCGGAGGCTAAAAATCAACATTCGGTGTCGGCACCTTCTCATCCACATTAAAAAACTTGCGCCGGAACCGCTGCATATATTTATCGGTGAGTTTCTTTTCTTTGTCAAGAAAATCATGAACCGTCATCTTGCCCAGCAACATATGAATAATCATGAATATGGAATAAACGCCGCATTCCGTATCGTTTTTCTGATGATGAACGTCATTGATATATTCCTTAAATGGTATTCCGTTGGCCTCTCCTTGTTCGCGCACCATCTTCATAAATTTGCGCAGTCGTTTTTGTGGAGGGTCGCCTGTGCTATCAAAAAAGAATATGACCCGCGCCCGAACATCAATAAACATACTCACCCAATGCTCGCCTGGCTTATTATGCGGATCTGTATTAAAAACCACGCCGATTTTATGTTTCCCATTCTTCACGTGTTTCATAATATTAAACTTACACAGTTCTTCCCAAACACATTCGCCATCTTCAAGCACCTCGTCATAATCCACCGGCGATGGACCAATAAATAGAAACGACGGATTCGCATGTTCATATTGTTTGAGAGAATTCGCAATATCGATACTTGACAACCACTCGTGAATATCCTTTTTCCATGATTTGGGAGCTTGCGGTGCGAAAGTATAATGAAGCATTTCTTTATCCATACCAGATGATGCGAAGCTTTGACGCAACCAACAGGCTTCTTGATGACAAACACGGTTCATATATTGTTTCAACGCGGTCCATATCGCGCGAGGTTCCGTGTCTTCGATTTTCTGGTCAGGGTGGCGTTTATTCCAAAGTGATTTTAACTTGTCGAGAGATTTCGCAGAATAACATGAATAATCCTTTGTTTCGTTGATATCGGGGTCGGTCTGGTCTCTCGGTGCGCAACTTATCGACTTGAATTTATCGCCGTCGGCGCCGCTGTTCTCGCCGCTACCTTCTTTGCCACCGCCGACTTTCATTTGCGTATGCGGATTCATGAAATATTGAAATACTATATACTATTATGTCATTAAAAAATTGAAGTTTTTATATTTTATTCATCGTGACGCAAGATATCGTATCGTCGTCTCGTCTATGCCCATTACTCGTTCTCAAAAGAAGCAGCAGCGTCAGCGCCAGCAGCAAGAAGATTCTGAATACAATACCGGTTCAAGTGAAGAACGTCAAACCGCCGCCGTCGGCGCCGCCACCGCCCGCCGCGTGAAAATAATTACGCCTTCCTTCGCTGAGGCAAGCACCAGAACGTATAAGGTATATTCGCCAAAAATAAAACCGAAATTCGGTATTAAAAAAACACCCGAGGAGTCGGCCGCCGAAGTGTTGGTATCGTTACAATACGCCGATGCCGCCGATGATGCCTACGCCAATGATGCCTACGCCGATGATGCCTACGCCGATGATGCCCACGGTGTGGTCGATACCGACGCTGTGAGTGCGACATGCATGAACCCGATGACACCTATCAGTATATATATGTATCGAATCGGAATTTACAACATAAGCCAGACGATTCATTACAAGACTGCGTATATTCTATACGACAAGAAGAGTCGTATGTATCACGTGTATTCCATCATTTCAAATCATATACACGCTCATGACGCCTCTTCCGCCTCCGCCTCCGGTTCAGCAGAGGCCCGAATCAAATTCACGCTGCCTTTGCCCAAGAATACGATCCAGTTGAAGTACAAGTCGTTCGTTGAAGATACGATTGCGAATTTCATCATGACGATGATGATGGTTGGATCAAACGACCACGATTATTACATTCAAGATGACATTATTGGTGTTGTTATCCAGCCCGACGAATTCCAAGAAAAAGCATTCGGCGAAGACTCATGTTACTACGACATCGAAGATATTGTCTATGACGAATCATCCAGTGAGACGACAAACGGGTTCAAAGCATTTATGCTAGTGCCGTCACGCCACTTCTGGTATTGGCCTGCGGCGGCAGCGGATTCTTACTACAATCACGCCAACTATCATGACAACAGATACACATCGCAAACGCTGAATTCAGTTCTTACGATATTGTCGTGCTCAGGTTAAGCGTTCGTCGTCGTCACGGTCGTCGTCACCTGTTTTTGGCTCAGAAGCCAATACACGTTTAGTAATTTCACTTTGATAATCACGCACTTTGGGTAATCGGGAGTTAATATCCACGTCTTCACGCGGCTTCAATACAATAAAATCATCGATTGTTTTTTTTCGCATACACATTTTATTCGCAAACGACATGATATGATTCATGGACGACGACGACGACGAGGGAAGTGGATGTGGCGACAGCGACGGTAGAGACGGTGTCGGCGAATGTAGAGGTGATTCTTCAACTGGTTCCGGTGTTCGCGTCCTCATTATTTTCTCTTGTAATTCATTCCGCGCGTCATCACTCACCATATCCGTAATATCATTCCACTTCAAATACTCAATACACGCTTTGATATATTCTTGATGCGCTTCATTTATCGTATCATTTTCACAACGTTCATGAAATAAATCTCTCGTCATATTCAATATTCGTTCTTTATAATACAACTTTTCTTTACGGAATATTTCTTGGACCGCGTCTGATGTATTCGCCAACGTCTTTTTACATCTGTCATACTTGGTTCGATTCGCCATCACCGAGAGAGTGAGTTCGTTTAATTCATTCCAATTATGTTCTGGAGTAGCAACTGAGGTACATGTGATGTCGTCGCCTGAGCCGGTTCCGGTTCCGGAAGTGTGTTGGTCGTCTTTTTGGACGTAGGTCTTGTGTTCCATCTTCGTGCCGAGTTGTAAATAATAATAGAACAATAGTTTGTCATATATTGTTATATTATATCATCGCGGGTTCTTTTTATGCCAGCTACGCGACTCGCTCGTTAGGTCGCTCGCTACCTTCGCATCGTTAAATGCTCACGCGCGTTCGACCCCGCAGTTGCTTTCGGAATATACGTCGGAAAATTCCCACTTGATGATGTTTGCGTTTGTTGCCCTGCTTCTTCACCACGCCTACTCCCCGAAAATCCTTCCGAAATACGGGATACCTGCTTCGTTTGTTCCTTTTCTTTCAGTTTCTTGTCAAACTGTTCTTTGGGAATATAATTTGTAGCAGGCTCAGTGATAGGCCCGCCTTCCCCCGTGCAAAATCCATCATACGTGCAGTCTAGTGTGCGTAGCTGAAAACGCGTCGAATTATCAAATGTTAGTTTGCCTAAATTATGAGGATTCGGGTTCATCGGCGCAAAATTCGTCGCACCATTCTCAAACAAATAAGGGTTAGGTTGTTCGACATCACGGGCGATAACTGTTACATGATACAGGTCACTATCAGAATTCGGCACATAGACCGCGCGGTCATTCCTTTGAAGCGCGAAAAATTGGTTACGAAGCGACGATTCCACATTCACGCGTTCAGCCCATCCACGCCATGGCGCACGTGCGTTTCCCGGATTGAACACCGTTTCGGTTGAAAACTGCTGATACGGTTGGATTTGGACGGTTGGTGTCGGTCGTGTTTCTAAAATCGGCATCATGGCATATTTTGATGATATCGGGCGAACATCAAATGCCGGTCGTAATCCTGTGGAAGGAATATTTCTTTCTGATATGCGCGAATTTATTTCACCAAGGCGGTCGTGATGATTTGTATATGCGCCATTTACAACTCCGTAAAATTCCATCGTTGTCTAGTATATACTAGACATAGTTTAATTTTATGAGGATATTTATGATTCTCTTTATTCCGAATGTCCTCGATGAATAACATATAAACACATTCACATTATATTATGTATCTGATTATCGTAGTTGAACCGTCATTTCGATGTGCGGAATTTTCTATTTTCAAACCGTGGCGAAAATGGCCATCTCTCAATTAAAAACGATGCAGGAGAATTTTATACTGTCGGCCCATCGCGGTCCAGATAAAACCGTTTTTATGAAAGACGATACTCGCGTATGGGGGTTTCATCGCCTTTCCATCAACGGCATGGATGCTGCGGCCGACCAACCCTTTCATCTTAAAAATTGTCGTTTGATTTGTAACGGTGAGATTTATAACTTTCGCGCACTAATCAACGAATTTGGTCTTGCCGACGAATACAAGAGTGGTTCGGATTGCGAGATTATCATTCATTTGTATCGCAAAATCGGGTTTCATGAGACGGTTCGTCGGTTGGATGGCGTCTTCGGATTCGTTCTTCATGATTATGAGAATGGCCTTACCTATGTTGCGAGAGATCCAGTGGGGGTGCGTTCGCTCTTTATCGGCGTTGTCCGTCACGATGGAATGTTCGGTGGCGAATATTCGGATTTAATGTGTTTGTCGATGAATTCCGACCATTATGGGTTATGCGTATCAAGTGAATTGAAATCAATACATGCGTTGTGTGATACGGTTGTTCAATTTCCTCCGGCGACATATATGGAATACTCCGGTGATGATGAAGGTGCCGCGGTGTTTCGTACGTATTATGACTATGCTTATCTTTCGTATCATTCGCATCAAGGCATCAGCGACGTAAGCACCGTATTGAAACGAACGAACGATTGTTCTTTATTGGAGTGTCAATTGAAAGAGATCCGTGTGAATTATTCATATCCGGTGGAGGAACCGAGCGGCGAGGGCGGCGGCGAGGGCGAGGTTCTCGCAAAAATACGTGACTTATTCACCAAAGCCGTAGTAAAACGATTGATGAGCGAGAGACCGGTGGGTTGTTTGCTATCTGGCGGACTTGATAGTTCGCTTGTTACTGCGATTGTTGCGAGAGAATTGAAACAAACATCACCAGATACAGTATTGAATACATATAGTATTGGTCTGGAAGGGTCGGTGGATTTGATTTGGGCGCGACGTGTTGCGGAGTATTTGGGCACATGTCATCATGAAGTCGCGTTGAAAGAACAGGATTTTCTGAATGCGATATATGACACGATATACCAAACCGAAAGCTACTGTACGACCACAATCCGTGCGTCAGTTGGAAATTATCTCATCAGCAAATATATCCAACAACAAAGCGATGATGTCGTAATTTATTGTGGAGATATGTCGGATGAGATTTTCGGTTCATATCGCGGGTTTTTGAAAGCACCGAGTGACGCTGATTTTCATCGAGAGAATGAACGCATGATTCGGGATGTGCGGTTTTTTGACCTACTGCGGTCGGATAAAAGCATAAGTGGTGCGGGGTTGGAGGCACGCGTGCCGTTTGCGGATAAGGAGTTTTTGTCGTATGTGATGCGTATTCCGCCGCGGTTCAAGAGGTTTGATGATGAGAGAATCGAAAAGTATTTGCTGCGAAAGGCGTTTGAAGGGGTCGCGGGCGATGCGGGTGCGGGCGAGTCACGTCCTTTATTACCCGACGATGTATTGTGGCGTCGTAAGGAAGCATTTAGCGACGGTGTGAGTTCAGCCGATGGACGCACATGGGTTCAAATGCTTAAAGAATATTCGGAACGTGTCATTACAGATACCGAATATAACAATACAAATAATCACCTTTATTTATTACATAATCCGCCTTATGATAAAGAAAGCTTTTATTATCGACGCGTCTTTGAGACGTTATATGATGGGCGTGGTGAAACAATTCCGTATTATTGGCGGCATCCATTTTGCGACGGTGTGCTTGACCCTAGTGCGCGGTTGCTTTCATTTTATGTCTCATCCTAATATAACTATAACAACATGAACACCATCAAAACGGCAGCGGAAGACCTTGGTGTCGCCGTGATTACGAAACTTCGCGATATCCTCGCGCCCATATTCAATAAATATACCGCGTATTACAAATATATCGAATTATTCCTCTACGGGGCTTACGCTGTTGTTTTACTTGGAATATACAATACTGTTCCGCAGTATATTCCTACCTTGCGTAACCTCGTATTATATTCTGCTGTCGTGATTTTATTACTGCGTTTCAATAGTCTTTCTTGGACAAACCCGAAATTCGCAATACTTGGTGGAAGCACATTTAGCGACTTTGACCGCAGGCTCATCATTTCCACATGCGTATTCATTTTAGTGACTCATATCGTTTCGGAAGCCCTCGTTGAATATACAAAACGCCAACTTCAAAATAAAATAATCGTGCCCGTTGGTATCGTTGGAAACAAGGTTCTTCAGCCTTTGTATCACAACGCGAATATGTAGGACGGTCACGATGGCAGCGACGTATTGATTGACAAAAAATTGAAATGTTTTGTCAATTTACAGGAGAGAACGAACACTTTACACCAGCGAACAAACGACGCGATGGAAAGACAAGATATTGTTGTGAGAGACGATGAATCTCACGCTCCGATCGGCGGTAGCGGCGGCGGTATCATCGCACAAGCAAGTAATGCCATACAAAAGGAATTAGATACACTCATGGACATGCTCGAAGAAGTGAAAGAACATATACCAGAAGGTGAGTATTTACGCGGAATGAATGCGCTAGGATCGCTTCACAAACACAAGCGAACTACACTTGCGACGATGCGTCCTGGTACGATTCTACGCTGTTGGAAGACTCTGGCCGAAATTATGGACGACGACGAAGACCTTTATGACGAAATCATGGAGGTCGCCGATGAAATCGTCATAGAACTTTGCGGCGAAGATTCGTCAATTTACACCGACTCGACCCATAATTTGGTTCATCGCGGACAAGAAAAAGAGGCATTCGACATGCTCATCAACTACAAACCCGAAGAAGGTAATGCGGGTTATGAAACAAGCCCGATGGTTCTTCATCATGCGATTCAGGTGATTATGGCGCGAATATTTGATGACACACATCACGAGTTGGAGATTGTTCGACCGGTGAGCTGTCAATGTGGTTGGCGTGGTGCTCAGGGAAACTGGGACAGACATATCACGAATGCGCGTCATCAACGTTGGGTGAATGCTGAAACCGAACGCAAGTCACAGAAGAGGTTGGCGGAAGCGCGAGAGATTATTATCGCCCGTCGAGAGCCAGGAATTGTCTATCTAAACGAATTACACAGCACTCCTGAATCCAAAATCGCGACGGTGGAAGCAATACACGCTGCTGAGATGGCCGGCGACCGCGTCATATTTATGTGCGCCGATGGAACGATGAGTTGGTTCGGATGAAATCAACGGTTACGAACCGTCTTATTACGCATATTCCTTACAGCACTTGCCTTATCGACATAAAATACATTACTGGGATGGTCATGGTGGTGATGACCGGAATGTCCCCTTTTTTTTGCTGTCTTTGACGACGATGACGAGACGCGTCGTAATTTCGCCCCAGGTGATTGAATCGGCGGAGGACCATCGCGGAAAAACTGCTGAAGATGGTATAATATATATTTACTGATGATTTCATCGATTTCACGCGGATTCATCTTTCTTTGAACTGCTTTGGCATCATAACTCAACGCATTCGCATACTTTGAGAACATATCATGAATTTCAATCGAGAGAATTTTACGCTTGACCGTCGCCGCCATCGACGGCATCATCGACGATGAAGGAGGATCAAAACGACTGAATACCTCTTTAAACAAAGCACTATTCAAAAATCGAAGAACGAACGTATCCAACGAAATATTCGTATAATAGGGCTGTAGTTTAATGTAATATACACGCTCATCCGTCATTTTCGAATGATATAAATCATCCAAGAAACAAACCTCGATATCGGCCGGCAAACGAGAACAATAGATCAGGTCATTCATCGTTTTATCATTCGTCGTTCTTTGCGGATATCCATCATTCGATGGCGATTGCTCTGGTTTATAACCACCAATCAACCGGTCGAACAACGGCGGAACGATAAGTAGACCTTTCGATGACTGCGACGCAACCGTGATTTCTTTCAATTTATACTCAAAATATCGTCGAATATGCGTAACCCATTTATCTGGACCCATATTATTCGTATATATAATGACTTTACGACAGAGACCCGCTGTTTTCTTTTTACGTATATAATCCAAAATACGCACCATATTCGGTCGTATTATTTCCGGGTATAAATCAACTAAATCGTTGAAATGTTGGTAGGTTACATCCGGGATTTTGAAATAATCTTCTAATACGTGAAGAAAAATCGAAAATTGAGCAAAATTGCCGAGTGTTTCATCGACGTCAAACACGACGACCTTATGTTTTTTATTGGTAGATTGCGTCGATGTCGTCGATGTCGTCGATGTCGTCGATGTCGTCGATGATGATACCGACATCGGTTGTTTATGTTTTTCAAATACTTTTAGTATAGTTATTATATTATACTATAATAAATATGCTGAAATATACAGATACTGATATTGATGAAGATATGAAATTAACACGCAGCGACTATCTAAAAATTCTTCATCATTATCAACCCCAAACGCGTAAAGGTTCGTTGTCTGCTAAGACGCGGATGACGATGGCGTCTCTAAAAGAACGCGCTCATCGAATCCTCGCTGAAAAATTGTGTCGCTGTGTGAAATCATCTGCTGCCTCGTCGTCGTCGTCCGCGTCAGACGAAGGGCGTCGTATCGCTTACTGTACTCGTTCCATATTTACCAATCGTGGTCTTCGACCACATGGGTTTCGTTGTAAATCCGCGAAGCTTACCAGACGTGGTTCGACGTTACGACCAAGAATGACGAGAGATCTCACGAAAACGTGTCGGCGGATTCGTTTATAAGACGCACACACACACACGCACGCGTGGTTCAATCCTCTGATTCGACATACTCTACCGCGCGTAAAATGAGGAGTTCTTCTTGACTTAATCGTTGGAATACCGCATTTAGCTCAAACTTGATATTAAATACGAATTTCTTTACATTACGTATTGTTACAATATGAAGAGATTCTTCTTCGTTGTATTTCACACGGAAAAGACAGCCGCCTAATGTTACATATGGCCGCGTTTCGAGAGAACGGAGTGGTATCCATCGTATCAGTTGATTGTGTTTCAGTTCATCGGGGTGTTCAATCACGCGATACATATGTAATTTACGCTCGAATTCGGCATACTTTTCGGGGGTTAAATTCATCGTCGAGAGAACTTCTTGTCGGCGTGCGGCTATTTTTGACAACGTCATATTCGCAATCGTCATATTTTCGGTTTTCGTCATTGCCGATAATATCGCATTCACGTCAAGCTGAAATGTTGGCTCGTCAAGAACCGATTGGAGTAAATCATCGTCTGAATCCACCGCGTAATCAGAGTCCTTTATACTGGGATGCTGATATCGTTTCGGTGTATCGGCCGCTGCTTCTGCGGAATCGATGGATGAACTAGTTGCGTCAGTGGTGTCATCGGCGGTGTCAGTCTCAGCGGATTCATCGTCGTCGTCGTCGTAGGATGCGTCGTCGGTATTATGTAATAATGACCTAATATTTAATGGTTCATCGTATTCATAATCATCGCATAATGCGGATTTCTCAATCGCCGATGTTACAATCCGATGTAATGCGTTATTCGCTGACTCTGAACGTGAGCGTGACTGCGCACGAGACCGCGACCGCGACCGCGACCGTGAGCGCGACCTTCCACCTCCCGATGGACGCATGTATTCAAGATTCACAACTACCGTTTTTTTCATTTACGACGTTTCTTTTAGTATCATGTATAAATATATATTTATTATACATAATACGAATATGCCTCAAACGATTCCACCGCCACAAACACCGAAATATCCGCCGATGATAGGAGCGCATATTGCGCGTAATACACAACCACCAACTCAATATCTGGGTAAAGGACGTGGCTACTCAACATATTATCCGATACAGTTTTGATATCAATAATCGGTCTTATCAATAATCACCGATTTCGCGATTTGTTTTGCCACCTTTGCGACATTTTCATCATCTCCATCCGTGGCGTGTTTGGCAAGTGTCATATAAATTTGATTCGCTTGGGTTTCGCTATTCTCACATTGTGGGTGTGATTTTGCCCATTCATTCACCAAGACCACATTTTTATGCTCCACAGTATGAATCGCATTTAACAGCTTCTTACTGTGTATTCCTTCCCGTTCCCATTTATTATCATCTTTGATGTATAATACTTCTCTTTTGCCATCACTACAATGAATCGGACGTTTTGTCACTTCTGTTTTTTCAAGGTTGTCGATAAATATCTTCGATATTCCCTTCACGAATCCACGCTTTCCCACATCTTCCATGTCGTTGGTATCCAATTCTATCGTTTTCACAAAATCAGTCATATTCATCGCGTCTTTACACTCCTCATTCAAGAACATATTGATATTGAATGTCTTATTATTTGAATTATTTGTCATATTACCATTTACAGTTAGATTATTATTCGTAGTCATCGTATTACTCACGTTTGATATATGTGGTCGCGTATGTTCTGATGAACAAACTGCCAGCGGCGCCGCAAATGATTGTGGTAATGTCGTTGATTGTGCTGTATTATTGCCGACAGAAGGTGCAACAATCAGGTTTTGTCCAATCGTTGTTAATACCGCGGTACATAATTGTATCATTTGCGATTGTTGAATTTGGTTCGTTTTGCTTAGTTCGGCGTTCGATTGACATAAATCCGCGATTTTTGACGAGAATAGATTATACACCGACTTGTCTATATTATTTTCACTCGAACATTGCTTTGAATGTCGCCATAAACTTCGTTGAGCCATATATTTTCGATCACAGTTGGGACAACGATAGCCATTTTTATGGGGGGTCTGGGACAGATTTTCAAAAATGGACATTTTTTTGGACATCACATGTAGCGGTGATTTATGCTTTTCAGTCTTAATATGTTTGAGATAATTAAATTTTCGTGACGTAGTATAGTCACACTTTTCGCAGCGGTATCGTTGCTCCTTTTCCATGGTGATGTTTTTCACCTGTCGATAATTGTGACGATAAAAATACGAATGGTCGAAAACGGTCTGATGTATTAAAGGGGGGTATTGCTTTAAATCACCTAAAGTAGTAATGTCCGTTTTTTTATATATAAATGTCCATATTTTAAAACGGGGGGTCGGACGCATGCCGGCCGAAAAAAAAATTACAGTCACAATTTTTGTTGGAGGTCGAAAAAGTTGTGACGATAAAGTTGAAAATCGCGATTTTTTGTGTTTTAAAATCTCCGGCGTAAATGGCGTTTTGGACATTTTTTTGGACATTTTGGAAAGTAGCAAAATTTACTACTTTTTCGGGGGTGGCGTCGGCGCCTTACTGATAATACATATTTATAGTATTTTCATAACAAAGCAGAGCATATTATCGTCACAATATAAATATATCCAAATTAATAATGCTGCGCAGCATATTCGCATTTATTTTCTGATTTTGAACCGAATATTTTTGCCGAATTTGTCTGTTGATGTAAATATTTCGAGGTTTTGAACGCGGCAATTTTGCCGAAAATGTTAGAATTCACAAGTTTTGGACTGATTATTTTTGGCGGATTTATAATAATTCACAGATTACGAACCTCCATGGATTCCATGGTTTATAATAAAGTTTGAAATCCGAAATCTCTCGAATTCATCGTTTTTGAACCGTTGAAATTTGGCGACAAAGTGAATTGAACAAGATCGTTCGGTCCTTATAAATTCCTAGGTTTTGAACCGTTGAAAAATGGCGAAAAAGTGAATTGAACGAAACCCGCGCTTGTTTATAAAATTCTAGGTTTTGAACCGTTGAAAATTCCCGAGAAAGTGAGTTGAACGAATTCGTTCGGTCCTTATAAATTCCATGGTTTTGAACCGTTGAAAATTCCCGAGAAAGTGAGTTGAACGAAACCGGAGGTTGTTTATAAATTCCATGGTTTTGAACCGTTGAAAATTCCCGAAAAAGTGAATCGAACGAATAAAAATAAGGATTTTGCCATAAGAGATTGTAATAATGAATACTTTCAGTAATTAGTACTCATTATTGTTGAATAATTTCAAAACTTTGACCCGATAACCTCATTCGCCGCCATCGGCTCGAACGACATCATGCCGCCGGGCATTCCACCGCCAACATTCTGAGCATACGTGCTGTTGAAGTGCTGTTGCTGCTGCGATGCTTGCGAGAGACCATAATCTGCTGTGCCGGTGTTACGGTTCGCAGTAAGAACCGGATTAGGAGGTGCCATTCCGCCACCAATCATGCCGCCGGGAACACCGCCAGCGTAAGGCTGAGAGAGTGGTTGTGTGATGCGAACGGCACCGCTTGCGCCGCCCTGACCGCCTTGTGCAGCACCGCCAGCAGTGCCGTTATAGCTTGTCTCTCCACCAAGAAGGTCGATGGTGCGCTCCACGATAATCTGGACCTTCTCACCCAACTTTGTCTTAATACTCAATAGAATCATCAAAATGCCTAAAATAGTTGTTGTGAAGTTGAATTCGCTGTATCTGTAACCAGAGTAAGTCGGGATGAATGTAATCAACCGGTGGATGAAATAGATGAACACGAACATGAACAATATTTGACCGATAATTTCGACTAAAATCATTAAGGACGCCTTGTGGTCGTCGGGTTCAGGAACATAGGTTCGCACCAAATACAACATTATCAAAATCGGCACAAATCCGATAATCGTATATTGGACAATATTCAATAAAACGCCCTGTTGCTGTTCATCCAGACGAAATACATGATCGACGAATGAACTTCCTCGTTTTGACCCCTCTTTCACGGTTTCTTCAAAAGCTTCCATCGATGAATATATATAAAAGCAAATATTATTTATAGTCGCGATGAATGAATACGAATTAAACATAATAAGCGTATTATACCATAGTTGTCCTTACATCAAATGCTTCGTCGTTTTTCAAACATCAATAGTGTTCCTCATTATCGGGTTGAACAGAATAAAGATACAGGTAAGTTTGAACTCGTTCCAGCGCCGACCGCGACGGTATGCTCCACACCTTACCCTGAATACCAATACCTAAATCTAATCCACGATATTCTTACGGAAAAGCAGGAACATCTCGGACGAAACGGCAGAACATTTTCCATATTTGGTGCGGGGATGGTGTTTTCATTACAACAAGGGTCGATACCGATCCTCACTACTAAAAAGATGGCGTGGAAGACTTGTTTGAAAGAGCTACTATGGTTCATACAAGGCAACACCGATAATAAAGCATTAAACGCCGACGGGGTTCATATTTGGGACGATAATGCGTCACGTGATTTCATGGAATCCCGCGGACTTTCGCACTACGCCGAAGGCGACCTTGGTCCTATTTATGGGTATCAGTGGAGACATTATAATGCGGAATATAAAGGCAGTAGTGAAGATTATACCGAGAAAGGTGTGGATCAACTCGCCGAGATTATACGATGCCTGAAACATCCTACCGAGAGATTCTCTCGACGATTGATTATGACCGCGTGGAATCCTTGTCAAATTAACGAAATGGCACTTCCTCCATGCCATATTTTTTGTCAGTTTAATGTGGATTCGATGAATCGACTTTCATGCGCATTATACCAGCGAAGTGGCGATGTAGGTTTAGGCGTTCCATTTAATATTGCGTCTTATAGCTTTTTGACACATTTACTTGCGAAGCACTGTGGATTGGTTCCACATGAATTCGTATATTATTTAGGAAATGCGCATATCTACGATGACCATGCGGATGTTTTAATCACTCAATTAATGCGGAAACCATTTGATTTTCCACGGGTTGAAATCGGTGTTTTGAGAGATGAAATTGACGATTATAGTTTCGATGATTTTCGTGTTTTGAATTATCAAAGCTATGACGCATTAAAAATGGTAATGCGAAAATAATATAGAATTAATGTGTTATTTAATGTTATAATCAATATGAGTGGAAGTGCCGCATTATCAGCAGCTAGAAAACGTCGCGCGTCATCGGCACAAATGGGAGGCGGTGGTGGCGGAAATACAAATACTCAGAGTCAATCTGCGTCTTATTATGGTGGCTCAAAACAGTCGTTACAAGGTATTATGAATCAGGTTCCTGTTGCTTCTTATCCAAATGCTTCGATAAATCATCAGGTTCCACCGGCATATGTTCTTCCGAAAGAAAATGTTCCTACTATTCCTATTAATATTTACGAGAATATTGAACTCATTAAGCAACAATTGACTGAACGAACAAGATTAATTCAAACACAAGGTTCGAGTATTCCGCCTGATAAGTTACGCGTGCTTCAAAAGCAAAATGAGATTCAAACACAAGTACTTCGACAAAAAATTATGATTGCGCAACAAATGGAAGCGGCTGAACAGCAAAAACAGTTGGAACTTAAACAGCAATACGAAGAAGAAATCCTCCGAATAAATCAGTTGCCGGTGAATCCGAATGAGCCTGAATTTTTTTACGAAAAAGGAATTCCGAGAAGAAATCCTCGTTATAAAAAACCAGAAGAAGTAAAACCGTTGGGTTCTGTTCCGCAATACATGGGTGTCGGTGAGCCTACAAATCAACCCCAACATTCACGCGATCCTAGATTGAATTCAGGCAAAGAAATAATGAAGCCATTTGTAAGTATGATTACTGATACTGGTGTGATTCCTCCGCCTATCGTAATATTGAAGTCACATGACGCAACGCTTGCCGATCATCATTATCTGTTACAAGAGTTGGTTTCTCAAATTGATGATTTACAAAGCAAGACGGAATCAATTATCTCAGCATCGGAGACGCAGGCAGCGGTACAAGCATCAGAACAGCAAACGTCCAAAGACATAAAGTCTTCTATTAATAATGGACCAGAACATGGCTCGAAAAACGAGTCGGAAGCCGAACCAAATGCCGATGCTGACGAAGATGAAGAGAATGTATTATTAATGGATGAAGTCATGAATGATTTGACAAATAGTCGCGAATTTATAGAAGGTATTGTAGATAAGATTGTGAATGAGACAAACCTGTCTGAGGTAATTATGAAGATTGAACCTATTATAAAAGAAAATCAGGAACTTCGTTCATTAATTTTTTCGCAACAGCAGATGATGAACGAAATGAACATGTTGCTTTTTCGTTTGATGAACGAACAACAAAAAATGAATGAAAGGTCGCAAGAAGCGCAACATGTGACGAATAATAATGTTGAATTCAATCATGCGCACGACTCAGTGATGGAGGTTGCGAATGAAATAGAGATTCGAGATGAAGGACTGAATGATAATGGTTTATATTTGTCTGATATGACAGAGGTAATATTATCAGAGCCGATACGTGAAGAATTAGAAGAGACAATCACTCCCGTTGTGAATGAAAAATACTCAAACGAACAACCATCGGACGAACAACCATCACACGAACAACCATCAGACGAACAACCATCAGACGAACAACCATCAGACGAACAACCATCAGACGAACAACCATCAGACGAACAACCATCAGACGAACAATCCAGCAAGAGCGACCATGACGCCAACGCGGAAGAGTCCGAAATGAAACCAATTTCACCAATCGATGATGACTATAATGATATTTGTTCAGAACCAGTTAGTCTTATCGTTAGCGAGTTACTTGAAAACGCGTACTAAAAAAAAAGTATAAATATGAACATGTAATAGTATTCATATTTACAAATGCTTGTAATTTCTATTTTTATATTTTGTATTGTTTTATTTCTGTATCTTCACATCCATTTTCATTTGAAGCGAAGTAATGATTTAGAAGTATATGAAATTGAGCAGCCATCCAAACAGCGTTTAGAAGAAGTATGTGATATACGACAACCAACCACATTCGAATTTTATAATGAGCAACTATTAACTCAGTTATCGTATCAAGCGATTCATACAAGTTATCGCGCATTTGATATCCATATTCGTGATGTATCGAAAAATCCAGAAACAACAACCCAAATCGACGATAAAACCAAAATACAGCAAAAAGGCACAGAGCAAGAACAAGTATTATACATTCCAGTTACATTCAAGATAGCGCATGAAGTGCTTCGAAAAGACCATGATATGAAATACATAAGCGAGCATAATGCCGATTTTATTGATGAAACCGGTCTCATTAAAGTGTTTCAACTGAATGACGAATTCTTGCGCCCATATATGGTAAGCACATGTATGTATGATATTATGATGGCTTCGACCGGAACTACGTCACCCCTTCGATATGAAGTAAATTATCGGAATTATTTCCTAGTCACACAGGGACGAATTAAAATACTTCTTATACCGCCGAAGGATACCCGATATTTGTATCCAATCAACGACTATGATATTCTTGAATTTAGGACACCAGTGAATCCATGGAAGGTTCAGCCAGAATACCAAGACGATTTCGATAAAATTAAAACACTCGAAGTTGAGTTATTTCAAGGCATGGTGATGTTTATTCCAGCTTATTGGTGGTATAGCATACAATTCATCGTTCCAGAGACAAGTGTATGTTCCTTTAAATATCGCACACACATGAATACGTTATCGATCGCTCCACAATTGATACTGAATGTGCTTCAAAATATGAATATGAAACGAGATACACTTGAGAAGCGGGCCTTCATTAAAAATCAGTTTCAAGAAACGACAATCATGGCGAACCCGAACCCGAATATGAATCGGATGAATGAATCTGTTGCGAATAAATCACCTGAGTATTTGCCATCATTAGAAGACCAATATCTTCCAAAAACACTACGAGGGGTGAATAGTAATCCGTATAGTATAATGAATGCGATGACTGAAAATGTTGCGATAGAGCCTGCCACGTTGGTGTCTTCTGGGTCTGCGACATTAGAAGTATCAATCATACCGGAGAATACGAAAAAAGAAGTTATCATTACGGATGAACCAACGACTTCTGCCGCAGTCACTACGACGGATACAACAGCGACCACCGACAACACCGCTGTCGCTGTTTTACCACTTTGACATTTCCTCCAATAATGAACATAATTCATCGCTTGGAATACAATCTTCCGAGAGAATTTTCGTAAATATCTTGTTGATTTGCGTATCGGTAATGACATCCATGATTAATGATGAAACATAACCATTTTTTAAAAAGAAATAGTTTGGATATTTGTGGTAGTAACTATAAAAATCGCGATAAATATACATCGTTAAAAATGAAATACCGAGAGACCATACATCATGTTTTACATCGATTTTTTTCCAATTATATTTACTTGAACGATTGGTATCTGTGATGTTTTTAAATTCTGGATGACAATATGGCACAGTTCCTCCGGTTCCGACTCCGATTTTATGGAATCCAGATAATCCAAAGTCGATTAGATACACCGTAAAATTTTTACATCGTTCTGGATGATTGATGTTGAAATTTGGATCCTCGTAAATAAGAATATTATCGGGTTTAATATCGCCATGAACAATATTCACGCGATGAATATCACGTAATAATAATGCGCACTGATGAAATAATTCAATAAAAAATATGCGTTGTATTGCTGAAAATCGATTATAGATATCGGTCGCTAGATTTTCCCTTACCCATGTATAGAGTGATACGGAGTCTTTTACATAATACTGAAAACTGAATGAAATAGTGTTGTCGCGTAGTTTTTTAAAACATGAATGTGCGATGTCTCTGTCTAAAATAGTATTACTATCATTAACACTATCACTATCATTAACATTATTACTATCAGTAGCAGCAGGATATTCATGTTCGGCGTTGTCAGTATATTTACAATCGCATCTTGGTTTTCGACATTCACATATATCATTCGTTGTCCTATTTTGACGGGTATTCGTGTAGATTAAAAATGGCCGGATAATGCGCGGATTGTCCTTTGTAAGTCGAGTCATCGCTTTTGTAACATCTATCTCATTCATGAAACTAAATGGACAATCATCGATACGAATAATATAATCATTATATCGAAATACGCCAACATATTGATTTACTTTGATGGAACGGTAGTGTTTTTTCTCTTCGAAAAGGTCTCGGTATTGATCATTCGCAATAATAACGTATAACAACTTCATTTTTATTTTAAAAATTTCTGACGCGTTCGGAATCGCATTTACCAAGGTTTCAAACCGAGATTCAAGCGTAACATTCGAAATGTCATACCTTATCTGTTGTAATAAATGCTGTAATTCATAGTCTTTTTTAACTAATGTTTCATCGATCTCTGTATTAAATAAGCGTATTGTTACAACTGGACTGGGAGGTGGAGCGCCGGTGCCGTGGTGGTGGTCGCCATGATTACTGTCATTATCGCTATTATCAAAATCTACTTTCATATTTGTGTCACCAACTACCACTTGATAGTTTCGTAATCGTTTATGTATTCGCTGTTTATTTATAATGTCTCTAATTCTATTTTTTATATTTGAGAAAATAGATAACATATATAGATTGTATAAATATATACTTTTCTGTCTATATATGTTACGCGCCGAAAGTGTTCTCTTGGCAATACGTTACGTATAAAAATCCGTCGGCGTCTTTGTTATCGTCATATATTGTTCCTACCATCGACGTGATGGGAAACATTTTATTATTTATAAACATGAATAACGCCTTTTCTGGTGGAAATTTGACGCGTTTTCGTATGATTTGTTGAAGCTGCATCATAGTCAAATCTCTAGGTGTGATATATTTGGATTTATCGATAGGATACATATCCCGATCATTTTTGGATGGTTGAATGATAAGAGGGACACGGTCCGGGTATTTTTCAAGGATTACCTGTGATTTCTTAACTCGCTCTAAATAGTCGTTCGTATGAGGTGCGTTTGAGTCCGCGGACTGTGACTGTGACTGTGAATGAATATGTATCGTTCGTGTAGTCATTTCGGTAGATTGTGACGAGAATGACGGCTGTAATACTCCAGGTGCGCTATAAGAAGATGTAACGCTCATAGTAAATCTAATGATTTATATTTATATTACAATAGGCTAAAATAATTGGTTGAAATAGTAATTACCGAGAGATAAATTGAATATCATTTTTGTGATGTGTAACAATCACAGCAGAAGTTCGCGTAAATCGATATGAAATCGTTATCTCATGACATTCGTAAATATACAACCGTTGTTAAAAAAGACACCTCTGTAACAACAATACCAGTGGAAGTGCCAACACCCGCACCCGCACCACCCGCACCCGCACCCGCCGAAAGTGAAAAGAAACCGTCACTCGACGCCAGTATGTCGGCAGAACAGAAACTTGCATTTGAAAAGTATCGTTCCGGACAAAATGTCTTCATTACTGGCCCGGGTGGAACGGGGAAATCTGCGCTCATTCGAGAGATTTATCGTTACGCGAACGACCATGGGCATAATATACAAGTGTGTGCGCTAACTGGATGTGCTGCGGTGATGTTGGACTGTAAGGCGAAAACAATACATTCGTGGGCAGGAATCGGGCTGGCGAATGGCGATATCGACCGTATCGTGGATCGCGTTGATAAAAACTTCTTGAAGAAGAAAGACTGGCGACAGACAAGGACGCTGATTGTGGATGAAGTGAGTATGATGTCGAAACGACTCTTTGATATATTGGACCTCGTGGGTAAAACCGCGCGAAAATGCCACTCTCGTCCATTCGGTGGAATTCAGCTTATCTTTTGCGGCGACTTTTATCAGCTTCCACCGGTCGGCGGTTCAAACTCGGATGACCCTGACAATTCGCGGTTTTGTTTTGAAAGTGAAAGTTGGTTTGAAACATTCCCGAAGGCCAACCATATTCAACTCATGCAGATATTTCGACAGAATGACCCGGTGTATTGTCAGATATTGAATCAGGTGCGCGAGGGGCGTATTACGCGACGAACTGACGAGATTTTGAAGTCGCGGGTTGGGGTATTACTGCCGGAATTTTCGGAAGATGGAACACCACAAACCAAACCGACGATTTTATACGCAACGCGAAGTCGGGTAGATGAAATCAATCGTCTCGAGATGGAAAAATTGTCAATTCTTGACCCAGGCGGTCCGACATACAAATATGAGTTGAAGTATGTGACAGACCTGCCTTTGTCGGAAAAGGAGCGGCAACTACGCGCGGGTCAATCACAAGAGCGTATATCGACGGAACTCTTCAATTTGAAAAGCAGTATTCTGTGTGATGACACCATACATCTGAAAGTGGGAGCACAAGTGATGTGCGTGATCAATATGGAAGAATCGCTGACGACGGCGGCGACTCCGATATGTAATGGGAGTCAAGGTGTAATCGTTCGTATGTCGAATACGACAGTTCCGCCGTTGCCAGTAGTTCGGTTTAATAATGGACTCGAAATGACGGTGAATTATCATACGTGGGTCAGCGAAAATATACCGGGGATTGGTGTGTCGCAATTACCGCTGATACTGTCATGGGCAATAACAATCCACAAAAGCCAAGGGGCTACGTTGGAAAGATGTATCATCGATATAGGCGATCGGGTGTTTGAAGCAGGACAGAGTTATGTAGCTTTATCACGTATTAAGTCGTTGGAAGGAGTGAGTATCATGAGCTATGATGTAACAAAAATACTCGTGAATAAGCGGGTGAAGGCATTTTACGGAGAATTAAATACTCCGCCGGCGTCTCCATCGCATCCACCGACGTAAAAAAAAGAAAAAAAGAGAGAAAAAGAGAGAAGAAGAGAAGGAGGAGTAAAAAGAGAAAAATTGAAAAGGTAAAAAAGAAAAGGAAGAATAGCAAGAGCAAAGATGGAAAGTGTGTTGAGAATACTGAGAAGAGAGACGGGAAAGGGAGAAGAGGAGTGTAAGAAGATGATGATGGATGAGTTGAAAGAGATGGAGTTGGAGATGAGAGCGATGAAGGCGTTGGTGATGAAGGAAGTGGTGGTGGTGCCGAAAGAAGAGACGAAGACGAAAGCGGTGAAAAAGCCGAAGGCTCGGGAAACGAAAAATGAAGGAGGTTCATCAGAGGCGGTAGTAGCAGGAGCAGATGAGCCGATACCAAAAGAAATAGAGGAGCCGAAGGCGAAGGCGGTGAAAGAGGCGAAGGCGAAAGCGGTGAGAAAAGCGAAAGAGCCAACAACGACTGCGACAAAAGAAACAAAAAATGAAGAAAGTGAAGTGGTAGTTGCTGCTGCTGCTGCTGCTGATGTTGCTGATGTTGCTGATGTTGCTGCTGCTGAGCCGAGACCAAAAGTGAAAGCAGTCAAAGAGCCGAAGCCGAAGGCGGTGAAAGAGCCAAAAGAAGCCAAAGAGCCGAAGCCGAAGGCGGTGAAAGAGCCAAAAGAAGCCAAAGAGCCGAAGCCGAAGGCGGTGAAAGAGCCAAAAGAAGCCAAAGAGCCGAAGCCGAAGGCGGTGAAAGAGCCGAAGGCTGTGAAAGAGCCAAAGGCGAAAGCAGCCAAAGAGCCGAAGGCGAAAAAAGCCGCGAAAGAAGAAAAAAAAGAGGAGCCGAAGGAGGTGGTGGTGGAGCCGGAGGTGGTGGATGAGGAAGAGGAGGTGGAGGTGGAAGAGATAGAATACGAAGGAACGACATACCTGAGGTCATGCAAAGGAGTGGTGTATGACATGGAGACATCAGAGGAGATAGGGAGATGGAATTACGAGACGAAGAGCATCGAAGCGGAGTAAGGTAATGAATAAGGTAAGGAATAAGGTAAGAAAGTGACAAATATGGTAGTGACAAGTGGTGTTTTTTTTAATGAAATGGAAAAGTTCATTAAAAAAAAGTGGTTTTACCGGTGGTAGGTTTCGATCCTACGTCCTCTGGGTTGTGATCCATAACCATCCTCAGACGTACCGCGTAAAGCAGTAAAGATTAGAGGACGGTGTTTTACAGCGCGCTTCCACTGCGCCACACCGGTGAAGGTTGCTGCGTTTAACGTCCAGCTAGACGGCCGGCTTCTGTAAAGCACAGGCGAAGGAATAATATACCGGTGACATGTTTCGATCATGTGACCTCGGAGTTATGAGCCCCGCGCGCTAACCTCTGCGCCACACCGGTGAAGGTTGCTGCGTTTAACGTCCAGCTAGACAAGTCCGTTGGTGGGTTTCGACCCCACGACCTCGGGTTATCGGCTTAGAGCCATCGCCCCGCGCGCTTCCACTGCGCCACAACGGATAAAGGATGCTCCGTTTATAACGTCCAGCTAGACGGTAGTAGAATACGTTTAACATCAGCATCTAGACGGCCGTTTAACGTCCAGCTAGACGGCCGGCTTCTGTAAAGCACAGGCGAAGGAATAATATACCGGTGACATGTTTCGATCATGTGACCTCGGAGTTATGAGCCCCGCGCGCTAACCTCTGCGCCACACCGGTGAAGGTTGCTGCGTTTAACGTCCAGCTAGACGGCCGGCTTCTTTACACCCCCAGCTTGTTGCTGGGGGGATTGTGCGGTAGCACAATAAGCACAGGCGAAGGAATAATATACCGGAGGTTGGGTTCGAACCAACGTCCTCGGGATTATGAGTCCCGCGCGCTCCCTCTGCGCCACCCCGGTGAAGGTTGCTGCGTTTAACGTCCAGCTAGACGGCCGGCTTCTTTAAAGCACAGGCGAAGGATGTAATATACCGGAGATAGGGTTCGAACCTATGACCTCGGGATTATGAGTTCCGCGCGCTCCCTCTGCGCCACCCCGGCGTGGTACCCCCTGCATGTTTCGATCATGCGACCTCCAAGTTATGAGCCTGGCGCTCTTGCCTCTGAGCTAAGGGGGTGTAGAGTTGCTCAAGTGCCTTGATGCACCGATGCGATGTGAAGAATAATACCGCTGACAGGTTTCGATCCTGTGACCTCGGAGTTATGAGCCCCGCGCTCTTCCTTTGAGCTACAGCGGTGTGATACAAGTCGAAGAACATGAAAGCATCGACAGGACCGAATCGCGTTACATTAAAGACACGAGCGGTGAGATAAGGAAGAAGTGAAAAAAACGAATCAATTTTATTGTAAAGTAGAGAGAAAGGAAGTATCATGAAGAAAATGCGAAAATTAAAAATGAATGAAGTCATACGAACCCATGACGTCATCATATAGAATAGAGAGAAGTCTTTAAGTAGTATTATGGATAGGGTGTATAAGGGTAAAGCGGTATAAAAACAAAAGTCAAAAGTGGTTATGTGAGCCATTTCCGGTTACCGATAATAACGAGACGATATATGGTAAGAAGATTACGTTCATAAAAGGAAAAGTGTAAATAGGGTGGATGGGAAAGGGATAAGAATGTCGGGGCGAACACTGATGAATCCATGAATTAATGAATCCATGGGATGTGAATCGTAGATTACACAGATAATGTGTGTGAGAGAATGATTCAAATACGAATATCATATAATACGAGTATATAGAGTGAAATCTCTCGAACACATGAAATAGAAAGAGTAAAAAATGGCGAAGAAGGTGGCCGTAAGAATAGACCGAAGGTAAGAATAGACGGAGGATGTTATAGATGAATCGCTCGCTGCGCTCGCTCATAATATACGATATCGAAATCGATGTGCTGAGAGAATGATTAAAATACTAATTCTATAAAGATGAATGATGAAATCTCTAGAACACATAAAATCTCTAGAACTCATGAAATAGAAAGGATAAAAATGGCGAAGAAGGTGGCCATACTCGAAACCCATAATATGAGCCGACGGTAGTTATGCCACCGAATTCCCGCCACCGATAGCACACGATATATGGTAAGGAAAAGTGGTCCATGCCATAAAAATAGATATAAGAGAGACCCAAGCATTCGCGCCGTAAGAATGGACCCGCGAAGCAAGCGACGAAGTCGCTAAGGAGTAAGAATAGACGGAGATGTTGTTGAGAGATGTGCGCCGGCTTCCACATTCGAATGTGGATTCAAATACTATTATCAAATGAAATCTCTCGAACATCATGAATCCAAAGGTAAAAAAAATATACGGCACCCTCGCCGTGAATTCAAACTTACCTCATCATATCCAAGGGCATTCCAACGCAAGACCGACCTCCTAGTCATCAGCCATTTCCTCAACACATGAATAACAAACCATAACCTCATTAGAAGTGCCTTCATCCCCAAGACACTCAAATTTGGGAAGCCAATTCAAGTCAATCTTGTCAGTCAAACCTTCGCCACAGTAGAAGCAACTGCCCCAAGAAGGCCGAGAACAAGGCCGCGGAATGGCAGGAAGTCGGCGCAAATGACAGCCGGGATGTGTAAAGTGAAGCAGCACAATTTCATCATCAAACGCATCATAAGCCAAGCGAGACATGACACCATCAGCACGTAAGGAATCATAGGTAGCCTCGGTGCTGCCGACCAAAGAAGCGTAAGCGGCACACTCTTGAAGCTTCAAAAGAACAGAACGGAGAGAAGGAAGGCGAATCCAACGAGCCCGAATGAGGTCGAAATAATCCTCAGCAAAGCGGGGATTGTGATGAGAATGACAAACAATTTCCTTGACACGCTGACAAACAAGAGCATGAAGATGAGGGGCGATGACATGAAGAGATACACCGCGAGTTCCGCAACGATGAAACTGGAAAAGTCCGCGAACGATAATACGGAAAGTATCCAAAGTCCAAATGAAACGAGAAGGCCCACGAAGTTTGCGAGCATAGATTCCGGCAAAAGAACGAATCTTCATAAGTTTCTGAGTAGGTAAAGCACACAATAACACGAAATAAGAAAAGTATTTCAATTTTATGATAATGACATGAGAATCGAAATATCATGAAAAAAAACACACTATTTTGTTTTTTTGGTAAGTCACGCGTCACACACACACACACACACACACACAGCGAGATTCAATTGTTGTAGGCCGCATTCGAGAACGGTCCATATCCGCAGCTGACGTAGCCGTTCTTGTTGTAGTAGTCGCCACACGCGTTACACATGAGCGCGAATCCGCCAGGAAGACGAGGGTCACACGTGAAGTCGGCACGGTCGTCAAGCCCAGCATCACACGTAACACACAGGCCGTATTTGTGTTCATCGAATTTCTTCATGCGCTCTTCATTCGTAAGTTTGAATCCGGGTTCATGAGTCTTCGAAGCCGACACAGTCACGCTGGTGGCGGCAGCAGTAGCATTCCAGTAGTTAGTAGTAGTCATCGTAGTTCGTTCGTCTCTGAGTCAGGGCACTACCATCCGGCAAATACATGAAAAAGTATTTCAATTTTATCCATCCGACTCAGTAAATCGTAGGTTCATGATGAAAATCAAAAAGTATGGTCACATGTCACAAGCACAATAAAAAGGTACTTTACTGAGTTATGTTACACACATCGTCACGCATATCAATACTTACTTGAAATTTTTACTGTGCGAGGCATTCACGCGTTCCGTATAGAGGTCAAACATCATGTCATGCTCCCACTTCTTTTTCAGCTCGGTGATCGTATCCGGGTGGTCCTTTCGCGCAGCTTCAATCTTTGCTTCAAGCGCTTCATGCCCCTTGCGCACAGCTTCCTCCCATGCGGCTTTCACAGCAGCACGGCGTTCCCTAGCAGCAGTCCGTCCAAACTTCTTCGTCAATATCGCAGCAACATTTCGTTCGCGTTTTTCAGCAAGAGCCTTGATGGAAACAAGACAGAGTTGGTGGTGCTTTTCGGTGTTGAATTTCACAGCAGCGGCAGGGCTCACAAACTTGGGGTTCTTGCGGAGAAGCTCTTTCTCAGCATAATGGAAGTTCGTAAGCGTTTCCGAAACGATGCCATTTTCCCGCGCAAGTTTCAGGATGTGAAGCATCTTCATCGTAGGCACGCCAGGGGAAGGGAAGGAGAAGCTTTCAGCCCACTTATCAACCATCTGTCGAAATTGAGCACGATTCTTCAACATATTACTGTGCTTCGCATAGTGTTCAAGGCGGATGTCCCAGTTGCGTTCGCGCTGCTCGGCCTTCTCAGCTTCACACCAGCCCTGCTTGTTCATCTCAGCCTCGCTAATGTAGTCAGGATTCTTGTAATAAGCCATTCTTCGTTCGTTGTTCGTTGTCTTTGCTTGATAGCTGTTATCAGGCAATATCATGAAAAAGTATTTCAATCTTTTCATGATACACAGAAAATCGGCGTATCATCATAAAATTTTTATCACACCATATATGGTCTCGTTTTGTAACCGAATCCTCGTTTTCCTACCCATTTCCGGTCACCGATACAGAACGGAATTTCGGTTCAATAGTAGCACGGGGAGCCCGACGAAGGAGGGCGGGTATATTGGGGTGGCCACAGGGCAAATTGCCGAGGCCAACAAAGGACCTCATCCATCACCCTCATCCACTACCCTCATCCAACCCCAGGGTCATCCAGCGCCCATATTCGCCGACGGCATACCCTGGCGCCGCCGGGTTGCGCGGATGGTGAGTGCGCCGTCGCAGCATGGATGGTCACATGTCAAAGTTCCATACCACCCACATCAGCACACCGTTTAAACACATCACCACAACAATTCTCAATCAGCTTTCAAGCAACAACAGACAACAACAACGACAATACAAATGGCCAACGCAATCCAACAACGCTGGAATATGTTATCTGAATTCGTTCAGACAACATGTGTCGACAGAGACGAATCACACGGACATGCCCACATGAAGGCCGTCGCAGAAACATCACTACACATCATCAATAAAGACTATCAAGACCGCCGTCAATTCAACCATCTCAAACTCGACGCCATCACAGCAGCCTGGCTTCACGACATCGCCGACTCTCGAACATCTCATTTCAAACTAACAAAAATGGAAACAACCGAGCAAAATGAGAAGATTGGGCAACATTACTCATGAAGAAAGAATCAAACGTCAAAGAAAGAATATGGATCTCTTTATCCGGATAGATTGACGTCCGAAAGATTGATCGCTGCGTTACTTCATTACGGTGACAATCACAATCACCCACAGGTTTGCTCTTTTGAACAACCAACCCGCTATGATCCGTTGTCGATATGAATCTATTATCATGACACATCACATGGATATCGTTGTGAGGTGGTAGAACCCCAGGCGGACCCTCCCACCAAAAATTTTCCAAAGATTCCATATTCACATGATTCCCAACCCCATTCTTCGTATCCCAAACAGCAAGTCCGTTCATAACCCCAGGCATGAAATTCTTACCGATCACCAACATACTCCCATCCGAAACGTGCGATACACCATGATAAAAAGGGCAAACACCGCCACCGCCACCGCCACCGCCACCCCACGCTAATACGGAAAATATACTCTGAACATCATACTTCAAACGAACCCCATTCTCTCGAAACAAAGAATCAATACGCAACACTTCATGATACAACGACAAGTTCAACTTCCAGAATGAACCATGGATGTATACTGCCTCTGGTACAGACCACAATACTTGACCATCACGTCCTAACAGCACATGATGTGTCCGGTCATTACGCACCTCCCCCCCATGAAAAATAAAATAATTATCCACCCCATTCAAATAACTCAAATCAGCCAAGAGAATCGTATCCAAGTCAATCCAAGTAAAACACATACCGTGATACTCATCATACAAACTCTTAAAAGCATGAACTCTATTAAAATTCAACTGATACCATCGATTCCGCACAGCACTCCCATCTACCCAAACATTACCATCAGACCCCTCCGCATCCAACAACAATATCTCGCCATTATTGTCCTTAACCTCCCATTTGCGACAGACAACCCGCGGATCATCGATTATAAGCCCCAGGTTTTGATAAACCACCAAAAAGAAATCAGGATGAAACTTATCCAAAGAAGCAATCAAGACATACATCATACGAACCAGTTCATGATAAGTATTCTTCCCGATATAAAAACAAAAAGTAAATAGCCTAAGTGTCGTCATCTCTCAAACAACGGATCTCTCAAACGATCAATATAGATTATACACATCAAAAAACGTTTATTATATAATACAGGGGGGTTTCGCCCAGAGACGACGAAGACGACGACGATTAAACATCAACAAAAACAGCCCCATGAACTGCTAAAAACATAACACAATAAAAAGGACTACCCTCCACCGCACTCGAAACAGAGTCATCCATTTCTATTTTCCTTATATTATGGTTACTAAAAAAAAGCACACAACCCCCGTGTGCCGACACAACACAACACAACACCATCACACGCATCACCGCATCACGCATCACGCATCACGCATCACTTACCAGTAACCTTTTTCCGAAAGTCGAACCCGCATTTGAAACGTAAGCGTCTCAATCATCAGGCAAATCGCCGCAGTATTCGGCTCATTCTTGCGACTCCAAGCGCACGGCGCGCACACTCGATCTGCCGGTCAATCAAAGCAGCTTCTTCGGCAATAGCACGGTCTCGCGCCGTACGATCTTCCGCACGTCGAGCAGCAGCAGCAACCTTACCCGCAGCCCGCGCAGCCGCAGCAGCAGCTTTTTTTTCACGCTTCAACGCAGCTCCACGCAAGGCAGCACTCATATTCTTCGTAGTAGTAGTAGTAGTAGTAGTAGGAGTCGTCACAGTCATCGTTGTTTCCATTTCGTTCGTTCGTTCGTTGTCTTTGTCTAGGGCACTACAATCAGGATAAAATAGAAAAAGCATTTCAATTTTATTCAATAATAAAATAAATCACCACCGAGACCGACGCGCACAAGTTCGTGTCATTTTGCGACGAACTGTTTTACCTTTTTTATTTGAATGATGCTTACGTCGTTGTACTGATGATTTGCGAATGCGACGATGACCAGCATCCATCATCACACCTGGTGTTGCTGCTGGTCTTGCTTCTCCACCACTCACACTCTCCCCTTCTATTTGTTCATGTATAATTTGAAAATACATGTCTGAAAGACTAGAAATCCTTTCTTTTATATCATGAACAACACGGTCTTCCAAGCCAGGAACCAAACTCAAATTACGTAACGCCACAATAGCCTGAACTATTAATACCTTTAATGCGTTATATCGTTTTTCTGGTGTATCATACTCAGCGTCAGAAGAAGGAGATAATTGTGCCGCCTACATATGTTCCGAGATGTTTATTACACTAGTAATAAAGTATATATATTATATCAATATTACATTTCATAACATAATAAAATAAACCGCACCCACCCCCATCAACCACAAACCACTTACACACACACATCCACCCATCAACCACAAACCACTACGCACACACAGACTCTTAAAGTCGCCGAGGTGGTGGCACCCCCCAAGGCGAAACCGCAAAGAGGAACAACATCAACAAACAACCAACAGTAATCATCATGAACATACAACCCGTAAAGCTGATATCAGAACCGACCAACTCACGCCGACGACGATGAACAACACTCATCATCACACCACCCTCATCACCACTCCCCCTGCTTTCATCGTCAGACAAGTA
>Ga0194119_10002646_pt1 | contig 29847 bp, 24 predicted proteins | sample TA2MahC100mmetaG_FD_148620 | JGI IMG/M metagenome (GOLD analysis project Ga0194119, IMG submission 148620) | Freshwater microbial communities from Lake Tanganyika, Tanzania - TA2015018 Mahale Deep Cast 100m | ecosystem: Environmental > Aquatic > Freshwater > Lake | place: Tanzania: Lake...
CTCAGCGTCGAAAGCCATCTCATCTCTTGAATGACCGATGTCACGCGCATCTTAAACAACTTGGACCACGGCGACCCAAAGGCTGCCGAGAAACTCCTGCCTTTGGTTTACGAAGAATTGCGCAAGCTGGCGACACATCGGATGGCGCAGGAAATGCCCGGACAAACGCTCCAGCCAACGGCGCTTGTCCACGATGCTTGGCTGCGGCTCGTCAACGCTGAAAATCAAACTTGGCAAAACCGCGCGCATTTTTTTGGCGCCGCAGCCGAGGCCATGCGCCGTATCCTCATTGATCGTGCTCGGCGCAAGCATGCACGGCGGCACGGCGGGGGACTGCAGCGTTTGGATGTCCAGGAAATCGATTTGGTCGGCGAAGCGCGCCGCGATCAGGACGATCAACTCTTAGCAGTCAGCGAGGCTCTCGATAAGCTGGCCGCGCAGGATAAGGTCAAGGCAGAACTGGTTAAGCTTCGCTATTTCGTCGGTCTTACCATTACAGAAGCCGCTCAAGTTCTCGGCGTTTCTGAACCCACCGCCAAGCGCTATTGGGCGTATGCACGCGCCTGGCTCTACCAGGAAATTCAAAACTCCGCAAAGTAACGCGGACCAAACAGTACGCTGGGCAACTCTAGTCTGCGGCTTGTCCCAGGCGCATTGTTTGCCGAACTTTGTCGTAAACTTTGTCGGCCGCGTTTGTCGAAAGAGCCTGGCAAACCGCTGGTTCGACGAAGTCTGCGAACAAGTTGCGACGAAGGCCAGAACTGTGCTCGCTCAGGGATTCACTGGTCGAACTAAGCCCAGTTGCATTTTGCCTAAGCTATCGTACTAGTGAAAACTGATTGGCCTTTAACCTGCTTAAAAATGGACCAGACATAATGAAGCATACATGGATTCGGCTGCTCGTCCTGGGCAGCTTGGCAATGGGAAGTGTTTCCCTTCGCGCTCAAGTGGAGATCACGGAGTTCATGGCGGCGAACACAAAGACGCTTCCGGACCAAGACGGCGATTACTCGGATTGGATCGAGGTTCACAACAGCAGCGGCTCGACGGTAAACCTGAGTAACTGGTATTTGACCGACGAACCGGATCAATTGGGGAAGTGGCGCTTTCCCAGTGTGACGCTCGCGCCGAATGCATTCCTCGTCGTCTTTGCCTCTGGAAAAAATCAATCTGTCGCCGGCGCTCCACTGCACGCCAATTTCAGCCTCAATGCGGATGGCGAATATCTCGCTCTTTCGAAAGCGGACGCCTCCGGCATCAACGTAGTTTCTCAATTTAGTCCAGCCTTCGGGGAGCAGGCGGGAGACGTTTCGTACGGAACGATCCAAGGCGTTGAATGCTACTTTTCGAAGCCAACCCCTGGCAGCGCCAATGGCTCCGGCTTTGTCGCCCTCGTCGGAGACACGAAATTCAGTCACTCGCGCGGCTTCTATGATGCGGCGTTTGATCTCACGATAGCTTCAGAAACGCCCGGCGCCGTAATTCGATACACGACAAACGGCACAGTCCCATCAGAGAGCAACGGGAATATCTATTCGGGACCGATTGCGATTCGCGCCACCACCGTTCTGCGCGCGGCAGCGTTCAAGACCGGTTGCTTGCCCTCGAATACAGACACGCATACGTATCTGTTTCTCGATGACATCATTCGTCAGTCACCTGCGGGACAGCCTCCGCCTGGCTGGCCGGCGACATGGGGCGGCAACACGCGTGATTACGGAATGGATCCCGATGTCGTCAACAATCCTCTGTATAGCGGCACGATCAAAAACGATCTCAAGTCGATTCCTGCTTTCTCGGTCGTGATGAACCTGAATGATCTATTCAATGCCACGACAGGCATCTATGCGAACCCCGGCCAAGATGGCCGCGGATGGGAACGTCCGACTTCTCTCGAATTGATCAACCCCGACGGCGGCGAGGGCTTTCAGATCGATGGTGGCATCCGTATTCGAGGCGGCTTCAGCCGCAGCACCGCCAACCCAAAACACGCTTTTCGGTTTTTCTTCCGCGACGAATATGGCGACGCGAAATTGAAATATCCGCTCTTTGGCGACGCCGGGACCGATACGTTCGACAACATCGATCTTCGCACATTCCAAAATTATTCCTGGAGCTTTCAAGGCGACGGCCGCGGCGTGTTCGTGCGCGACCAGTTTTCACGCGACACCCAATTGGCCATGGGACGTCCGTCGACTCGAGGCAACTATTATCATCTCTACATCAACGGCCAGTACTGGGGCTTGTACAACACGCAAGAACGGTCCGAAGCGTCCTTTGGCGAAACGTACTTTGGCGGCAGTAAGGAAGATTACGATGTCATCAAGGTCGAAGCCGGCTCTTACGCGCTGAACGCAACTGACGGCACCATGGATGCCTGGGCGCGTTTGTACAATTTGGCCAAGGCCGGCTTGGACACGGCGGCCGCGTATCAGCGCATTCAGGGAAACAATCCTGACGGAACGCGCAATCCAGCCTACGAAGCCTTGGTCGATGTTCCCAACTTGATCGATTACATGCTTGTAATCATCTACGGCGGAAATCTCGACGCGCCGATCTCAAATTTCCTGGGCAACAACAGCCCGAACAATTGGTATGGCATTCGCAATCGCAATGGAACCGAAGGTTTCCGTTTCTTCGTGCATGACGCCGAGCACACGTTGCTGAACGTGAACGAAGATCGCACCGGTCCATTTCCAGCGGGCGACACTTCCGTCATCAAGAGCAGTCCGCAATACATTTGGAAACGACTGCAAGCGAATCCCGAGTTCCGTCTCCTCGTCGCCGACCATATCCACCGTCATTTCTTCAATAACGGCGTGTTGACGCCGCAATCCGTGCGGGATCGTTTTCTTCTTCGCAAAAACGAAATTGATCGGGCCGTTGTCGGGGAATCCGCGCGTTGGGGAGATGCGAAGAGAGCCGCACCGTTCACGCGCGCCGATTGGCTCAATGCGATCAATACGATTCTCAATAACTATTTTCCTCAACGCGGGAATATCGTATTGAACCAACTGCGGGCCGACGGTTTCTATCCCACGGTCGGCGCCGCTTCGTTCAACCAACATGGCGGCAACGTTCCACGCGGTTTCCGTCTGACCATGACTGCCGCCGGTGGAACGATCTATTACACGCGCGATGGCAGCGACCCGCGTTTAGCGGGCGGCGCCTTGTCTCCAACCGCGGTGGCTTATAGTGCGCCGCTTACTCTGAACGAAAGCGATCATATCAAATCACGCGTTGTTAGCGGCGGCGCCTGGAGCGCGCTGAATGAAGCTCCGTTCGCGGTGATTCAAACGTTCACGGAACTCTTGGTGACAGAGATCATGTACAACCCGCCGACGGAAGCGGGCGTGGATGGCGATGAATTGGAGTTCGTTGAATTGAAGAATGTCGCTCGAACGAGCTTGGACTTAAGTGGCGTTCATGTCACGAATGGAGTCGCATTTGCTTTTCCTATCGGAACAACGCTTGGACCAGGTCAGTTTGCGGTGCTCGTCAGTAATCCGGCAGAATTTCAGAAGAAATATCCGAGCGTGCGCGTGAGTGGGACGTACACGGGCCGCCTGGCCAATGGCGGAGAAACGCTCAGTTTGGTTCACGCCGCTGGCGCGCCAATCTTTACGGTCACTTTCGGCGATCAAACGCCGTGGCCATCGGCTGCTGATGGCAGCGGTTTTTCAATTGTGCCGGTGAATCCGAATTTGAACTCAGATCCGAATGACCCGGTCAATTGGCGTGGCAGCGCACAAGCAGGCGGATCCCCCGGCGCTGATGATCCGTCAACGGCGGTGGGCATTGTCTGGATTAACGAAGTGCTGACGCACACCGACCCGCCGCAGGTGGATGCAATCGAACTGCACAATCCATCAGCCGGCAGCGTGAACATAGGCAATTGGTATTTGACCGATAATCGCGCCGCGCCGAAGAAGTTTCGCATTCCCGCCGGGACAATCATTCCCGCCGGCGGGTTCGTGGTCTTTCGGGAAAGCGATTTCAATCGTAATCCGGGCGTTGAACCAAGCTTCACGTTGAGTTCTCACGGGGAAGAAGTTTATCTCTTCTCGGCTGACGCTGCGGGAAATTTGACCGGGTTCAGCGACGGTTTCAGTTTTGGAGCCGCGGCTAATGGAGTTTCGTTCGGACGTTATCGCGCTAGCACTGGAGAGGTCGAGTACCCAGCCCAAACTGCAATCACGTTGGGAGCGCCCAATGCCGGACCAAAGATTGGCCCGATTGTCATCAACGAGATTCAGTATCAGCCTTCGCCCGGTGATGTGGAGTTCATCGAGTTGAAAAACGTCACCAGCAGCGCGGTTAAGCTCTACGACCCGAATTATCCGACCAACTCGTGGAGGTTGAATGGCGTGGGCCTGGATTTTCCGCCCAACAGTGAAATACCGCCGAACGGTTTGATTCTTTTGGCTGGAAGTGATCCGTCGTCGTTCCGAAGCAAGTACAATGTTCCCGCGAACGTGCCGATCTTTGGGCCATTTGCCGGCGCGCTGCAGGACAGCGGTGAAATGCTCGAATTGCAACGGCCCGATGTTCCGGACGTGCAGCTTGGCGGAGTGGCCGTTCCTTACATCGATGTTGATGCTGTCCGATATAATGACAAAGCGCCGTGGCCAACCAATGCGGCTGGAGGAGGCGGATCGCTGGAAAGGCTGGTCGCGCTCGCTTACGGCAATGATCCGGCCAATTGGCGTTCGAGTTCCGGCGGAGCATCTCCCGGATTGGAGAACAGCGGAAATCGGACTCCTCAAGTGAATGCCGGCGCGGATATGATTCTTCAAACAAGCACCTTTCCGGCCACGGCGAATTTGACGGCAACGGCGACCGACGATGGGCTGCCGGCTCCTCCGGGCGCGTTAACCATTCGCTGGAGCCAAGTGAGCGGTCCCGGCGCAGTCTTGTTCGGGCAGCGAAACCAGTTGAAGACAGCAGCGACGTTTTCCAGCGCTGGCACGTATGTTTTGCGGCTCTCGGCGAATGACGGGGGCCTGGAGGCTAGCGACGAATTAACCGTGAGTATTGAGGCCGCTCGAACGCAGTCCACACTCATAGCGGTAAATTCCGTGTGGAAATATTTGGACAATGGGTCTGATCAGGGGACCGCTTGGCCAAGCCCGTCATTCAACGACAGTTCGTGGGCATCAGGCCGGGCGAAACTCGGATACGGCGATGGCAACGAAACGACGACTATTAAGTTCGGGCCAAACAGCTCCGACAAATACCGAACCACTTACTTCAGGCGCACATTCTCAGTTAACAACGCTGCAGCCGTCGCCGACTTGAACGTGAAGTTGCAACGCGACGATGGCGCCATCATTTATTTGAACGGTATCGAAGTTTTCCGAAGCAATATGCCTGAGGGCGCAGTCAATTATTTGACCTGGGCCAGCTCCGTAGTCGGCGATGCTGATGAACTCGCATTCTTTGAACGGCAAGTGGACCCAGCGCATTTAAGGGAAGGAAGCAATGTTATGGCTGTCGAAGTTCACCAGGTTAATGCCGCCAGCTCGGACCTTGGTTTCAGCTTGGAACTGATTGCTTCGTCGAATCCAGTTGATAATCCGCTCGTAACCTGGAAGGCGCAGTTCTTCAACGCGGCGGAACTCGGCAACCCATCGTTCAGTGGGGACAATGCCGATCCAGACAGCGACGGACATACGAACCTCGAGGAATTCATCGCCGGCACGCATCCGCGCAATAACCAAAGCGTTTTGGCGCTCGCCGTTTTGGAACGCGCCGAAACCGCAGCGAGGCTTCGCTTCCACGCGGTCGCCGGGAAAACTTACACCGTGCAATACCGAGAGTCACTCGCCGCTGGTGCGACATGGCTCAAGCTGATGGATGTTCCCGCCGCTCAATCGTCACAGACCGTCGAGTTAAGTGATACAAATCCGAACGCTTCGTCGGTCCGGTACTATCGAATCGTGACGCCTCAGCAGCCTTAGTTGTAGGACAAGCGTCTAGCCTGTCCAGCGCGGACAGCCTAGCTAGCTGTAGCGTTTCTCGAAACGGATTTCCGGATAGGTAGGGAAACGCTGCCGCGTTTCCGGCAAGCCAGCAGGTTTGCCCTGCCTGCCTATCTGGAAATCTGCTTCGAGAAACCCTCTAGTCTGTCTAGTCTAAGCGTCAAGATACCGCGGCCAGTCGTCGTGTCCCACACCTTCACGGTTCGATGATGGCTTGCCGAGGCGAGGAGTTTCCCGTCCGAGCCAAAGGCCACACAACGATTGTTTACCCGCGTTTTCGGAGTTGCTCCCGAATGGATTCCAAAGTGGCCCATGTGCCGGCGCAGAGTTCCTCGCGTGCTGGATTTCCGGCCTGCGCGAGCAAAGCGAGACCAAGCACAATATCCGGGGAGGAAGCCTTCGAGGCGGCGTCTCGCAAATGCTCGGTCGCGATGGCCATTTCTATTGCCGGGCGATAAGTCGGTTCCGGATACATCCTCGGCGCCGCCGTAAATGGACTCATGAAGCGGACGATACCGACGGACTAAAGCGAGTCAAGCGGCTCTATAGTAAGAGCGGAAGAGCAATGGAAGAGCGAAACCAACGCGAGCGGAGCGGCGGCTGGATCGGCCGGACTAGCGCGTTGACACACCTGCCTCAGCGTCCTAGCTTCACGGACATATGGGTCACGCTTGCGTCACGGTGGCGGTTTCGAACCTGCAAAGATCGAGACCCGCGTACTCAGCGTCGTTTCTTGTGGACACAAGAGCCATCGTCTGTCTGGCGCCTGGCAGCGAATTGATCCTGGAGCGTTACGCTGCCCTGCCGTGGAAACGGCAGCATTAACCATCGTTTCCGCTATGGCAACTCCTCGGCATCTGATCGCCGCTCTTCTTCTACTCCTTGTAATTCCCAACTGTGTCGGGCGAGCCGTTCGAGTCGAGGTTACTTCGCAACAGCTCGTGGCCAATGGCAAAGCATTCGGTTTGGCAGGCCCTTTCGAGAAGTTGATCGGCAAAGTGCATTTTGCGGCAAACCCGTCGAACTCCGCCAACCGCATGATCACCGATCTGAGCCTGGCGCCGCGTAATGAACGAGGCGAAGTCGAGTTTGCGTCAGATTTCTTCCTGATCAGACCGAAAGAGATTTCGCGTGGAAACGGAACGCTTCTGTACGAAGTGAGCAATCGCGGCGGCAAAGGAATGTTAAGCTTTTTTAACCTGGCGACTTCGAGCACGAATCCCGGTGAAGCGAACCACTTTGGCGACGGCTTTTTGTTGCGCGAAGGTTACACATTGCTTTGGCTCGGTTGGCAATTCGATCCGCCGATGCGCGAAGGCTTGATGCGGCTGTATGCTCCTGCCGCGAGCGACCAGGGAAAACCCATTCAGGGATTGGTCCGAAGCGATTTTGTGGTGACGAATCGGACGCCGTTCCATTCGCTGGCGGATCGCAATCACATTCCTTACGCGGTGGCCGACACGAACGCGCCGGGGACACAACTCACGGTGCGCGACACGGTCGAAGCGCCGCGCCAGTTAATTCCAAGGTCTGAATGGCAATTTGCTCGCGTTGAGGACGGGAAGACCGTTCCCGATAAAGGCCACGTTTTTCTCAAAAGCGGTTTCGATCCCGGAAGAATCTATGAAGTCGTTTATGCTTCCGAAGCTCCGCCTCTCGTGGGCTTAGGACCGACAGCTGTCCGCGATATGGTTTCACATTTCAAATACGAGGCGGACTCGGCGCTCGGCATTGCGGAAGGATCGATTCGGCGCGCCATCGGATTTGGCATTTCCCAAAGCGGCCGATTCCTTCGCACATTTCTCTACTACGGTTTCAATGAAGATGAGAGTCATCGAAAGGTCTTCGATGGAATGTTGGCTCACGTGGCCGGCGGTGGACGGGGCAGTTTCAATCACCGTTTTGCCCAACCGTCGCGCGATGCTCATCCTTTCATGAACTTCTTCCATCCGACCGATATCTTTCCGTTCACTGATCTCGAACAAGCAGACCCTGAAACTGGCTTGAGCGACGGGTTAATGACCCACCTGAAACCAGAGTTCCAGCCCAGAGTCTTTTATTCCAATTCGTCCTATGAGTATTGGGGGCGTGCCGCTTCTCTGATTCACACGACCGTCGATGGAACACAAGATGCGCCCATTCCTGACAACGTGCGGATTTACCTGTTCGCTGGTTCGCAGCATGGTCCGGCGGGGTTCCCTCCGACGCGTTCGATCGGCCAACAATTGAGCAACCCGCTGGATTTTCGTTGGTCGATGCGAGCTCTGCTGAAGGCGATGAATCGCTGGTTGGACGAGGGAATAACTCCGCCACCCAGCCGCTATCCGCGGATCGATAATGGAACGTTCGTGCCGGCCGAACAACTGGGCTTTCCGAAGCTGCCAGGCGTCAACTTCACGTCCCGTCTGCATCGCGCTTATCGCGCAGATTATGGGCCCGGCTTTCGCACCAAAGGCGTGATCAATTTTGAGCCGCCAAAAATTGGCGCCCCCTTTCCGATGAGGGTGCCGGCTATTGACGAAGACGGGAACGAGAGGGCAGGCATCAAAATGCCTGAGTTATCCGTTCCGTTGGCGACTTACACAGGGTGGAATCTTTTCAACGCCGCTTCGGGACCCACCAACGAGATTTCCAGTATGGCCGGATCGTTCATTCCATTTCCCAAGGATAAAGTCGAACGTGCCGCGAAGGAGGATCCACGTCGGTCGATTGAGGAACGTTATCAGAACCAGGCGGAGTATCTGGGCCGAATAACCCAAGCGACGTTGGAATTGGTCCGAGAGGGTTACCTGCTGCCTGATGACATGGCCGAAATCACCTCGCGCGCGACCAAACATTGGGAGTGGCGTTCAAAGCAACCTTGACGCCTCAACGAGACACCCCGCGAGACGCGGATCGTTCGCAGACTATTCTTAGCTTCCGTCAAGGGCTTCAATTTGTTACATGGTTCGTATGCAAAGCCGCGAACAAAGCAGTCATTTGCATGATCGCCCTCACGCCTTTTCGTTTCTGAACGCTCGCCAACGCGACGGCGTGAATGTTTTCACCCGCCGCAGCGTGTTGAAGGCAAGTTTGGCTGGGCTGGCAGGATTAACCTTGCCCAACTTGCTGCGTCTTCGCTCCGAAGCTACCGCTTCTGGCAATCCGCTCAAATCCAACAAAGCCGTTATTCTCCTCTGGATGACCGGCGGCCCGTCGCACATCGATACATGGGATGTGAAACCGAACATGCCATCCGAGATTCGAGGTCCATTTGCGGATATCCGAACGAAGGTGCCCGGAGTTCACATCTGCGAATATTTGCCGAAACAAGCGGCCATGATGGATAAGTTCACGCTCATCCGGTCGGTGGATTGCCGCGAGAGCAATCACGAGCCGAACATGGTGATGCAAACGGCCAACCTCGCTGCTGAACCGCGCACTAATCCAAGTGGACATCTTTACCCTGCCATCGGCTCGGTCGTCGCAAAATTCCACGGCTCGAACCAACCCGGAATGCCGGCATACGTTGTGCTTAACTTGAAAGACAAATCCCACGTGGCCTGGGGCGGGTACATCGGCAAACTGTTCGATCCTTTTGTTGGCGATAATGTCGGCAAACTTCTGCAACTTCCGCCGAGGCTCACGACCGAGCGAATTCTTTCGCGGCGGACGCTTGCTCAACAGATGGACACCCTGCGCAGCGACTTGGATAGCACCGGCCAAATGGAAGCAATGGATCGATTCGGTCAGCAAGCGTTCGACATCATCGCAGGAGCGCGGGCGCAGACTGCGTTTGACTTATCGAAGGAGCCGGCCGCGATCGTTGGGCGTTATGGCAATCACGATTGGTGCCGTCAGGCGCTTCTCGCGCGGAGACTTGTCCAGGCTGGCGTGAGTTTCGTGACCATTGACCTGAGTAACCATTCGGCATCCGGCACATGGGACACGCATGGCGACAACATCCCGCCCTACGGAGGCATCTGGAATGGCCTGCGCCCGCTGCTGCCGGTGTTCGATCATTTGATCACAACGCTCGTAAGCGATCTGGAGGACCATGACTTGCTCGACGACACTTTGGTTATCGCGATGGGCGAGTTTGGGCGGACTCCGCGGATCGGAACGCAAGGCAGCACTGATGGCCGCGATCATTGGCCCGTGGTGATGTCGATGGTGATGGCTGGCGGTGGCTTTCGGCACGGACAGGTCATCGGCGCCACTTCCCGTGATGGCGGAGAAATTGCCGAACGCCCAGTCAGTCCAGGAGACCTTGCCGCCACGATCTACCACCATTTCGGTATTCCCCCTGAGACCACTTACCTAGACCACCAAGGCCGGCCGTTGGTCATCGCTGGCCATGGCGAAGCAATCAGCGAACTTCTTTAATTCTACGGGCCGAAACATCCTGGTAACCATAATCGGTTCCTTACGAGAGGACGACCGATGTCCTGTTGTCTATTTATTGCTTTGCGGCCCGCGGCACTTGTTTCACCGCCGTCGCAAAGCCGGTGATTTGATTCGTCCGCACTTCGATCGCTTTCGTTTCGGCGCCAAGGCGGACGGCAATGCGGTCGGCGCCTTGGCGAGTCTCGACAATTTCGTTGCCCGACAGTGTCACTGATTCGGTCGCGCCTTGAACATCGATCGCGACGCCGTTAGTCGAACCACTGTCAATGATGCGGTTATTCTCGATGCGGTTGCGGTGTCCGGCAAAGCTTTTGTCGCGCTCATCACGAAAGAGCACACCGACGTGACGGCTCTGCAAGATGTCATTGTTCGTCACAAGATTGTCGGTATCACGATGACCAATGGACACGCCGACGCGGTTTCCAACCAGCTTGTTCTTCTCCGCCAGGCCAAACTTCACGCCCCAACAGAAGAAAAGTCCGATGTCGTTCCCTTCGACGCGGCAGTTGCGAATGATTGGACCTTGCGAACCAGAACCCGGATGCAAGCCGAGCCCGGTATGATTTTCCGCAATGCAATTCTCGACGAGCACATCGTGGCAAACCTGCCAACTGATGCCGTCCCCATTGTAATTGCGGGCATGCACGCCGCGAATCGTGATGCGGTTGCAATCCTGAAGGAAAATGCAGCCGGCGTAGTTGCCATCGAGATTGTCGTTGTGCGTCTTGTCACCGTCGAGCGTGAGATTCTCGATGACGACATCCGAGATGTTCTCCCCGCTCAGGATGGGGAAGAGTGTTGAGACTGTGGCATTGCTCCGTTTCCAGAAGTTCTCGCGCAAGGGGCGGTCGAGCTTGAAACGGTTCTCCTGCTGCGCGACGAGCGTACGCTTCACCACCGTGCTGCCGCCGCCGTCGGGATTCTTCGCGCGCAGACAAACTCCATCGCCGATGGCGAAGCTGCTTGCGTCCTCGAGGGTTATTTCTTGATCGTACCAGTCGCTATCATCGGCAAGCTTGGTTGTCACCGAAGGCTCTTTGATCAGGACAGTGTCAGCGCCACTCCCAACAACACGGACCTTCGATTGGAGATAGACCGCGTTGCGCAACCGATAAGTCCCCGGCAAGACACGCACCGTGCCACCGCCCAGCCGGGCAACGTAGTCCACCGCCGCTTGCAACACGCGATCGCTTGTCCCGATAAGGTCCGCGCTAGTGGGTCCGACGGTGATGCTGAGTCGCTGCGCCCAGTTCGGCTCAACAATGGTGTCACCCGATGTGGAACGTGGAGCCGAAATGACGGGTTGATCGGCAGCATGCAACGCTGTGACCCCGGCCATAATGGCGCCGCAAAGCCAAGGGTTAAGGAATCGCCGCACTGATTTGAGGAAATGGGAGTTTATCTTTTCCATGAATGACACGAACAATAGGCCAGACGAACAGAGCCGGGCAACGAAAAATCAATGTGCAGTCGTGCAGTCGCATTTCTGCCATGAAAGGAGTATAAGAACACAAGCCATGAAACTCAGTAACTCTCTCAAAGCAAGATTTCCGCGTGTGTTCGCGGCTATCATGGCTATTTCGGCTGGCGTTCTCTTTCGAGGGACGCGTGAAGGAAGATGGGCGCGACTATGTTGTCGTGCGCGAGCGCATCACCCATTTTGGGGTGGATACGAAAAAAATTCGGCCATCACGACAATTGTGGTCAAGCCGAATGAGCCGCGCTTGACACGCAAGAAAGATTATCAAGAAACTTCAGCGGGCTGGCTTCCCAAACGCTGGTCTGTGAAACAATTCCGAGATGGCAAGCTGGTATTTTCCGAAGATGTGGAAGTGGAAGGATTCACGGTAAATCGAGCGGTCGCGGATGGAACATTTGTCCTAACTCCGGAGCCGGGCATGTATATTCAGGATACGGAGGTTGTCCCAGATGCGCGGACCCACATTAAGAGCAAGTCCAGGCACTACAAGCCAGAGGCTGACGGTGCTCTAAGCGAGCTCGAGGAGAATCTGTCCCCGATCAAGAAGAATTGAAGGGTCACGGTCTTAACTGTCCCCATCTAAAGGCGCGACAAGGCGGGCGCGCTTCCACAAAGTTCCCTGCGTTGAGTTAGAGCGTGCGACATCATTCGGTTCGATGCGGAACGATCAGGCTAGATATTCATGAGCACTTTTTACGTCACCGGCGGGACATTGCCTCTGGACGCGCCCTGCTATGTCGAGCGGCAAGCGGACCGGGATCTTTACCAGGGTCTAGTCCTGTCAGAGTTCTGCTACGTTCTGACGGCGCGGCAAATGGGAAAGTCCTCGATTATGATCCGCGCGGCGAAGCGTCTCCGCCAGCGGAACATTCAAGTCGTCGTGCTGGATTTAACCGCCATCGGACAGAATGTAACTCCGGAACAGTGGTATAATGGATTGATCGCGCGCCTGGGACGGCAGGTCGATCTGGAGGATAAGCTCGAGCATTTCTGGGTCGAGAAACAGCGTGTCAGCCCAATCCAACGATTCATCAGCGCGATTCACGACGTAGTCCTGGCCGAACGCACCGAACCGCTCGTGATTTTTGTCGATGAAATCGACGCTGTCAGAAGCCTTCCTTTTTCTACGGATGAATTTTTTGCCGCGATCCGCGAATGCTACAATCGGCGAGTGGAGGACCCGGAATTCAAGCGCGTGGCATTTTGTCTGTTGGGAGTCGCGTCGCCGGCCGATCTCATCCGGGACCCACGCATTACGCCATTTCATATCGGCCACCGGATCGAGCTGACCGATTTCACGAAATCCCAATCAGCTGCGATGACGGAAGGCCTAAGGTGCAGCAATGCGGATGCAGTATTGGACCGCGTATTGTATTGGACAAACGGCCATCCTTATTTGACGCAACGCCATTGCCAGATGATCGCGTCGGACATCCGCGATGGCACGGTCCACGATGTTGACCGCGTCTGTTCAGAGATATTTCTCTCGAGTCGGGCGCGTGAGCGGGATGATAACCTCTTGTTCGTTCGCGAGCGGCTCCTGCGCAGCGAAGTGGACCTCGGTGCGCTGCTGAAGCTATACGATCAGATCCGCGAAGGCCACGTTGTGCGCGACGATGAAACCAATCCCCTGCACGATGCGTTACGGTTGTCCGGCATTACACGAGTGCGGGACGGATTTCATCACGTGCGGAACCGGATCTACGAGCACGTCTTCGACCATCACTGGGTCAAAGCAAATTCGCCGGGCACAACGTTTGACGAACCGCATTCATTGGCCGGCAAATGCATGTTGAGCACGTCCTGGAAGGGAGTGTGCGCAAGTCCGGACGCAAACTGCGCATCGCGGTCCAACTGATCAAAGTCGCGGACGGCTCCCAAGTTTGGTCTGAGAAGTTTGACCGCGAAATGTCCGACGTATTCGCGATTCAAGATGAAATTTCCACTGCGATTGTCCGGTCGCTTAAAGTGCAATTCATCGGCGACACCGAGCAACCGCGCGCGCGGCGTTACACCGGAAATGCGGCGGCTTATCAGTTGTATTTGAAGGGCCGCTACTACTACTTCAAATGGACCTCGGAAGGCTTTGCCCGCTCGATGGAATTCTATCGCGAAGCCATTAAGGTCGAGCCGAGATACGCGCTGGCTTTTGCCGGAATTGCGGATTCTTGCTGGTCGCTCTGGTGCTTCGGGAACCTTTCCGGCGAGGCTGGAGCCCTCCAAGCAAGGGAAGCTGCGTTGAAGGCGATCGAGATCGATGATGGGCTGGCGGAAGCGCATAGCGCGCTGGCGCGGTTCAAGTGCTTTTACACTTGGGATCGAGAAGGAGCAGAAAAGGAATTCAAGCGCGCGATTGAACTCGACCGGAATTACGTCACAGCGCGCGAACAATATGCGTTTTACTTAGCGTCTTTGGGGCGGTTCGAAGAGGCGATCAAGCAGGCACGGAGGGCTCAAGAGCTCGATCCGCTGTCGCTGGTGACCAATCTGACGTTGGGCTGGGTCTTCTGGTTCGCGGGCCGCATTGATCAATGCGAACGGAGTGTGCCAGAAAATGTTCGAATTCGAGCCGAATTTCTTTGGCACCTACTGGTTGCAAGGAGCCATTCAGTCCGTGACGGAAAGCTATCCAGACGCCATCCAATCTTTTGAACGAGCCGTTTGCTTGGGTGGAGGTCCCCTGGTGTTGGCGCGCCTAGGACAAGTTTATGGCACAGCAGGCCGAACCGAAGATGCCGCGCGTGTGTTGCGTGAATTGGAGGAGATGCGTGGGCGGACAATCGTTCCGGCCCTGCTGCAAAGCGATCGTCTTTGCTGGTATGAACCAAATCGATGAGGCTTTAGCCTCTCTAGGTGAAGCGTGCGACGAGAAAAATGGGAATCTGGTCTATCTTAATGTTGATCCTACCCTGAAACGTCTCCGTTCCGACGCGAGGTTCGAGGAAATCCTTAGGAGGGTGAACTGGTCTTTACCTAGTTGGCGACCGCTTGTGATTGTGAAGTCGCAACCGAAGATTGTTCCGAGATATTGGATCCGGGCGATCACTCGGCGAGCAGCTCAATCACCTTTTCTGGTTTCAAATTAGCTTGGACCCGCAGCGTCGCGTCTGCGTCAGTTAGGATGAACCGGCGCACGAAATCACTCGCCTCTTGCGCACCTTCAGCATCCCAGATTTCGGAGAATGTGCCATCCAGCGCGTCCTTGCCGTTTCGGGGAGAAATTGTCACATCGTCTTCGCCGACCACCGTTGGACGGGAGGATTTTACAAGGTTGGCGGACGAACTGGCGAGATTGTTTGATACTGTTCCTGCGGAATTAGTATTAATGACCATACAACGTTCTAAGGGTTACCGGCTCTTCAATAGTTGCGTTCTCACACTGCAATTGATCGGCTCAGCATCTTTTACACCAAGACGTTATTGACAGCCAAGAATGATCGAATGCCCCACAAAATACAGGCTTTTCGAGCAAGAGCCGAATAGGGTTTTGGGAAAGGGGGAATATTTTGCCATGGCACGTTTTGTCATGGGCAGGCCGCCCCTGTGCTCGTGTTCGCGTGACCAGCGCGATCAAACGCAACCGGAATTGCAGACAACGCTTGAAGGTGCGGGACGAAAATGCAACACTCGTCGGCACAAACCCCAATCAGCAGCGCACTTATGACCATCAAAGACAGCGAGTCTGTTGACATCCCGACGCCTGCCGGGCCAATGCGCAGTTATATCTTCCGCCCCGCCGCGGAAGGACGGTACCCAGGCATCCTGCTGTTCTCAGAAATATTTCAAGTTACCGGGCCGATTCGGCGGACGGCGGCAATGCTGGCGGGCCACGGCTTTCTGGTCATCGCGCCCGAGATCTATCATGAGTTTGAACCGGCGGGGACGGTTCTGGCCTATGACCAAGCAGGGGCGGATCGCGGCAACGCGCTGAAGATCACGAAAGAATTGGCGGGCTACGATGCGGACTCGCGGGCAGCATTGGCCTGGTTAAAGGCAAATCCCATTTGTACGGGCAAGCTCGGCGTGATGGGCATTTGCATTGGCGGACATCTTTCCTTCCGGGCAGCCATGAATCCTGACGCACTCGCCGGCGTCTGTTTCTACGCCACAGACATTCACAAACGCGGCTTAGGGAAGGGAACTCGCGATAACACTCTGGATCGCGTCGGCGAAATCAAGGGCGAGATGCTCATGATCTGGGGCCGGCAAGATCCTCACGTTCCGCGTGAGGGCCGTGAGTTAATCTACAATGCTATGGCGGATGCGGGCCTTCATTTCACCTGGCATGAATTCAATGGCCAACATGCGTTCATGCGAGATGAGGGCCACCGCTATGACCCTGCTCTGGCCTATACCTGTTATGGCTTGGTCTTAGAACTGTTCAAACGCAAGCTCGGCGAAGGCGATTTGCCCGCCGCGCGCGCTGCTGGTGCTGGTGCAGCTAGCGAAACACGCCACTAAATAAAATAAATAGAGCCTGTCCCAAGGATTGAGTTTAGCCCGATGACGTGCGTTGGTCGGCGGCGCACTCCAAGGCGCATCTGGCAACCCGGAAGCAACTGCCTTGTTCAGTTTTTTTTCTCCAATCGCTGCCAATTCGACGTGCTGCCAATATTCGGAGTAAACTTGACGTCGTCGGAGAGGATATATTCACCAGCCGCGTTGGCCCAGACCTCGCGATAGTCGGAGGGCAATTCGACCCTTCGATTTTGGAAGGGATTGTGATACTCGTCAATGCCTTGAATGTAATGGCCGAACTTCGCGGAAATGCGCTCGTGCGCGGCTTGGGCATTCTCGTAGGCTTGGCGCCTGATGTCGTTAATTTCGTCGGTGGTCCGGACAATGTAGCGGCTTAACTCTTCCACCTGGCGTGTTTGCTCGTGGTTTTGCGTCAGAATTGGTGCTAACTGCATGTAGCGATTGAACCACTGGATGTTAGGCCGCAGTGAGGTAATGACCGTTTGGAGGAGCTTCGATTGATCATCCAGTTTCCCCTTCTCCGCTCTGAAAGAGTAACTCCGTTCGGTTCCCCAAAACGTCGTGTTGATCGCGGAGGCATGCGCCGCGAGCAGCACACAATAGACATCTTCATGCATCGCTTTCCCTTGATGTGCGTACTCGAATCGCACCCGCGCGGCCTTGACCGTTTTCTGAAACCCAGGCTCCTGGCTGTTTGCCGCGATCGCCTCCGCCACCTCGGGAAGGTCCGTCGATTTGATCACTCGCGCCTGGGACAAAACAGCGCGAAACCGAGAAACAATCACGCGTTTAATAAAGTCAACGGGTTCTTCGACAGGTTCGCGAACTTCGTTTCCCATGTAGGTCGATCCCGCCGGGAACGACGGAATCCCACCCTCCTTCCAAACGAATGGCAATGTGGGCAAAATCTCCAGAGCCTCGGAGCCATTAGGATTCGTCACTCTTAACCCGAGATACGCTGGCAAGGCCGGATGCAAACGCCAGCGAACACCGCCTTCGACTTTCCAACCCGCAGGGACGATCATGCGGAAAGCCTCGCCGCCAATCATGTTGTCGTGATCTTTAATGCTCTGCTTAACAAAATACAGAGTTCCGCTCCGGGCGTTCACGGTTTCAGCAGGATGCTCTCCTGTTGCTCCGGAAAGCGGATTTGGCGCGGTCCGGCGTGCCAGAGGGTTTGCCGATTGCTTTTTGAGCCTGTAGCTTGTGCCGTCGGTTGTGAAAACCAACGTCGGCCCTTCGAATATCGCGGTGAACTCGAACTGATCTCCCTGGCTCTCAAAATGGCCTTTCAGGGCGTCGTTCTGCGAGCTGGCTGTCACTGGAAATGTTTGTGTCTCCAGTCGGATTGTCCCAGTAAAATCAGTGGCCGAACTCGCCTTCGGTGCAAGTTCGAGCACAATGCGGTCATCCTTGAAAACACCTGCGAACGATTTCGCCGGCAGACTGGGCTCAGCCAGTTCTGCCGCTTGGCTCGTCCAAATCGCATACAACGCCCCTATCACGGTTACTGCGCCGCGAACCCAAAAAGACAGTAGAATTCTCATGAGCACTTGCGTCCCGGCTATTACCTAAAACTGTCAGACAACACGCGACATTGGCACACCGCACTTGGCAGGGCGGGTCACTCCGTGCGCGCCGTGGTGCGCCATGGCCGCTATGCTTAGTGCAGTTGCGGCGCGCACGGAGTGACGCGCCCTGCCTCTGGAAGTCAGCGCGAAATGCACCATGTCGTATGTTTCGATGCTAGCGGACATTGCGTTGTTCGGCGTTTGTCGCGCACAGCTGGACCCAGTTTGCGACAAAGTTTAGGACGAAGATCAAAATGCCTGCTCGGTGTTCCCAAGCGTTGTCTTACCAGCCAGCTGCTTTGCCGTAGGCCCTTGGATCAGCCACGCCCACAAACGCCCGCTGTGCCGAATGCACACCGATTGCTTGCGCAACTCCAAAGACATCGACCGGAACAACTTTATGTCCTCGCTTTTCGAGCTCGCGCAACACCGGATCGCCGAAAGCGTTTTCAATTCTCAGTTCATCCGGCCTCCATTGATGATGAAAACGCGGCTGCGATTGCGCGGTTTCGAGGTCCAACCCAAAATCGATGGCATGGATTAACGCGAGAGCGACCTGGCTGATGATGGTTGGTCCGCCCGCCGCGCCAACCGACATGATGGGACGCCCATTCTTCAGCACGATGGTTGGGCTCATGCTTGACAACGGTCGTTTCCGCGGCGCAATCGTATTGGCCTCGGCGCCAATCAAACCGAAATAATTCGAAACTCCCGGTTGGATCGCAAAGTCATCCATTTCATTGTTCATGAGCACTCCGGTTCCCGGAATGACGATCTTGGAGCCAAACGTAGTATTAATCGTTGCCGTGCAAGCCACCCAATTTCCCGCTGCATCCGCTGTCGAAAAATGCGTGGTCTGCCTGCCACCCATGCCGCGTTGCGCTCCCGCGGGGCTCCCATGTCGTGTCACGGGCGTTACTCGGTCCATTTGAATCTGCTTCGCCAGGTTGGTCGCATAGGATTTAGCGATCAAACCGGGAGGAATCTTGACGAAGTCCGCGTCTCCCATCCAATACGCTCGGTCCGCAAAGGCGAGCTTCAATGCTTCACTCACCACGTGAATGACATCGGCAGAGTTCGTCGACATCCGTTTCACATCAAAGGTCTCGACGATATTGAGGATTTCAGCGACGGCTATGCCACCGGAACTCGGCGGCGGAAAACCGAGTATGGTATGACCGCGATAAGTGCTCACGACCGGCTCTCGCAACCGGGCTTGATAAACTAAAAAATCATCGATGCTGAGAATGCCGCCATTGCGGACAACCCAATCACTGGCTGCTGTTGCAAAAGGTCCGCCATAAAACCAATCGGTTCCGCTTGCGGCAATCGACCGATATGTTGTGGCAAGGTCAGGTTGCCGCAAGATATCACCGGTCGTTCTCGGAGTTCCATCGGGACGCAAAAAAATTGCGCGCGTTGGTTCAAACGTATTGAGTTCGCTCGCGTGCGTTTCCAAGAGCCGCGCATAGTGAGCGTCGATCGGAAAACCGGCTTCGGCAAGTCGCGCCGCAACCAGCAGCTGATCTCTGAACTTGAGCCGCCCATAGCGGTCCGAAGCATGCGCATAAGCCATCAACGCCCCAGGAACCGCGATTGATAATGCGCCAAACTGGCTAAGGCGCGGATCCACTCGGCCATCGCGCACGTACATATTCCGCTGCGCGGCTAGCGGCGCGACTTCTCTCCCGTCAATCGCGATCGTCCGTCCGTTCGCCAGACGAATTAAGATGAGGCAACCGCCGCCAAGGCCCGAGTTGTGTCCATCCACAACACCCAGCGTCAAGGCCGCGGCAATCGCTGCGTCAATGGCGTTGCCGCCGCGTTGAAAGGCGTTAATCGCCGCGTCTGTCGCCAACGGATGCCCGGTCGCGGCAATGCCGCGTTGCCCGTGCGCTGGCTCAGCAAAATTCGGCAGCGCTATACCAATAACAAAACCAAGAATCGTTATGGACCGAAGAAAGTACCGCCAGGAGTTAAAGTTCGCTTGCATCCTCGTCCAGAGAAAAGATTACATCACAATTAGTCAATGCAACAGCCGAGTTATTTGACAGCTCACGGGTTTTTGTCACAATGCGGTCCGAAATCCCAGGCTGCACGTTGCATGAATATCTTTACCTTGTTTGCCAAGGCGCTTCTTCGATTACGAAGTAGCCCTATTCTTATCGTCCTCGCGTTCACCGGCTGCGCCACGGTTCCATTCGAACAGCCCAGATTGACGGTGGTTCCGAAGTGGGATCGATTCGAGCACAGCTTCCGCAGCAGCCTCAATTACACGAATGCCATTCAATCCGCCGAACTGCGCGCGATTTTCACTTCCCCTTCTGGCAACAGCCAAATGGTCTTCGGTTTTTGGGACGGAAACCGCACCTGGAAAGTTCGGTTTTCCCCCAATGAAGTCGGCAAATGGTTCTATTCCACTTCATGCTCGGACACGAACAATACCGGACTCCACAACCAGTCTGGTCACTTCATCTGCACGGCAGCCACAGGCCGGACCATTTTCGATGTACATGGCCCAATCCACGTTTTTCAGGATGGCCGCTCGCTGGCGCACGAAGACGGCACGCCGTTCTTGTGGCTTGGGGATACGGCCTGGAACGGCGCTCTCCTCTCCGATCGACAGGAATGGGATTTCTACATCCGCGAACGAACGCGCCAAAAATTCACCGCCGTCCAGTGGGTAACAACTCAATGGCGCGCTTCACCAAATGGAGATCGCGATGGACAACTTGCCTTTACCGGCGACGATCAAATTGCCATTAATCCGAAATTCTTTCAGCGGCTCGACGAGAAGGTGGAGGCACTTAATCGCGCAGGCCTTCTCAATGTGCCGGTGTTGCTTTGGGCAATTGGCAGCGGATCGAATCCTCGCGTCAATCCCGGCTACACGTTGCAGGAAGATCAGGCGGCTCTTCTCGCTCGCTACATGATCGCGCGCTGGGGCGCCAATGATGTGGTTTGGATTCTGCCGGGCGATGGTGATTATCGCGGACCCAAGGCTGAACGTTGGAAACGAATTGGACGCGCCGTCTTCGGCGATGAACCGCACGCTCCCGTCATTCTCCACCCACAAGGAATGCATTGGATCCTCGACGAATTCCGCGCCGAGGGCTGGCTCGATATTCAAGGCTATCAAAGCGGGCACGGCGACGATGACCGGACATTGAAATGGATTTTTGAAGGTCCGCCCGCTACCGACTGGAAGAAATCGCCGCCGCGCCCGTTCATCAATCTTGAGCCGCCGTACGAGAATCATGTCGCTTACCAATCCAAAACTCCCATCAGCCCGCACACGGTCCGGCGAGCGATCTATTGGAGTCTCCTCAATGCGCCCACTGCGGGAGTAACGTATGGCGGACACGGCGTTTGGGGTTGGGACGACGGCACGAAACCGCCGACCGATCATCCCAACACTGGCATTCCACTCCCGTGGCGGCAGGCGCTTGTCATGCCGGGGGCCGAACAAATGATGCACCTCGCAACCTTTTTCACGGCCATCGACTATTGGCGGCTCCGGCCGGCTGGAGCATCGGAAGTGTTGGCGAATCAACCCGGGCACGAAGCTCCACGCCGGCACATCGCCGCTGCTCGTTCCGAAACGGGCGACTTGGTTGTGATCTACATTCCGGAAGACCGAAGCGTTGACGTCCTTCAGACCAGTCTGCCACGCGATTTCTCAGCCAGTTGGTTCAACCCGCGCACCGGACAAAACTCCTCCGTCGTCGCCGTTGTGAACGACAAATCCATTCAATTCGCGACTCCTGGAGAAGGCGATTGGGTATTGTTGCTGAAGTCCTCGAAGTGAAACACACTGGCGACCGCAAAGAGTCACGATCAGGTCCGTGCATTCTCCAGGAAGTCGCGAGCAACGGCGAAGGCGTGGTTGGTTTGTGTCAGCAATTCAGGCGCCTCACTCCAGGCTGTGCGGTTATCGAGCTGCTCAAGCTGCAGCAAAGCCTCGGCCATGGCGGGAACACCGCAACTGAGGCTTGTTCCGCGCAGTCTATGGGCGAGTGCTTTGACATCCTCCAAATTCCGGCTCTGAATCGCCAGACGCAAATTGTCTAGGGTTTGTTCGGCTTCCTCGAGAAACAAAGAGATTGTTTCGCGCAACTCCTCCGTGCAATTACCTGTCGCCTCTTGTAAGCCCTCCAAATGCACGGGCGCGGCAGCTTTCTTGTGTCCGTCATCCGCCAACGCAGGGCTGGTTTGGCTTTTGTTCAGACCACTTGCCGGCAGATGTGCTCGTTCCAGCGCTAATTCCGCTCGTTCGAGCGCTGCCTTCAACTCGGAAGCCTTCAACGGCTTGCTCAGATAATCGTCCATTCCAGCGGCGAAACATTTCTTGCGATCTCCCTGCATCGCGTGGTGCGGTGAGAGCAATGATGTAGATGTAGGGTGAAGAACCGTAAGTCGCGCGGATTTTCTCAGTGGCTTCGTAACCGTCCATCTGAGGCATCTGGCAAGGATTGAAAGAGACGTTCCTGAACCTCCGGAGCGATTCCAATCCCGGTGTCCGTAACGGCAATGCGGATATCGACATGCGTTTCAGACTCACGGTCCGCAGTGGCTCGGAGGACAATCTCACCTCGATGAGTGAACTTGATCGCATTGCTAAGCAGATTGGCAATCACTTGCCTCAAGCGGCCTGGGTCGCTGGCGCTCCGTAATTTCGGTGGCGAGCTGCTCGTTTGACTTCGCCATTTCGCCGGCGCGGCGTCGCGTCGCGCTCCCATTCGACCTGAGGAGTTTCGGTTCGGGCTTCCCATCGATTAGCCATTCGAACAAGAGCATCTACGCGAGCGCGCAACGTTCCTTCAATGATTGTCTTCAAGCTTTCCGACTCGGAGCGGTCTCGGAGCGGACGGCTCTCTCGATTTGAGAAGATTGATCCGAACGAATCATCAGGCAGGTGACGAAGGTCGCGGCGAGTGTTCCGAAAGCTGCCGGAATCGGCAGCCAGCGGGGATGAACGCCTTTGCCTCCGCGGGAGAGGTTCCAGACGAAATAAAGAACGCCGGCGCCAAAAACTAGAAACGCTGCGGCCGTGTGAAGGGCCATTTGGGTGAAACGGACAGGCCATCCGTGCACTTCGCCCAGGCCGACAGCGTAACCCAGAAGGACAGATGCGCCAATCGAGATGATCGTTGAGGACAATACCGCTGACGTAACGTGTTGAATATCCGAGCGGTGGTTTTGGCGGGCTTGCACCAGAGACAGGCCGGCTAACAGGAAACAAAACGCCGTCAGGGGAGACATTCGCCCAGGATGCGAGGTCTTGATTGTGGTAAAAGGCTCCACAATGAGACGATCAATGCCGAGGTCGGAAAGGAATCTGTATTCGAAGATCGTTAAGAGTCCAAGCACGCTGACAATCAACCCGCAACTGATTCGGAATGCCCCATGTCCTGTCGTTGCCGCTATCATCCCAAGGCCGCAGAGAAGGAAACTCAGGGCAGTATTAGGTCGCATTGGCGCTAGGTCGGGCAAAATCTGAACCAGTGCCGGACTGCGCAGGAACCAGCCAATTAGGATGGTCGCTCCCAAAAGCGTGAGGATGCCTCCTATCGCGCGAAGAAAATGATGCGGATTTTTTCTAATGGATTCGTTCATCGCGGAGGGGAATGCATTCTCAAGGCGCAGCTAACGGCTGGCAAAAGTCTTTGAGAAGCTCCCTCGTACAAGCGACAGCTTCGACAGCCTGCTTCAAGAGCTCCGGAGCCGCCTGCCACACGACTGCTTCGTCCGTGTCCTCAAGCTTGCCAGCTGCCTCAGCAACCGCAGCGAATCCGCAGTTTGAGCTGGCTCCCGAAGCTTGTGTGACGCGTAACGCAGCTCGTTTAGTTTCCGTTCGCAGACCGCAGAGTCCAACCTCTTGAGCGCGACCTCCGCCTCCGAAAGGAAGAGAGTTATTGTCTCGCGCAGAACTTTTGGATTGTGACCCGTCATGTCAAACAATCGAACGAGATTCACCGGCGTTTGCCGCAGGGCCGAGTCTGGCGTTTTGGCGTCCGCTGGTTCCGCGGGCCTTATCCAGTTTGGGACGCGCTCCGGCCTTTTCACCCGAAAGCGGCGATTGCGCAGACTCCATCGCCGCAGTCCAAAACCTGGCGGCTTCCGGATACTCCGGTTTACGGGGAGCGACGATCGCGAATGAAGCTCGTTTGGTTTGCAGCGCGATCTCCGCTCCTTGCAGGGCGGCTTCCAATTGGGCGAGTTTCAGGGGCTTTGTGAGGTAATCGTTCATGCCGGCTGCAAGGCATCTCTCCTCATCTCCCTGCATCGCGTGCGCCGTGACCGCGATAATATAGTGTTGAAGCCCGTAATTCTGGCGAATCTGTCGGGTCGTATCATAACCATCCATTTGAGGCATTTGGCAATCCATCAGAATTACGTCGTACGGACGCCGGCACAGGGCGCTTACGGCTTCCAAGCCGTTCATTACCGCGTCGGCTTTGAGTCCCAGTTGACGCAACTGGCTGTAACACTTTCTGATCGGTAGGGCTGTCCTCCGCCACAAGAACCCGCATGCTCGGCTCGGACAAGTCCCGTTTGGGATCAGGGTTTGCATCGAGTGCGGAGGCGCCGCCAGCGTCGGCTTTCGGCTCGCCAACGGCGTCAGTGCATGATTTCTCAAACTGAGCTGTGAACCAAAACATAGAACCTTCGCCCGGCGCGGTTTCAAAATCGATCTGTCCCCCCATCTTCTCAACCAATTGCTTGGAAATGGCCAGCCCGAGCCCCGTTCCGCCGTATTTGCGTGTCATCGACCCATCTTCCTGCATGAATGCATTGAACATCCGTCGCTGGCCCTGCGGCGAAATTCCAATTCCGGTATCAGTAACAGCGATGCGGATTTTAACAGCGGATTCTGTTTCCTGTTCCATGGCCACCCGCAGCGTCACCCTGCCCTTTTCGATGCCCTTCGAGCGCGCCTGGTCCATGAGCAGTTCAACGGTGTCGTCAACTACTTCCTCCAAGTCGAAGGCGATGGTTTCAAAGACCAGCTTGCCGGCCTCAATCTTCGAGAAATCGAGAATGTCCCTGATGATTCGCAACAAATCATCGCTGCTTTTTTCAATTGTCTCGACGTAATCGCGCTGTTCCGCAGTCAGGCTGGTGTCCAGCAGAAGGTTGGCCATCCCGATGACTCCATTCATCGGCGTCCGAATTTCGTGACTCATGTTAGCCAAAAACTGAGATTTCAATCTGGCCGACTCGAGGGCGGCGTCTCTGGCGTGCGCGAGTTCGATTTCGAATTGCTTCCGGTCCGTAATATCTTCGTCAGTGCCCACGTAGGCGACGATGTTGCCATTCATCGCGCGGATGGCCGTGGCCCTGGCGAACACACGGCGGATTTCACCGCTCGGACGCAAGAAACGAAACTCGTGCGAAAAGTCACGGCCGTCCGCCAGGCAACGCTGCCACAACTCGAACACTCGCTTCCGATCTTCGGGATGGATGGCTCGGCTCCAACCGCTGCCAAGGCTCTGTTGCAAGCTGAGCCCTGTGATTTCTTGCCATCGGGGGTTTGTATAAACACATTGGCCAGCCAAGTCTGCTTGAATGATTCCAATGAGTGAGAATGCGCTCAGTTGGCGGAATCGTTCCTCGCTCTCCCGAAGAGCCTCGTCAGCTCGCCGGGTGGCGGTGACATCGTTAAAAAATCCTTGAACTCCGACACACTGACCGAACGCGTCCTGCAGTGGCACTTTGACAACGTGCGCGTATTGCTTCGTCCCCGTTCCGTCCCGATGCTCCTCGATACATTCAAATCTTTGCCCTGTTTTGGCGACCCAGTCGTCATCGGCTCGATATTTCTCGGCGAGCTCTCGTTGGAAAAGATCAAAATCGGTTTTGCCTAACACTTGAGCCGGCGTAATCCCTCTTTGCGCGCATAGATAGCGATTGACGAAAGTGAAACGGCCGGCTCGATCTTTGCGCCAAACGCTGACCGGCAAAACGTCCACCAGGGAAAGATACAAGGCTTGTGACTCTCGCAGGGATTGCTCGGCGCGCTCGCGTTCCACCAATTGGCGCTCGAGTTCGAGATTGCCCGCTTGCAGTTCCGCCGTGCGCTCTGAAACCAGGTTTTGCACGGCCATGGTGCGGCCAGAGGTTACGAGCAAGAACGCTCCCAACAGGCCCGTGAACAGAAGACCACCCGCAAGGACACCCCATGCTTGCCAGGAGCGGTGAGCGGCGAGATTTTCGGGAGCTGGCGAACAGCGCACTTCCCATTGGCGCGAGCCGACCTGAAGGGGAATGACCTGATGCAAGACTTCGTAGCCTTTACGAGCGGCGGCGCCGATGGACGCAGGCTGGTTGTCATATAAAAGCCATCCCGTATCGGAAGTCGTGCGGTCGTAGATCCGAAAACGGAGATTGCTCTTGTCAACGTCCGACAGCGCGGCTACCGCCACATCCGCGATCCGGAAGACGCCGGCTAGAAACCGGCTAGAAACCCTGTGAGATCCCGCCGTCGTTCTTCGATCGATTGAGGAGGTCGGTCCTTTTCGTAAAGCGGCAAATAAACGACAAAACCCAATTCACGGCCAGCTTCTTGCGCCAGCCGAATGGGCGCGGTGGCCACAGGCTTGCCCGTATCGCGGGCGAGGTCCAAGGCTTCGCGGCGAATTGGATCGGCGCCCGTGTCAAAGCCGAGGGACTTCTCATTTCCCGCAATCGGCTCGATGACGCTAATGGCGAAATACTCGGGGCGCTCCCCGGCCCGACGCATTTCGCCATGCTCATCTCGCTCGTTGATCTGGAAACCGTCGAATCCTTCCCGGCGAAGCTTCTCCGTCTCTCGAGGTTGACTCTTCAAGGGAGACTGCATCATTAGAAGCCTCCAACGCTGCAGTCACGCATGAGCCAAAGACAGGGCAACGAACTCGAGGGAGGCGTGGGGCTGGGGAAACCCCAGTTGAAGAAAGTTCGTTTCCCCAAAAATCGATGGTCGAACGACAACATAGGCACAATTTTGTGGTGATCACGGACGCCGCTTGCATTGTAAAACTGCGATAACCGCATGCCGTCCGGAAGCCAGGGATTTTCGCAGATTGAGACCGGGGAATCCTTGGTGGTCTGGCGGAGCATGCGATGGCGCGCCAGCATCTTGGACTGAGGTGACGGAGTCTGAGTAGTCACCGCTTTGAGCGATGTGTTCTTTTGTTTGGTCCGAGATTTGGTTCCTCGACCACGGGAAAAGCCCAAGCACCGCCAGTTGGCCGCCCGGTAACAGGTGCCTTCGAATCGCTCGCTATCCACGAAGCTTTCCAACAGCCAAATCGGATGCGCATAAAGCTCCTGCCAGTCGGCGCTGATCTGTCGAGCCATGCGCGCCAACAGGTGGCTGGCCAGGTGCGGCACTTTCACCCACGGAACGATCAGGTAGCGGCTGTTGTAGGCGATCCCAGGCAGATGATGAGCGTAGGCCGGGTGAGGCGCGCCCACCAAGTCGTCACGCAACTTGAGCTTCAGTGGGCCACTATTCCAAGCCACGCAGGCAATCGGCCGCCCTTGGGCCAAGACCAAATACTTCAGATGCTCACCGACCGGACGGCTGTAGCCCAGGTAGTGATAACGATGGAGCAGATGGGCAAAGACCTTTTCGCCTTCGGCCCGTCGAACCAGCCGCAGCTCCAGTGGCCCCAACTGCTCCAACGACATCTCGATGGGCGTGGTGTCGATGGACGGGACCTCGACCACGCGTCGGTGGGCCATGGCGTTATTGGGCGGGGACTGGCGTTTGGCCGGCAGTTCAATGTGTCCGGCCCGATGCAACGCGAGCATTAATCCTCGGCAAACCAGCAGGTTTGCCCTCCCTATCCGGAAATCTGTTTCGAGAGAAAGTATAAGCTCGCAAAGCTCGACTCATCGAACGACGCTCTTCGCTTGTGCAACTCCATTCGCGCATCTTCATTGGGCTCCTGATTGGCTTGGCTTCCGGCTTGGCGGTTAACGCTCTCCTCGGGGGACAACATCGAGCCGTGGAGTGGTTGACGCGCCATCTGACGGATCCTATTGGGCAGATTTTTCTGCGGTTGCTGCTGATGGTTGTAGTTCCGCTGGTTGTTTCCTCTCTAATTGTCGGTGTGGCTGGGATAGGAGATGTTCGCAAGTTAGGCCGAATTGGCCTCAAAGCTTTCGCGTATTGTTTGGTCATTTCCGGCATTTCAGTCTTGATCGGCTTGATCCTGGCCAATGTCATTCAACCCGGAAAGCGCATGGATCCAGCCATCGCGCAACAGATGCAGCAGCGTTACGGCACCGATGCTTCCAAGCGAGTCGATGAAGCTAAAGCGACGCGCGTCAGCGACTCGCCCCTGATGCAAGTCGTGAAAACCTTGGCGCCATCCAATCCCTTTGCGGCGATTGCGGCTGAGACGCCGAACATGCTTCACCTCATGTTCTTCGCCGTCGCGATCGGTGTGGCTATCACGCTGGTTCCATCAGAGAAATCAGCGGCGCTGTTAAGCGGCATCGACGGTCTTTACGCAGTTTCGGTCAAGATCATCGATCTCGTGATGCAATTTGCGCCCGTGGCCGTCGCTTGTTTGCTTTTCAGCAACATGGCGCGTTTCGGCCTGGACCTGCTGCAAGCGCTCGGATGGTTCATTGTGACGGTTTTGCTCGGTTTGAGTTTGCATATGTTCGGTGTCTATTCGCTGGCGGTCCGGCTGATGTCAGGCATCTCGCCACGAGAATTCTTCCGGCGGATCAGGACGGTGATGATGACGGCCTTTTCAACTTCGTCGTCGAACGCAACTTTGCCGACAACGCTGCGGGTCTCCGAGGAAAACCTCGGCGTGCCGCGCGAGATTGGGAATTTTGTTCTGACGCTGGGCGCAACGGCCAATCAGAATGGGACTGCTCTCTACGAAGGCGTGACCGTTTTGTTTCTCGCGCAGTTGGCCGGGGTGGACCTTTCCTTCGGCCAACAGTTGATGGTCGCTTACTTGGCGATCTTGGGGAGCATCGGAACAGCTGGAATTCCATCAGGTTCAATTCCATTTATTCTGCTGGTATTAGTTACGATTAATGTCAACCCCGCATTGATCGCCATTATTCTGGGAGTCGATCGTATTCTCGACATGTGTCGAACCGCCCTCAATGTGACGGGCGATTTGACCGCGGCGACCTACGTCGCTAGATCGGAGGGGCATCGATTGTTGGAAGAGAAGCGATAACGTCGGCACTGAGGCAGATGATGTAGCTCGCAACTTCTGAAACCGATGCCCTCACGGAAGCTTGATCTGCTTCGGGAATTGAGGACAGATTCTCGATGCGTTTAGCGCCCGGACTGCTTCCGGCAGATAGAACCTCATCGAACCCGTTCCTGAGCATAGCCAGACCTCGTGTGCCCCAGCGTCAAAGTAAAGAGACCTCTTCTCTCGCATCTCTGCTTCCGTGTTGTTAGGAGATAGAATCTCCACGCAGATTTCCGGAGATCGCAGAAAGCAAGAACTGTCGGCCAATTCCCGCACGCACTTTGGTGATGCCCAGGCCACGTCGGCAGCCTTAACGCCATCAGCCGTGGAAATAGGGCATTCCGTGATGGTTCTGCCTCGCTTCATTAGAGTTCGCAATAAATACGCGACCTCAGATTGATAACTTCCATGACTTGCAGCGGGGGGAGGGCTCATGATGATATGACCGTGACGATCCGTTTCAATGCGGCCTTCGAACTTGGTCAGTTCAGGGTCAGTCAAAAGTTCGGCCCAACGGCGCAAATTAAAATCCGTCTGTGTCGATTGTAGCGGCAGTTCAATCGTCAGTGTTGCCATACGGCAATACCGTAATAGTTCAACGCGCAACGCGTCAATAGATGCGATACTATCCTAGGCCTGCAACAAGCGTGATTATTTGGCTTGAAAAAACGAAAAAGCTCGAAATGCCCGTAAATATTGGTTGAAATGCAATTGTTCAAAGAAAGCAACCAACC
>Ga0194119_10002659_pt1 | contig 29791 bp, 21 predicted proteins | sample TA2MahC100mmetaG_FD_148620 | JGI IMG/M metagenome (GOLD analysis project Ga0194119, IMG submission 148620) | Freshwater microbial communities from Lake Tanganyika, Tanzania - TA2015018 Mahale Deep Cast 100m | ecosystem: Environmental > Aquatic > Freshwater > Lake | place: Tanzania: Lake...
AATGAACGACCCGCTCATTCGCTTTTTGTTCCTGGCACACTTGGGATCATCCCTTTACATGGTAGGGCTCATTTGGTTTGTGCAGGTCGTGCATTACCCGCTCTTTGCGAGCGTCGGAGATCGGGAATTTCGATCATACGAACAGCGTCACACGGCTCTCACCAGTTGGGTGGTCGGGCCGCCGATGCTGATCGAAGCGGCAACGGCCGTGCTCTTGATTTGGTTCCACCCAATGAGTGTTGCCCCGTGGTCCCTGTGGGCCGGGATTGGACTGGTGGGAGTCTGTTGGGTGTCGACGGCCCTCATTCAGGTTCCGTGTCACGAATTACTGTCTAAAGCCTTCGACCCTCTTGTTCATCAGCGCCTCGTCTCAACCAATTGGTTGCGGACTGCCGCATGGAACCTGCACGGGGGGCTGGTACTTTGGATGGCATGGTCCTCGTTTCACTGAGTCATACCGACAGCACATGTTTTGCGAGCAACTACATGACAAAATTTGCAGTGGGCGACCACGCACCCGACTTTTCCGCGACGACTCATGAGGGCATGCAAGTTCGTCTGGCTGACTTTTTGGGTAAGCGCGCCTTGGTGCTGTTCTTCTACCCCAAAGACGGCACACCGATTTGCACGCAGGAGGCCTGCGCGTTTCGCGACTCGTATGAGCAGTTCATTGCCGCTGGGGCGGATGTGATCGGCGTCAGTAGTGATACCGGGGAAAGCCATCGTACGTTCGTCCGACAGCACAATCTGTCGTTCCCCCTGATCAGCGACGCCGACGGCTCGCTGCGCAGGGCATTTGCAGTTCCAAAGACGATGGGGCTGTTTCCGGGTCGCGTCACTTACGTCATCGATCAAGCAGGAGTCATCCGAAAAATCTTCTCGGCTCAGTTCGCCTCGGACGAACATGTCCGGCAAGCACTGATTGCCGTTCGTGCGCCGACGTCGCCATCAGCGAGGGATTCATGACTGAGACAATGCAGTGTCTGGAGATCTGGGGTGGCAACCAGGGTGTGGAAGAGCACTTTCATCGGCCCGGTCTGGATGTGTGGGTTTATTCTTGTCCTCACGAAAATGCGGCTAGCGGCGGCGACGTCTACTATCTCTCGTCCTGTGCCTCGGGTCGCATTTCTCGAATGCTGCTTGCTGACGTCAGCGGACACGGGCCTCGGGTTTCAGGATTTGCTCGGCGCTTGCGAGATCTGATGAGACGATACGTCAATAGCATCAGCCAGACTCAGTTTGTTGAGGGTATGAACCGAGAATTCGTGGAACTGAATCAGGAGGGTAGCTTCGCCACAGCCATCGTGGGGACCTTCTTTGCCAGCACGCAATCTTTTCAGTTGAGCATTGCGGGCCACCCGTGCCCGCTGCTCTATCGGCGAAAGACGGAAACTTGGGAACTTTTCGAAATCTCCCGCAATGCCGGCCTTTCGAAAGGCCTGCTCAACACTCCGTTAGGTATCTCGGAAAACGTGGCGTACGGTCAGACCCGTCTAAATCTCAACAATGGCGACCTGATCCTGGCTTACACGGATGGGCTCACGGAGACTCGGGTGACCGATGGAAAGCTTCTGGAGACCCAAGGACTGCTGAATTTGGTTCAGACGCTCGATGCCTCGCGCCCCGACCGATTGCTGCAAAGTTTGCTCACCGCATTGCGCGACCAAGTGACTGAGCCAATTGGGGACGACTTAAGCCTCTTGTTGGCTCGAGCAGACGGGAGTAGCGCCTCATGGTGGAATTCGCTTCTGGCACCGTTTCGTCTTCTAAAACAGCCAGCCGACAAGACTCGCTGGCGATGACAGTCATCCAGAAACCGCTGCCAAGGAACATGAGCATGAACCTCGATCACGAACGCCACATGCGGCGAGCCATCTCGCTGACGACCAACACACCCGATTTGCCTTTCGGGGCCGTCATCGTAAAACTGAAAAGCGGCGAGATCGTTGCTGAGGGCTGGAATCGGTCGACGATCAATCCCATCTGGCATGGTGAGATCGACGCCATCAACGCACTCTTCCGAACCCACCCTGCAATTGCGACCAGCGAGTTGGTGCTTTACACCACGGCCGAGCCGTGCCCAATGTGCATGTCGGCGATTTTGTGGAGCGGCATCACGATGGTTGTGTCCGGAACATCGATCCGGTTTCTCCAAAAACACGGCTGGCGACAAATCGACCTCCGGGCCGAGGAACTTGTCAGCCGCAGTCCCGCCTGGAAATGCACGATCATCAGCGGGGTGCTGGAAAACGAGTGCAATGCCTTATTCGCGATGGGACCGCCTCGATCGCTCCCTCGCCAATCAGATCGCAGCGAGTGATGCGATCGGAATGTGGGCTCGCTGCGGCTGATTCATCTTTCGGGATTTCATAATGTCTTCGGATTCGCGAGTTCTGGTCACGGGCGGCACAGGTTACGTCGGCGGACGGTTGATTCCGTTACTGGAACAGCGAGGTCATCGGGTCCGTTGTCTGGCTCGTCGTCCGGAGTTTTTGCAGTCGCGAGTCGGTCCCGCAACGGAGGTCGTCGCCGGAGACGTTTTGCAGCCGGAGACATTGGTAACTGCCTTGCGCGACATCGAAACGGCGTTTTATCTCGTGCACTCGATGGGAGCGGGCAAAGATTTCGAGGATGAAGATCGTCTCGCCGCCCGCAACTTTGCCGAAGCCGCCAAACAGAATGGAGTGCGTCGCATCGTTTATCTCGGCGGCTTGGGGGACGAACAGCAGTCGCTGTCCAAGCATTTGCGCAGTCGGCAGGAAGTGGGAGCCGTCCTGCGTGAATCCGGCGCACAGCTCATCGAGTTCCGTGCGTCGATTGTGATTGGTTCCGGCAGTCTGTCGTTTGAATTGATTCGAACACTGGTGCAAAAACTTCCCGTGATGATCTGCCCGAAATGGGTTTCGACTCCGGCTCAGCCTATCGCGATCGAAGACCTGTTGAGCTACCTGCTGGCCGCGATCGAATTGCCCGAAGGCTCCAGCGACATTTTTGAGATCGGCGGTCCCGATCAAGTCTCCTACGGCGACATCATGCAGGAGTATGCTCGCCAACGCGGCCTGAAGCGGTGGATGATTTCGGTCCCGTTCCTTTCGCCGCGATTGTCGAGTTTGTGGCTGGGGCTGGTGACTCCGGTTTACGCCCGCATCGGCCGCAAGCTGGTGGAGAGCCTGCGGAATCCGACCCTCGTCACGAATACACACGCCCGCGATGCGTTCTCGATTCAACCGCGCGGCGTCAGCGAGGCGATCGCGCGAGCGCTCGTCAACGAAGATCGGGAACTGGCCGCCACTCGCTGGTCCGATGCGCTCAGTTCGTCGGGTCACCCCAAGCGATGGGGAGGAGTCCGTTTTGGGACGCGGCTGGTCGATTCTCGCGAGGTGGAAGTCACTGCCCCGGTCGGAGCGGCGTTCGCTCCGATTCAACGGATTGGCGGATCAACTGGCTGGTACTACGGAAACTGGATGTGGCGACTGCGCGGCTGGCTCGACTTGCTGGTCGGGGGAATTGGTTTGCGACGTGGACGGCACGATGCCTTCGAGTTGCGAGTCGGCGATCCCGTCGATTGGTGGCGCGTCGAATCACTGGAACCGAATCGCCGTTTGCGGCTGTTCGCTGAGATGAAACTCCCAGGCCGAGCGTGGCTCGAATTTGAAGTCGAACCGACCGCGAGTGGCTCGCGCATTCGACAGACCGCCATCTTCGATCCGGTCGGTCTGACCGGTCTGGCCTACTGGTACACGATCTACCCGTTGCACGAGTTCATCTTCGGCGGCATGTTGAAGGGCATCGCAACGACCGCCCGCGAGTCCGCTGAATCGGCGGCGGTGTGGCGACCTTCAGCGCTGAAACAGGCAGCATGGCTGATCGGCTTCATCGCCCTCTGCTTTGCAGCGGCCGGCCTGGGAGCGGCCGCAACGGCAACGTCCGTCGGCGGCTGGTATCAAACATTGGCGAAGCCGACCTGGAATCCTCCCAACTGGCTCTTTGGCCCCGTCTGGTCGCTGTTGTATTTGATGATGGCCGTCGCCGCCTGGCTCGTGTGGCGAAGCCACGACTGGCGTGCCGCTCGACCGGCGTTGACTTGGTTCAGCATTCAACTCGTGCTGAATTCTTTCTGGTCGATCGTCTTCTTTGGACTGCAACAGCCGGGCTGGGCTTTCGCAGAGATCATCCTGTTGTGGTCGGCTATCGCGATTACCACCTGGACATTCCGCAGTTTTTCGATAACAGCCGCCGCGTTGATGCTGCCGTATCTGGCCTGGTCCACGTTCGCCACGGTGCTGAACTTTACGCTGTGGAGACTGAATTCGTGACAAGGCGGCAACGGAAACGTGAATTTGACAGCCAATGAACTCAACAGGGGCCGCGCATCGGATTAGCAAGAGGTGCTGAAAGTCTTGGCGGAGATTCCGAGATAACAACTCGACCAGGCGGTATTTTTCGAGACAGATTGCCACGAGAGAGGAGGGCCATCGCTCGGCATGGAGCTTGCAAATCGAGGGACTTTTTAAAGTGAGATACGGTGGTAAGACGGATCTTGCGTGCAGAGCACCGCAGACGTTTCCTGATCATCCAAGGAATGACGTAGTGACGAAAAGAACGAAAACGCGACTCCTCAGAAGAACGACTCAATTGGAAAAGTGGGAACTGCCAACCACGCTCTTTCGGGATGATCGAGATCCGGCCGGGCCGATTGACTTTTCATTGCATCGGCAGTTCGAAAGCCTGATCGACTCAGAGGAAGTTCGATGGAGTGTTCGTTATCGACTGATGAAGCGGCTTGGTGCTGGCAGTCAGGGCGTGGTCTTTTTGGCAGAGCGAACGGGAGCGTACAACATTTCGCTACCAGTCGCACTCAAAGTCTTTTCTCCATCGAATCACGCGGATCTGAAGAGTTATCGCCGCCACATGGAGCGATTAGCTCGTGTTGCGATGCGGCTGGCGCTGATTCAACAAGATCATTTACTGGACATGCACAACGTCGTGCAATGTCGAGGCATCAGCGTGCATGTTATGGAGTGGGTCGATGGATTCGATCTGCGGTATTTGATGAGCGCGGATTTATTCCGAAGCGTGCAGAGTCGTTTGACGTTATCGCAATTGGAATATTTGACGGACGTGACCATCACGGAGGGACCTGAGTGTTCACGGCTGAAACCGGGAGTTGCGATCGCGATTCTGCGTGAGTGTTTGGCAGCCCTGGCGGCGATGCACCGCAATGGCCTTGTTCATGCCGATATCAAGCCCTCGAACATCATGCTGAAGCGCTCGGGTAACGCAAAGCTGATTGATTTTGGATGCACATTTGAACTCGACGATCATTCTGCACCCAACGCATGCACGCCAAGATATGCTGCCGTAGAAGTCCTGAACGGTGAGCGATGTTCACCGCAATCAGATCTCGCCAGTCTGGGTTACTGCCTCGTCGAGTTGCTGACGGGGCGCATTCTATTTCCCGGTCTGGAGCGCTTTGGCGATTTGATCTCCGCAAAGCAATTGCTGCCGGATCAATTACCCGAATTACTGCCTGCTGAGATCGCAAATGACGAGCACGTTCTTAAATTGATTCGTGGATTGATCGCTCCCAATCCTGTCGATCGTTTCGCGGATGCGGAAGCGGCGGACTTTCTTGACCATGGCGCGGCAAACTTTCAACGTCAATTGGTCAAGGGCGATCTTTCCAGCGAGTACGAAAATGAAATCCGCCAATGGCTCCAAGAAGTAGAGTGAACAGCGCCTGCCGATCGTTCTTATGACGACATCTCCTCATTGAGAATGGGTATTCACCATCATGATTGATAAGACGCTCACGATTCTGCTCGCTGGAGGAGTTGGATCGCGACTGCATCCCTTGACCGAGGATCGCGCGAAGCCTGCCGTTCCCTACGGGGGAAAATATCGGATCATCGACTTCACGCTCAGTAACTGCCTGCATTCCGGGCTGCGGAGAGTGCTCGTACTCACTCAATACAAATCGCACTCCCTGCAAAAGCACTTGCGAGATGGCTGGTCCATCTTCAATCCAGAACTCCACGAGTACATCACGCCGGTTCCGCCGCAAATGCGAATGGGGCGCAATTGGTATTGCGGGACTGCGGATGCCATTTATCAAAACCTGTATTTGCTCGAACGCAGCGAGGCTGATTTTGTCCTGGTTCTTTCGGGAGATCACATTTATCGCATGGACTACCTGAGCATGCTGGAATTCCACCGCGAACGGCACGCGGATGCGACCGTTGCGTGCATGGAGGTGCCACTTGATGAGGGGCGGTCGTTCGGCATCATGGAGACGAATGCCAGTCATCAGATTGTTGATTTTCAAGAAAAGCCGCACGACCCACGGCCGCTTGCCGATGATCCGGCTCGCGCTCTGGCATCGATGGGAATCTATGTTTTTTCACTGCCACTGCTGTGTGAACTTCTGCGGAAAGACCACTCCGATGAATTATCAACGCACGATTTCGGCAAAGACCTTCTCCCGAAGCTGATTCACTCGCACACGGTTGCCGCCTACCGATTCGGTGGCGAACGTGGTCGCGTCTCCTGTGATCGCTATTGGCGCGACGTCGGCACCATCGACGCTTATTTCCAGTCCAACATGGACCTGTTGGAGCCGTCGCCACCGATCAACCTCTATCAACCCAACTGGCCGATCCGAACTTACGAACCGCAGGTGCCGCCAGCCCGGACGATCCCTGGCCCAACTGGCAAACAAGGTGAGCTAACTAATTCCATGTTGGCCTCCGGAGTCGTGATTGAGGGTGGATCCGTGAAGTATTCGATCTTGTCTTGCAACGTCCGTATTGAAGAGTCTGCCTGCGTTGAATGTTCGATCTTATTCGAGGGGGTCACCGTCGGCTCGGGCGCACAATTGAGAAACTGCATCGTCGACAAGTTCGTTCAGATTCCCGCCGGAGTTCGGATCGGCTTCGACGCAGCGAAAGACGCCGAACATTTCGCCGTCTCAGAAGGAGGCGTCGTGGTGATCCCAAAACAGTTCCGTTTTGAATCGATTTAATGATAGCGCCCCGAGTCGGCAGTCCTGACAACTGAGTTTGCGGTTGAAGATCGTTTGAACCTCTGATGGCAAACTCCACGCGAGACTTGATTGATAAATAATGCCTTCAGGCACCAAACTTTTGACGCACTGTTGCTGGTGCCTTTTGGCGGTCCAGAATGCCGCGAGGACGTGATGCCGTTTTTTGAAAAAGTCACTCGCGGCAAGAATGTCCCTCGTGAGCGGCTGACAGAAGTTGCCGAACACTACGATCACTTCGGTGGAGCGGGCCTGATCAACCAGCGGAATCGCGAACTCATTGCCGCCCTGAGCGCCGAATTGCTGGAGCATGGTTGCCGGCTGCCGATCTATTGGGGCAACCGCAATGGGAATCCGCTGCTTCCCGATGCGATTCGCCAAATGAGAGACGACGGCGTACAGCGAGCATTGGCTTTCGTCACCTCGGCGTTCAGTTCGTATTCCGGCTGCCGTCAGTATCGCGAGAACATTGAACGTGGGCGCTTTGAAGTTGGACTGACGGCTGCACCAGTGGCGAAGCTCCGGCCGTTTTACAATCATCCGGGTTTCATTGAGGCCGTTGCCGATCGCGTCGGGGGACTGCCGTGGTCGTTGGTATATCAGAGCCGAAGTGGATTGCCGGGGCAGCCTTGGCTGGAGCTAGATATTGCTGATTGGCTCCGTGAGTTCCCGCGACAGAACGAACGGACTCACGTCGTCGTGATCCCGATCGGTTTCATTTCAGATCATGTGGAAGTCCTGTTTGATCTCGACCACGAAGCCACCGCTATCGCAGAAACATACGGCTTGCAGTTGATACGAGCCGGAACTGTCGGAAAGCATCCCCGTTTCGTGCGTATGATTCGCGAATTGATGACCGAGCGTATCGAGGGATTGCCGCCACAATCGCCCGGTTCGCTCGGTCCCAACCTGGATGTCTGCCCAGAAACATGCTGTCTTTCTGCACGTCGCGCGATGTCAATTGCTGCGACGTGAGTGCCAAAAAGGATTCAAGATGCAAAACTGGAAACTGTTCGCGATTGTGTTGCCCATTTTTCTGATCAGCGATTTGCTCTGGCTGGGCGTCGTCATGAAAGATTTTTACAGCCAAGAACTTGGTGAGTTGGCCCGTCGCCAAGGAGCGACTCTTGCTCCCCGTTGGGGCGCGGCCATGCTGGTCTATCTGCTGATTCCCGGCGGCATCGTCTTGTTCGTGCGGCCACTGCTACGAGAGAACAATAGCACCTGGCGCGCGCTCGGCTGGGGTGGGTTGTTCGGCCTGGTGCTGTATGGCGTGTACGACCTGACGAATCTCGCAGTTCTTGAAAAATGGACGGTGCGCATGACGTTAGCTGACATCATTTGGGGCTGCGTTCTGTGCGGCACGATCAGCGTTGCCATGAAACTCGGCGATCGATGGCTGACGAAATGACTCAACACAATCCCTAATGGCTGGCCTGTCGGGCAAAGGACGTCGCATTTCATGGTGCCTGCTTCTCGCATCCGAACCTGCAACAACGCACCAATTCGGATAGACGGTGAGTTCGTCCTGTATTGGATGATCGCGTTTCGGCGACTGTCGTCGAACTTCAGTCTGCAACGCGCCGTGGAGCTGGCCGTTGAGTTGCGAAAGCCGCTGGTGATCTTCGAGCCGCTGCGAGTTGGTTATCAGTGGGCAAGCGATCGAATCCATCGCTTCGTGATCGACGGGATGGCGGAGAATGCGTCGCGAGTTGCCGCACTGAAGAATGCGGGAGTTGTCTATTATCCGTATGTCGAACCCCGAGCGGATACGGGCAAGGGGTTACTCGCAGCGTTGGCCTCGCGGGCGTGTGTGGTGGTGACGGATGATTTTCCGTCGTTCTTTTTGCCTCGCATGGTCGAAGCGGCGGCGAGTCGTTTACCGGTGCGGTTGGAAGCGGTGGATTCGAACGGTTTGCTGCCGCTGCGAGCGACCGACCGAGTCTTCACGACGGCGTTTTCATTTCGAGCCTTCCTGCAAAAGCAATTGCCCCCGCATCTGATCGAATTTCCGCAGCCCGATCCATTGAAGGGCTTGAAGCTGCCGTCGTTGAACGCCATGCCGAGTGACATCACGAAGCGGTGGCCGATCGCCGCACCGAATTTATTAAGCGGCGATGCGGCGATGCTCGCGAGCTTGCCGATCGACCATTCCGTCGGAGTTGCCGAGACACGCGGCGGCACAACGGCCGCGTGTGAGAAGCTGAGTCGGTTCCTGGAACGTAGCCTGCCGCACTATGCCGCCGGAGCGAACGACCCGGATGCCGACAATCGCAGTGGCCTGTCGCCGTATCTGCACTTCGGCCACATCTCGCCGCATGAGCTGTTCCATGAATTGATGACGCGAGAAGAGTGGTCCCCGGCGTCGCTCGGCAAAAAGACCGGCGGCAAGCGGGAAGGTTGGTGGGGCGTCAGTCCGGGGGCCGAAGCCTGGCTGGATGAATTCGTGACGTGGCGCGAGCTGGGGTACAACATGTCGTCGCACCGTGACGACTACGATCAATTCGAGTCGCTCCCCGATTGGGCTCAGGCAACGCTCGCCAAACATGAGAGCGATCCGCGCGAGCACGTCTATTCGCTCGACGAATTTGCGACAGCGGCGACTCACGACGAACTCTGGAATGCCGCCCAGACGCAACTCGTTCGCGAGGGCCGCATTCATAACTACCTGCGAATGCTGTGGGGAAAAAAGATATTGGAATGGAGCGAGACCCCGCGTGAGGCGCTGACAACGATGATCGAACTCAACAACCGCTACGCGCTCGACGGCCGCAACCCGAACTCGTACTCCGGCATCCTCTGGACGCTGGGCCGCTACGACCGCCCTTGGGGGCCAGAGCGTCCCATCTTCGGCACCGTCCGCTTCATGAGTTCCGACAGCACTCGCAAGAAGTTACGAGTCAATCAGTACCTTCGCACGTTCGGCCGATAGATCCCCGGAAGACCGCCGCAACAGTCCTGCTTTCATCGGTTGCTTTGAACGCCGATCTACGAAAAAACGTAATCAGCAGAGAGCTGGTAAGTTGCCCCCCGTGTCAGATCCGGGTGTTACGAGAGTTGGGTGGGTTCGAGTTTGTGGTTGTGTGGTTGGGGATCACGACGTGTGTGGCCCGCGACGGAGCGCACGTTCGAGTTTGTCAGCCAGGTACGAATTTCTTTCGCGATGAACTCCCAGCCGTTGTCGCCGCGAATGTGTTGAGGCACGCCGCAAATCACGAACAAGTCGCCGAGCACATTTAGCACGTCGGCGGCGTGGAAACGGAGCCCAACTTCCAACGTCAAACACTCTCTCGTGTATTCGCCCACGATCGACAGCCACTGGAGTCTTCTTCCCGACGTCGTGCGATCAAAGATGAAGCCCCAGGCCCACACCTGATCTTTGTGCGTCGCTCGATGGAGACACCGCTTCGCGCCGCCGATGGCTCGCTTTTTCCGATGTTTCTTCGGTACTTAGCCGAGTCGCTGACGGGCAAGGCCGATCAGTTCCTTTTTATACCGGCACTAAAGCTCAGTTGCCGCCGAATTGTCGCCATGCCATACGCCTTTGAGCAGCGAGATCACCGAATTGGGATCCGACATTGCTCCAGCCCCTTACGAGGGAACATTGGCTAAACCGTTGGTCCGACATCGCATCACGCTTCGACACCCATTCAAGCGACCAGAACGTTCCGATGGCCTTGGGGTATTGATGAACTTCGGGAGCCATGGCATCATGCATGACTTGCAATCAAGAACCTTTCGGCAAACGTTGAAGTTGTGAAATGATCGTCTGGGGGCGAACCCAACGTGAGAAAGCACTCGGCACCGGCCAGTTTAATTGTCCTCAGTGCGGCTGGCCGGTCGCAAAACATGACCATCCTCATTGACAAAGCAGACGCTGTAACGATTGAGAATGCTGTTGTTGATTTCCAAAGCGGCGAGTTTCAACTCACGTTTCCCGGAGCAACGGACCGGAAATAAATGACCGCTGACTGCTTGGAATCTGATTCTCCGACACCCACGGTGTTGATGACCGCGAAGTTTCCAGCGACGTTTGCGACCTATCCCGCCAACCTGATGTCGTGAAACAACTCTCCGCAATCTTGTAAGCCTGGTTCGCCACGCTCCCGAAGGAATAACTCAAGGCCAAAGACAATGACGATTGAGATGCCCGTGTTGATCTGTGTTCATTGATCCGCGAACAATTCACACCCACGATGAGATGCCCATGAATTCCAATTTCCACTCTTCTCAACCAGTTCAACAAACGAATCTCGTCCGCCAGATACTTCTGTTCGCCGTCTGTTGGACATTAATTTCTCCGTTGAATGCCGCCGAATTGGTCTATGAGGGGACCAGCGGGAACGGTCACGGAAAACACATCGTGTTTGTGGCAGGCGATCATGAATATCGCTCGGAGGAATCGCTGCCGGCGTTGGCTCGGATTTTGGCGAGGCATCACGGATTCAAATGCACGGTGCTGTTTAACATCGACCCGGAATCGGGTGAGATCGTGGCGGGGACTCCGTCAAACATTCCTCACATGGAAGCGTTGGAGACCGCAGACTTGGCCGTTGTGTTCTTGAGGTTTCAGAATCTGCCGGTCGAACAGATGAAGCACCTGGATGCTTATCTCAATCGAGGTGGCCCGGTGGTCGGAATGCGGACGGCGACTCACGCGTTTCAGATTCCTGCCGACAAGCCGTTCGCCAAGTATGACTACCGCAGCAACGAAGTCGGCTACGAACTTGGATTCGGACATCAGGTGCTGGGGCAAACGTGGGTGGGACATTACGGACGCAATCACCAGCAGAGCACTCGCATCACCATCGTCGAGGCCATGAAGTCGCATCCGATTCTGCGAGGAGTGAAGGATGTCTGGGTTCAGGCTGGCGGCTATGTGGGTAAGCCAACCGATGGCGAAGTTTTGACGATGGCTCAACCGCTCAACGGGATGACGCCCGACTCGGCTCCGTCAGCAACTCAGCCGCCGATGCCTTCGGAATGGACTCGAACCTACAAGTCGATGTCCGGAAAAACGGGGCGCGTCTTTACGTCGCTGTATGGGACGCCGGAGGATTTGACGAACGACGGATATCGTCGGCTGATGTGTAACGGCATCTTCTGGGCGGTCGGTTTGGAAAACGCCATCACGGCGGATATGAACGTCGCCACCGTTGGTCCCTTTAAACCCAATACCTTTGGCAATCAAACACATGCCCGCGGCATCAAGCCGGAAATGTATGCCGGATTCGAAAGTCCAATTCCCGCGAACAACAACACGAAGCAGCCTGCCGCCAAGGACGGTGGCAAAAAGGACAAGCCGAAGAACAAAACGCCGGACAAAAAGCCAAAAACGCCCGTCTCTGGTTCACGACCAGTCAAAGCCCTCGTCACCGGCAAGCCCGCTCGCTTTGTTCGCATCGAGCTTTCCGGGGACAAACGGATTCTGACTCTGGCTGAAGTGGAAGTGATCAGCGGCAACAAGAACATCGCACCGAATGGAACCGCGAGTCAATCGAGCACCAACGGCAGCGGCACTGCAGACAAGGCGATTGATGGCAACAAATCACCGGACTGGGCCAAGGGAGGTCAGACTCACACCACGAACGCCGGGTCAACGGATCCGTGGTGGGAACTCGATCTCAAGACGTCCGCGAAGATTGAAAAAGTCGGCATCTGGAATCGTGACGGCTTCGAGCAACGGCTGGACGGCTTCACCATCACGCTGTTAGATGCGGATCGAAAGGAAGTTTTCCGCGCCGAGAAGATCGCAGCGCCTGAAGTAATGGTTATTGATGTCGAGAACGACGGCCGGTTGAGCTGGCTCACCTACAGCGGGAAGACGGGAGAGCCGGTCAAAGGTGGCGCGAAGACTGCGACGGACAGCGGCAAGCAGAACGCTCCGACTCCAGCCAGTGAGGCGTCGCTCGCCGAGGTGCCGGCGGGCTATCGCGATCCGCTACCCTTTACGTTTCAGCAGAACGATGTCGTCGCGATTCTGGGGAACGGCTTGCCTGATCGGATGCAGCACGACGGCTGGCTGGAGACGCTGTTGCAGAGCGAACTGCAGGGCAAGCAAGTCCGCTTCCGCAACATGAGCGCCAGTGGCGACCGGCCGGACTCGTTCCCGCGCAGCAGCGGAGCGACGTCGATGACGGAGTACTTGCAGCATGTGAAGGCGGACGTCGTCTTCGCGTTCTTCGGCTACAACGAATCGTTCGACGGCGTTGAGAAAGCCAGCGAGTATCAGCAGAAGCTGGTCGGGTTGGTGAAGAAGACTCGCGGATCGAAGGCCAATGGAAAGTCGTTTCCGCGCATCGTGTTGTTCAGCCCGATCGCTCATGAGAACACGGGCAATCCGAACGTGCCGGATGGCAAGGCTCACAACATCCAACTCGAAGCGTACACGGCGGCAACTGCGGCGGCAGCGAAAGAAGCGGGCGTGGCATTCGTCGATCTGTTTCATCCGTCACGCACGCTGTTCAAGGAAGCTAGCTCGCCGCTGACAATCAACGGCGTGCATCTGACGACCGAGGGGAATCGCCAACTAGCCGAGGTCATCGCCACAGCGTTGCTCGGCAAACCGGCCAGCACATCGTCGGCGATGGTTCCGCTGCGGATGGCGGTGCTCGATAAGGACAATCATTGGAATAACCGCTACCGCGCTCGCGATGGCAACGACGTGTGGGGCGGACGCTCGACCTTGAAGTTCACGAACGACCAAACCAACGCCGCTGTGTTGCAGCATGAGCTGTCGATGCTCGACGTGATGACCATGAATCGAGACGCTCGCGTGTGGGCCGTCGCTGCGGGCAAGGAGATCGCCGTCGATGACAGCAACGTCCCCAAGCCAGTCGAAGTGATCTCCAACGTCGGCGGCGGCAGCAAGAGTTCCAGTGCGGCGAAGGAAGGCCGACTAAACTACGTCAGCGGCGAAGAGGGACTCAAGCACATGGCGGTCGCGGACGGCTTTGAAGTCCGTCTGTTCGCCGATGAAGCTCGGTTTCCGCAGCTTGTGAATCCGGTGCAGATGCAGTTCGACACCAAAGGGCGATTATGGGCCGCCGTCTGGCCAACGTATCCCAAATGGGAACCGCTCAAGGAAATGAACGACGCGCTGATCATCGTTCACGACGACAATCATGACGGCAAAGCGGATCGAATCACCGAGTTCGCTCGCGTGCAAAACCCTCTGGGCTTCGAGTTCTGGAACGGCGGCGTCATCGTGACCTGTGCGCCGGAAATCCTGTTTCTCAAAGACACCGACGGCGACGACGTGGCCGATGTCCGCACCATCCTGCTGCAAGGGCTGGATTCCTCCGACACGCACCACGCCGCCAACAATTTGATCTACGGTCCCGACGGCGCGATCTACTGGCAGAGCGGCGTCTTCATGCAGCACAACCACGAACATCCGTGGGGACCATCGCTGCAATCGGGAGCGTCGGCCATGTATCGCTTCGATCCGCGACGTTTCACGATCTCGCTGCACGCCAACAATTCGCCCAACCCGCACGGCATCGCGTTTGATTATTGGGGCTATCACTACGCGACCGACGGAACCGGCGGCCGAGCGTTCCAAGTCCGGCCCGAAGGCAAAGGCTTCGCCATGCACGAACTCCTGAAGAAGGAAGTTCGCCCCGTGACCGCCAGCGAAGTGGTCAGCAGCACGCACTTCCCGGAATCGATGCAAGGTGACTTCCTGATCTGCAATGTGATCGGCTTCCTCGGCATCAAGCACTACCACCTGGAACGCAATGCGGAGAAGGGAACCGTCTGGGGAGAACCCGCCGGGGCCGAGTTGACCGTCACCACCATCAACGCAGACGGTTCCAAGACGCAGGACAAATCACGCGGGCTGATGATGAGCGGCGATAAAAACTTCCGCCCGTCGGATGCGATCTTCGCTCCGGATGGGTCGCTCTACATCAGTGACTGGCACAACGCCATCATCGGCCACATGCAACACAACGTCCGCGATCCGAATCGCGATCACACGCATGGACGCATCTACCGCATGACGGCCAAGGGCCGACCGCTCCAACAGCCGGTGGCCATCGACGACCAGCCCATCGCGGCCTTGCTGGAAAATCTGAAGTCGCCGGTCGATTCCATTCGACATCGAACGCGCGTCGAACTGAGCGAGCGTGACTCGACCGAAGTCATCACGGAGACCAAGAAGTGGATTAAAACACTTGACCCGAACTCACCGGCCGACGCACATCATCTGCTGGAAGCTCTGTGGGTTCATCAACAGCACAACGTCCGCGACTACCAACTAATGGGCGAACTGCTGAAGTCCCCGGACCCTCATGCACGCATCGCGGCCAACACGGTCAAGCACTTGTGGTTCAACGTCGAAAGCACGATGCGCGGAGGCGTGATCGCCGCCGAAAAGCTGGCCGCGGCGGAGAAGTCAGGCATTCTCAGCGACACTGCCGAGCTGACGACCATTCGCATCAGCACGATCCCCGAACGCATGCTCTACGACGTCACCGAATTGACGGTGAAGCCGGGCAAGAAGGTGAAGCTTACCTTCGCGAACCTCGACTTCATGCCGCACAACATCCTGCTGGTGAAGCCGGGCACGGACAACGACATCGGCCTGAAAGCGATAGCACTCGGAGCTGGTGGTTTCGCGGTGAGCTACGTGCCGGAGAGTGCCGATATCCTCTGGTCCAGCAAGTTGGTCGATTACGGCAAAGAACAGGTCATCGACTTCACCGCTCCGCAGGAAGAAGGAGCCTATCCCTACATCTGCTCGTTCCCCGGTCATCATCTGCTGATGCGAGGCACGCTGTATGTGACGAACGATCTCAAAGCATTCCTCGTCAAGAACCCCAAGCCGGTCGTCAAGCTGACCGAGTGGAAACTCAGCGACCTGCAAGACGACCTCAAGCGCGTCGGTCAGCACCGCAACTTTCTCAAAGGCCAACAGCTCTTCACCAAACTGGCCTGCGCCCAATGCCACAAGATCACGGGCGCTGATCCCGCTCCCTCGGCCCTGCATGACCATGCTCATGCGGGCCATTCACATGGACCCAGTCTCACAGTCGGCCCGGACCTGGCCGATGTCGTCAAGAAGCACAAGGGGGACGCGAAGGTGCTGTTGCAGGAGATTCTCGAACCGTCCCGCAATGTTGAAGAAAAGTATCGCAAGTTCATCTTCGAGCTGGAGTCCGGCAAGTTGGTCACCGGCAATATCGTCTCCGAAGACAAACAGACCGTGACCGTCCAGACTGGCCCGACGGCGGATCAGCAGCAGAAGCTCACAAAGCAAGAGATCGAATCGCGACGCCCGTCTCCGATCTCTATCATGCCCGCAGCGATCCTCAACCCCTTGGACAAGGAACAGATCCTGGACCTGCTCGCGTACCTGGTCGCGTCGGGGAAAGCGGATCACCCGGCGTTCCAACAACAGAAGAAGTAACTCCAAAGATTCGCATGACGCGATGAGCAATCCAGACAACACCAACCACTTCGTGCTCTACACCGCGCCGGATGGAGCGGTGACGGTCGAGGTGTTTTGCAAAGAGGAAACGGTCTGGCTGGCGCATCGAACCCGACCGTTGGGGCGAGCATAATCGCAGCAAAGAGTGCCTCGTGTATCTCCATCGCTATGGCAATCATGCCAAAGCGATGCTGCCGACATTGCGAAAACTCCGCACCTACCTCGCCACCATCGAATCGAGCACCGCAATGCAGACGCTGGTTGGCCTCGGTGACTTTAAAGTCAAGACGCAATATCGTGGATATGGGCTGCGGAACAATTCTGCGTGGTTTCTAGTTCGATGTGAATCCGTGGGAGCAGGCTGCCAAGTCCAAATGCAGTCCAAAGGGTGATAACTGAATGAAAACGATTGTTTCTCTCCTGATCCTCGCTGGGCTGTTGCTTATGACCGAGGCGACTGTCTGCGGGCAGGATGCTGCCGGCGATGTGACCGTTCCGAAGGATGTGGGCGCGGTGCTCAACAAGTTCTGCACCGAATGTCATGGCGAGCAGACGCGCGAGGGCGAAGTTCGATTCGATGCGCTCGCTTCAATCGAGAAGACCGCGCGGGTCGAACTCATGGGGAAGGCGCAGGAGCAGATTACTTTTGGAAGCATGCCGCCGAAAGAGGCCAATCAGCCGAGTGCTGAGCAGCGGCAACTGGTCATTGATTGGTTGGCGAGTGAACTACGCAAGAACAACGCACCGACGCTCGAAGACAAGCTGCGGTTGCCGAGCTATGGCAATCGGGTCGATCACGCGAAGCTCTTCAGCGGCGAGGTCAAAGCGAAGCCGTTCACGCCGGCGCGGCGTTGGCTCGTCAGTCCGCAGATCTTCACCGAGCGAGTGTTCGATGTGCTCAAGCTCGATGAACGCGAGAGGGCCGGCAAGCGGCCCGCGGGGATGTATGGCGTTACGAATCCGTTCACGCTGCCGGAACGATCGGGGGTGCGCGACTATGACCTCACGGCAGTCGATGGCGGGCACTTTCTCGTGATGCAGACGAACGCCAGTTGGATTGCCGATCGGATCATTGCGACGATTCGCATCAAGCTCGGCGAGCCAGTCGAAAAGGTGCTTGAGAACCGCGCGGATCGTTGGTATCCGCTGCGGGGGTCGATGGGCGGGAAGGCGGGCGAAAAGTCCTGGGCGTTCGATGCGTTTGAAGTTCTGATGCAGAAGACATCGCCGCCGACCGAGGATGAATTATCCGCAGCGATTCAGTTGCAGTTCGCGAACGCTTTGCAGCGACCGGCCAATGAAACGGAATTACGGAGCTATCTCGGCCTGATGCGTGCGGTGATCGAAGTCGGCGGCAACACCGAGGGGCTGCGGAAAATGCTCGTCGCCGTGCTGCTTGAATCCGAGTTCGTCTATCGGCTTGAGTTCGGGGCCGGTGAGCCGGACGATTTTGGTCGCCGCAGGCTCTCACCGCGCGAAGCGAGTTATGCCATCGCGTATGCACTCGGGGATAAAGGCCCGGATGCGACGCTCGTCAAGTCGGCTGAGGAAGGACGGCTCCATTCAAAGGACGACTACGAACGCGAAGTGAAACGACTGCTGGCCGACATGACTTCGTTCAAAGGGCCCGTCGATCCGGCGTATCGCAACGAACACAACGACGCGTACATCTCAACGCCGCATCCGAAGCTCGTGCGGTTCTTCCGCGAGTTCTTTGGCTACCCACTTTCGCTGCGAGTCTTCAAAGACATCGAACGCAGCGACGGGCTCTATCGAGTCCCTGATCGCGGCACGAACGGGACACCGGGGTATCTGAATGTCGAAGCGGATCGTGTCGTCGCGCGGATCGTCGAAGCCGATCGCGACGTGTTTGTGTCGCTGCTCACGACCGATCACTTCTTCGTCTATCACAACCTGGATAACGAGAAGGGCGAGAAGCTGATCGAGGGTTGGCGGAAAGTCTACGAGACGTTGAAAGACACGAATTGGAAAGCGGATCCGGAGCAAGTCGCGAAGGATCACGCGGCTTTGCTGCAGCAGTACGTGGCCCCGGGTGCGATGAAGGGCAAAGGACGCGGCGTGCATGAGACCGATCTGTCGCGAATCATGACGTTGTTCGAAGCGACGTTCGGTCGAGGCGGTCGTCCCTTTACGACAGTTCCGTGGGCTCACGGCAATCGGTTTTGGCATTCACCGTTCTACAACCTGCCGCGCACGCCGCGCGAAGGGGAATACGATCGCGATGCGGCCTTCGATTATCACCCGGTGCAGCCGTTTGCCGTGCCGCATCGTAAAGGCATCCTCACGCATCCTGCCTGGCTGATCGCGCACTCGCAGAACTCAGCGACCGACCCGATTCGACGCGGCAAATGGATTCGCGAAAAGCTACTCGCCGGCAGCGTACCCGATGTGCCGATCACCGTTGATGCGCAGATCCCCGAGCATGCCGACAAGACGCTGCGCGAGCGACTCGCCGCAGCGACCAGCAAGCAGGAATGTTGGAAGTGTCATCAGCATATGAACCCGCTCGGACTGGCCTTCGAGATGTATGACGACTTCGGTCGCTATCGCACCGCCGAGTCGCTCGAACATCCGGACAACGTACTCACCAAAGCGAAGGTGAAGTACGGAGCGGACACTTACAAAACGGCTCCGCTGATCTCAACTGGTCGCCTTGACGGGACTGGCGACACGACGCTCGACGGCGACGTGACCGACGCGCTCGACATGATCGACCGGCTCGCGAAATCGGACCGCGTGAGGCAATCCATCATCCGGCACGCCTTTCGTTTCTTCCTAGGTCGCAACGAATTGCTGAGCGACTCGCAAGCGCTGATCGACGCCGACCGAGCCTACCTCAGCAGCGGCGGCAGCTTTCAAGCTGTCGTCGTGTCGCTACTGAGCTCGGAGTCGATGATGTATCGAAAATGACATCGCTGTAGGATGGCCGCCCTCGGCCGTCCTGCGATCAGCAAATACAGACGGCCGAGGGCGGCCATCCGATAGGAACCTTTCTCATGCTCACTCGCCGTGCCTTACTTCAAGCGACTGCCGCAACATCGAGCGGCCTTATGTTCGCTCCGTGGTTGCAGACCGTACTCGGTGCTCCGACGACCGGTTCTGCGCCGCGACGCTTAATCTTCGTGCACAAGGGCAACGGGCTCTTTCCGCAGGTGATGGTTCCGCCGTCGCTCGACAACGCAGACAAAGAAAAGGAGCAGCGCAAGCAAGCGTTCTCGGTCGATTTGCAGCAGCACGAGCTGCCCGAGTGGATGAGTCCCGTCGCTGAGCACAAGAGTCAGATGACGATCCTCCAAGGTCTCTCCGGCAAAATGTGTACGACGGGGCATCACACCTGGCAGTCGTCGCTCGGCGTCTACAAGGCCAATGAAGCGTTGACTTCGATCAAGTGGGCGACAGTCGATTTCGAGTTCGCTCGCATGTTCCCATCGCCGCTCGAGCACATCGAACTGGCCTGCTTCCCGAGCGATGGTGGTAACGCGCGCGGCAACATCAACGGCATCGAAAAAGGTTTCTCTGCTCGCGGACCTCAGCAGCCCAACTATGCCTTCGGTTCGCCCAAGATCGCGCTGCAAGAACTCTTCAAATCGGTCTCAAGTAATCAAAGCGACCGCGTTCAATACGAACTCGAGCGTCGCGTGTTGGAGTTCACGGCGGGGAGTCAGACGGGGCTCGCGGCGCAGGTCTCTGGCAGCGAACGCGCGAAGGTTGCGAACTATGCCGAGTCCATCGACGCGATTCGCGCTCGCAACAAGAAACTCGAAGAGATGTCCGATGTGATTCGTCGCAACCTGCCGCAGCTCGATGCGAAGTATCTGACCGATGATCTCAGCACGACCGATCGTCAGTGGGGACACACCGAGATCCTTTTGGCGACGTTGATCTCGGGCATGACGAACGTCGTCACGTTCACGGTCGATGAGCTCGGTACGCACTACACCGGGCTGAAGGGGATCGAGAACGAACGAGTCAACCTGCACGACGTCGGGCACGGCAAGGGCTTTGGTTCGCTCAATGCCGACGACATCCGCCGAACGGTTCGCACGCAGCACATGGCGTTGATCAACAAGATCATTACGCGATTGAAAGAAGTGCCCGAAGCGGACGGCAACATGTTCGACAACACGATGCTGTTCTACTTCCCCGACAACGGCGAGACGCATCACAGCACCGGCATCGAATGGCCATTCGTCGTCTTCTCGGGCCGCAATGCCAAGCTCGACATCGCCGGCCGCTACATCCGCCTGCCGTACTACGGAGAGGAAGGCCACAAGACGCTCGGCAACTGGTACACAACGCTGCTGAATGCCTACGGCAACCCAATCGAGCACTACGGCGAATTGGATGTGGCACTCGAAAAGATGAAACGCAACCAAAAGGGACCGATCAAGCAGTTCATGTAGCACAGGTTCCAAGTCGCGTCTGAATCAGGGAACAAGGGCACGACGAAAGGAATCACTCATGCCCGAACGAATCCGTCAGGTCATCGTGTGGCTGTGCGAGAATCCTGAATGTGAGCCGCAATGCGCTTGCCGCAGATTCAACTTTCGTTCGATACCGGCGGCGAGCGCCTTGCCGCTCAGTGACAAAGGATGACATCCATGATTCGACATTGTTCGATCGCCCTCTTGGCGATGTTTGCGTTGACGACCTCGAGTCCCGCGGCGGAGGCGTTGCCGAATATCGTGATCTTCCTTGCTGACGATCTCGGTTATGGCGATCTGGGTTCTTACGGGCATCCGATCATGCAGACGCCGAACCTCGATGCGTTTGCGAAGCAGGGGACGCGATTGACTCAGTGTTATGCGGCGTGCGCGGTGTGCAGTCCGTCGCGGTCGGCAATCCTCACGGGGCGGACGCCGTATCGGAACGGGGTCTTCACCTGGATTCCCGAAGGTCGCGAGGTTCATCTGCGGACCAGCGAGATCGCGCTGCCAAAGCTGCTCAAGGAGCGGGGTTATACGACGTGTCATGTCGGCAAGTGGCATCTCAACGGACACTTCAACAAACCAACTCAGCCGCAGCCGAACGATCACGGCTACGACTGGTGGCTGGCGACGCAGAACAACGCGGCTCCCAGCCATGAGAACCCCAACAACTTCGTCCGTAATGGCCAGCCGGTCGGCAAGCTCGAAGGCTATTCCGCGCCGCTGATCGTCGATGAGGCCACCGCCTGGCTGAAGCAGCATCGCGACAAGTCGAAGCCGTTCTTGTTGTCCGTGTGGACTCACGAGCCGCACTACCCGATCAAGGCTGCTCCCGAGTTCAAAGCCAAATACCCCGACCTGACCGACGACGTGCAGCGCGAGCATCACGCTAACGTCACGCAGCTCGATCATGCGTTCGGGAAACTGATGCGGACGCTCGACGAGTTGAAACTCGCGGACAACACGGTGGTCTTCTTCACCTCGGACAACGGCCCCGAGGGAGACGGCATCAAGTCACCCGGCCGCGGTTCGACCGGCGGCCTGCGCGGTCGCAAGCGAGCCGTGTACGAAGGAGGCATCCGCGTCCCGGGCATCGTCCGCTGGCCGGGCAAGACTCGGCCCGGAACGACAAGCGACGTGCCGGTCATCGGCTCGGACATTTTTGTCACGGCCGTCGGGATCGCCGGAGCGAAGTTGCCGACCGACCGAATCTTGGACGGCGGCAATCTTCTGGCCGCGCTCGAAGGCCGAGCGGTCGAACGTGCTCGACCGCTTTACTGGCGCTGCGTCATCGCACCGGGTCCGCTGAAGACCGCCATGCGAATCGGCGACTGGAAAATTCTCGCCGACGAACCGCTCACGCAGTTTGAGTTGTATAACCTCAAAGCCGATCCGCAGGAGAAGACCGATCTCAGCGAGACTCAGTCCACGAAGTTGGCAGAGATGAAATCCGCCCTCGCCCAACTCAACACCGAGATCGAAACTGAAGGACCAGACTGGTGGAAAACCTACGAACTAGGTGGGAAGAAGGCCAACCAGAAGAAATCGAAGAAGACTGAATGACGCAACAATTTCAGTTGGCCCGTGTTTAACTGGCTGAACCCAATCCACTTCTTCACCACGTAATCGAGGATCTCTTCGATGCAATCGCTGCTCCGTCTGTCTCTTTTATCTCTTCCCCTCTTCGCCGCGCCGCTGTTCGCTCAGTCATCCTATCCACCAACGTTCAAGGACGCCCGCGTTGAGACTTACCGCAAGATCGACTCCACGGAGTTGAAGCTGTGGATCTTTGGGGAGTCGGATCCCAAGACGCCAAAACCGGCGATTGTGTTCTTCTTCGGAGGCGGTTGGAATTCGGGATCACCGGCCCAGTTCGAGAATCAGGCCCGGCACTTCGCCAAGCGTGGCATGATCGCCATCACCGCCGACTATCGCGTGAAGTCCCGGCATGGCGTTCAGGTGTTGGATTGCGTGAAGGACGCCAAGGCGGCCATCGCCTGGGTCCGGGAAAATGCTTCGCGTCTGGGCATTGATCCGAACAAGATCGCCGCATCCGGCGGTTCCGCTGGCGGCCACCTCGCTGCCTGCACCGGTACGGTTAAAGGCTTCGACAACGACGAACGTCCGAACGCCCTGATCCTCTTTAATCCCGCTTGCACGCTCGCTCCAATCGAAGGCTGGGAACCCCGAGGTGCCGGGGCGGGGCTTAATGCGGAACGAATCGGCGCGAAGCCGCAAGCGGTATCGCCAACGCATCACATCGGTCCGCACACCCCGCCGACCCTGATTCTCCACGGCAAGGCGGACACCACGGTTCCGTATGCTTCCGTCGTCGCGTTCGAAAACGAGATGAAGAAGGCCGAACGCCCGTGTAAGCTGGTCGGCTACGAAGGCGCAGGCCACGGCTTCTTCAATCGCGGCGAGGATTTCACCAAGACACTCGACGAAGCCGATCGTTTTCTGGTCGATCTCGGATGGCTGGAAAAAAGACTGAAAGCGCCATGAGCCCGCGTCATTTCACCACGAAAACTGTTCTTTGCGGCGCTTTTTGAGAGCACCGCGGACGATGATTCCGAATCCCACCCTTTCAAGCAGTGAACCACATGAGACCTCTGCTCATCACCATCCTGCTTGTCTTTGCGTTTGCTCACGCCGTCGATGCCGCCGAAACCAAGCCCAACATTGTCTTCGTCCTCTTTGACGACCTGGGGTGGGGACAGCCGCAGAGCTACAACCCGAATTCCGCGCTGCGCACACCGAACCTCGACAAGCTCGCTGCGCAGGGGATGCGCTTTACGGATGCGCACTCGGCTTCCGCTGTTTGCACGCCGACTCGTTATGGCGTGCTTACAGGTCGCTATCCGTCGCGCATCGGGCAGTTCGGCGTGCTGACGACATTCTCGAAGCCGATCATTCCGCCGGGCCGTGCCACCGTGGCCTCATTGCTTAAGTCGCAGGGCTACAGCACGGCGTGCATCGGCAAGTGGCACCTCGGCATGGATTGGGTGGACGGCAAGCCGGGCAGTGAAAAAGAAGTGCCTCTCGGTGCAAGGATGACTGGCGGGCCGAACGCACTGGGCTTTGATTTCTTCTGTGGCTTCACTCACGCGCGGAACATCGACACCATCATCGAGCAGGATCGTGTCGTCGCGCATGTGAAGCCGGTGGAGAATCAGCCGCTCATGGCAAAGAAGGCGGTCGAGTGGCTCGATCAACGAAAGCCCGGTGAGCCGTTCTTTCTCTACGTTCCGCTGGGCATCCCGCATCAGCCGATCGTGCCGTCCGACGAGTTCATGGGAAAGAGCGGCGCGAAGGATGTCGTGAAGAACAACCCGAATTATGGCGACTGGCTTTACGAGGGCGATGCCTACCTCGGCAAAATCCTGGAGACCCTGGAGCGCAATCATCTGGCCGAGAACACGCTCGTCATCGTCACCAGCGACAACGGTGCCGAGCATCGCGCCTACACGCCGCTGCGCGAGTCCAAGCGTAGCATTTACGAAGGGGGTCATCGTGTGCCATTCGTCGCGCGCTGGCCCGGCAAAGTGCAACCCGGTTTTGTGAATGAGCACACTGTCTGTCTCAACGACCTCATGGCCACCGCCGCCGAAATCACCGGCGCGAAGATTCCCGACAACGCGGGCGAGGACAGCGTGAGCTTGCTCTCGGAGTTGCTCGGCACGTCCAAGCTGGGCACTCGCGAAGCCACCGTGCACCAGTCGGCGACTGGCGACCTGGCGATTCGCCAAGGTCCGTGGAAGCTGATTTTCGCGAAGGACGGCAGCCGCGAACTCTACAACCTGCAAATGGATTTAAGCGAAACCAAAGACGTGCTCGCGGCAAACGCCGAAGTCGCCACTAAGCTCACTGCACTAATGCAACATTACATCGCCAACGGACGCAGCACGCCCGGCGTCGCGCAAGAGAATGATTTCGATCTCTCGATCACCGACGAAGCCACGGGCAAGCGGAAGAAGACGAAGACGATGGATACTGTTCGCTGAAGCCGACAAACCAACAAACGACGATCGAACGGGTATCCGCTATGAAGCCTAGGAATCACATCCGGTACGCATCCTTGGCCGTCGTGTTCATCTTTGGCGCACAAGCCTTCGCTGCGCCAGAAGGAAAAGGCCCCCACATTCTCGTCATCCTCGCCGACGACCTCGGTTACGGCGACGTGCAATGCAATAATCCGGAACGCGGAAAAATTTCCACGCCGAATATCGATCGGCTTGCGACGCAGGGGATGCGTTTCACGGACGGGCACTCATCGTCGGGCGTCTGCTCGCCGTCGCGCTACTCGCTGCTCACGGGGCGGTTTCATTGGCGCACGAAGCTGCAAAGCGGGATCGTCGGTGTGTTTGGCGAACCGCTCATCGCGCCCGACCGCATGACCCTCGGCACGCTCGCGAAGCAGCACGGCTATCGCACGGCGGCCATCGGCAAATGGCACCTCGGTTGGAACTGGTCACTGGCGAAGGAACAACGCGAGCTGTTGCAGGTTGCGAAGCAGGCCGGCCAGGACGATGAAGCCGGAGCCCAACGAGCGACTGCAGTCGCGACGGCGAAGCAGCAGCAGTTCTGGCGAGAGTTTTTCTCGAAGCCCATCGCGGGGGGACCGACGACTCGCGGATTCGACACCTATTTCGGAACCGACGTGCCCAACTGGCCACCATATTGTTTCATCGAGAATGACCGGACGTCCGGCATCCCGACGGAGTTTCTGCCAACCAGACTCGTCGGTAATAACCAGGCCAGCCAACAAGGCCCGGCGCTGCGGGACTGGAAGTTGGAGCACATTCTTCCCGCACTCGGCGAACGCGCTGCGCAATTCATTAACGAAAACGCCAAGAACGACGCCCCTTTTTTCCTCTATTTGCCGCTCACCTCGCCACACACGCCGCTGGCCGTGAACGCGGAGTGGAAAGACAAGAGCCGCTTAAATCTCTTCGCCGATTTTGTCATGGAGACGGACGCCGTCATCGGCCGTGTGCTCGATGCGCTCGAGAAAAGCGGCGCAGCGGACAACACACTGGTCCTCTTTACTTCCGACAACGGATGCGCGCCCTACATCGGCGTGAAAGAACTCGAACAGATGGGGCATTATCCGAGCGGTCCGCTGCGTGGCTACAAAGCCGACGCATGGGAAGGCGGGCATCGCGTGCCGTTCATCGCCCGCTGGCCCGGCGTAGTGAAGCCGGGCAGCTTGTGCGGCCAGCTCGTGTGCCAGGCCGATTTCCTCCGCACCTTCGCCGACATCCTGGGCGCGAAGCTGCCGGACAATGCCGGCGAAGACAGCTTCAGCCTCCTCCCGCTGCTCAAAGGGGACGACAAGCCGATCCGTGAAAACGCCGTCAGCGCTTCGGCTCAGGGCCTCCCCGCCGTGCGCAGCGGCACATGGAAGTACATCCCCGGTCCCGGCTCGGGAGGCTGGGGCCAAGGGGGCGACCAGTCGCAGCCCGTGCAGCTTTACAATCTCGCGGACGATCCTGGTGAATCGAAAAATCTCGCCGCCGCGCTGCCAGAGAAAGTTGCCGCGATGAAGACGTTGCACGAGAAGCTCATCACCGACGGCCGCAGTACGCCGGGTGCGCCACAGAAGAACGATGTCGCCGTGAAGCGATACCCTGACGAGTCGGCCACCAACGCGAAGAAGAAAGCCAAAACCCCCAGATGATTTTCACCATGAAACAACGGCAATTCATTGGGACGGCCTGCCTGTTCTTCTTCGTCACAGCTTTGGCGGCCAGCAGCGCGCTGGCGGCAGATTCGCCGAAGCCGATGAACCTGCTTATCATCACGGCCGACGACATGAACGCGGACTCTGGAGGATGGAATGGCAACAGGCTCGGAGCGACGCCGAGTCTCGATACGTTCGCGAAGACCGCGCATCGCTTCGTCAACAGTCATGTCACCGTGCCGATTTGCCAGCCGGGACGGTCGGCGCTGATGACGGGTCGCGTCCCGCATCGCAACGGCGCGTTGGGGTTCAATCCCATCCGGCGCGATGTCCCAACGCTCGTCGAGGTACTTCGAGACAGAGGTTACTTCACCGGGGTGATCGCCAAGGGGGTCCACATGGCTCCCGCCGACAAGTTCCCGTGGGAAGCAGTCGGCGAGCAGGCTCTCGGCAAACAACCGACGAAGTTCGCCGATAAGTTCCGCGAGATGCTCGCCAGCGCCGCGAGCGAACGAAAACCGTTCTTCATCAACGCCAACATCTGCGATCCGCACCGGCCCTTCATTCAGGGCACGGGTAAGAAGGCCAAGGGGGACGAGCCGCTCGACGGCGCGAGAATCTTCAAGTCGGATGAAGTGACGGTCCCGGCTTTCCTCGAAGATATCCCGCGCGTCCGCGAAGAAGTCGCCCAGTATTACTCCAACGTGAGCCGGTTCGATATCGCGTTCGGGCTCGTGATGAAAGAACTGGCGGCGGCGGGGCGCGATGCGGACACGATCGTCGTCTTTATGTCGGATCACGGAATGTCGTTTCCGTTCTCGAAAGCGACCGTGTACCGCAACGGCACTTGGTCACCCTTGCTGATTCGCATTCCTGGCATGAACGAGTCGCAGACGCGGAGCGAATTTGTCAGCAGCGTCGATGTGATGCCGTCGCTCTTGGAGTTGCTGGCGATCACACCGCCGGTGGGAATGGATGGCCGCTCGTGGGTGCCGCTGCTCAAAGGTGAGACGCAACCCGATCGCGATTTTGTCATCACGCATGTCAACACGGTCAGCAGCGGGAAGTCGTTCGCTCAGCGCTGCATTCGCACGAAGGATCGCGCACTCATGTTTCACGCGTGGGTCGGCGGCCCGACTCCGTTCCGCGTCGAAGCGATGAGCGGCCTGAGCTTTGCCGCGATGAACTCGTCAACGGACTCGCTCATTCAGTCGCGTGTGAAGCAACTCGTCGAAGGCGAGTCGCTGATGCTCTTCGACATCGCAGACGACCCGAACGAGCGGAAGAACCTCGTCAACGACCCGAAGTACGCGAGCGATCTGGCGTCGTTGGGCCAGAAGCTGCTCGCACACATGAAACGGACCGACGACCCACAGACAGCCGCTTTTGAAGCGGCGATCGTCAGGAAGTGAGTGCAGAAAGCACTGGCAGAAGAATGAAGGCTGAACAATCGGGCGGGAATGCTGGTAAGCTTCGGTTGTGCGAAAAACAGAAAATGATAAGTTGGTACACAACGCTGCTGAATGCCTGCGGCAACCCATTCGAACACTACGGCGAATTGGATGTGGCCCTCGAAAAGACGAAACGCAACCAAAAGGGACTGATCAAGCAGTTCGTGTAGCACAGGTTCCAAGTCGCGATTGGATGTGAAAAGAAGATCGTGACGAGCTGACTGTGATCTTCGTCGCGCCAGCAGGCTTCCGTAATGAAACTAGTTCTCGCAGTTCTCACCATCGGCTTGTTTGTACCGTTGTCGGTACTCAACGCCTCGCCGCCCAACATCGTGCTGATCCTTGCCGACGATCTCGGTTACGGGGATGTCGGCTGCTACAACAACCAGGCAAAAGTCGCGACGCCGAATCTCGACCGGCTTGCGCGCGAGGGGATGCGATTCACCGACGCGCACAGTCCCTGCACAGTCTGCACGCCGACACGCTACAGCCTGATGACGGGACAGATGGCGTTTCGGGTGCCGAATGGAGGGACTGTTTTCACGGGAGTTGGCGGGCCGTCGCTCATTGCTCCAGGGCGGCTCACGTTACCCGCCATGCTTCTTGACAACGGCTATGCGACGGCGTGCGTCGGCAAGTGGCACGTGGGGATGACGTTCTATGACAAGGATGGACAGCCGGTGCGCGGCAACGGCGTCGAGGCGGTGCGTCGCGTCGATTTCTCGCGACGGATTGACGGCGGGCCGGTCGATCATGGCTTTCAATCGTTCTTCGGCACGGCTTGCTGTCCGACGACCGATTGGTTGTATGCCTTCATCGAGAACGATCGAGTGCCAGTGCCGCCAACGGACCTCGTTGACAAGTCGAAGCTGCCGAAGCATCCGTATGCGAATGATTGCCGTCCCGGACTCATCGCGACGAACTTTCCGATGGAGGAGGTGGATCTCGTCTTCCTCAAGAAGAGCCGCGATTTCCTGGAGCAGCACATTCGACAGTCGCCGAGCAAACCGTTCTTCCTGTTTCACTCCACGCAGGCCGTGCATCTGCCATCGTTCGCCGCGCCGCAGTTTCAAGGGAAGACGAAGGCCGGCCCGCACGGCGACTTCATCCATCAACTTGACCATGTGGTCGGCGAACTGCTCGAGACACTGGAGCATCTCCGTGTGGCCGACAACACGCTCATCGTCTTCACCAGCGACAATGGCCCGGAGACGACCAGCGTCATCCACATGCGAGCCGACTTTAACCACGACGGTGCCCGGCCATGGCGCGGAGTGAAACGCGATAGCTGGGAGGGTGGCCATCGCGTGCCGTTTCTCGTCCGCTGGCCCGGCAAGGTGAAGGCGGGCACGACCAGCTCGCAGCTCACGAGTCTTACCGATGTGATGGCAACCGTCGCGGCGATCATCGGCGCGAAGCTGCCAGAGAATGCCGCCGAGGACAGCGTCAACATGCTCCCCGCGCTGCTCGACGAAGCGCACGCGCCGATCCGCCCCTATCTCTTGCAACAAGCCTTCGGCGGCTCGCGCACGCTTTCGATTCGTCGCGGCGATTGGAAATTCCTCGACCACACCGGCTCCGGCGGCAACCGCTACGAGAACAATCCCGGCCTCAAACCGTTCCACCTACCCGACACGACTCCCGACGCGCCCGGCCAGCTCTACAATCTCGCCACCGATTCGGGCGAGACGAAGAACCTCGCCTTCGAGCGTCCTGAAATCGTGACGGAACTGAAAG